>ERZ773263.698-NODE-698-length-22400-cov-5.753054_pt1 | contig 22400 bp, 17 predicted proteins | sample MGYA00511076_ERZ773263 | MGnify/ENA primary metagenome ERZ773263 (study PRJEB29015, sample SAMEA2738155) | human oral metagenome | biome: human oral; feature: human-associated habitat; material: saliva | place: China | collected 2195 ... | reverse complement strand
CGTTTGCGCAGGTGAGAAAAAGCGCATTCTACGGAAAAGCGCACTCTGGCCCCCGCCCCTCACCAAAAAGCGCACTCTGGCCCCCGCCCCTCACGGAAAGGCGCACTCTGGACGGGCGGCGGGTGGCCACGGGTAGTACCGATCACGGGTACACGGGTGGCGCCTACCGAGTTGTCACCGACCAGGTTGGCCAGGGCGGTGCCAGTTGGGTTGTCGCTAAGATGCAACTCATCTTGCTGACGCGGGATCTTGAATCGCGTATTTTCAAACCATTTACAGAACTTGAGGGTCAATCGTCCTCAGGTCATGTGATACTACAGGACGTGCCACGTGTTCGCATTGACCATCACGACGTAGTGCAAGGTGTGTCGAATCATGTCTCGAGTCAAGATCATCAGCGATCCCTACAGGAAACAGACCAACTTTCAGTGCGAGGGCGATGCCGAGGATGACTGGCGTCCGGTCAACCCAGGCAGCAAGCTTTTGGGGGACAGCATCGCGCATGGGTTCTTTCCCTTCAAGGTGAAGGAGATCGTGGACATCATCGTCGGCGACTACTGGACGTCCGGCAACCCGGTCAGCATCGTCTTCGAGGGAGCGAGCGACGAGTACGAGGAGCTTGAGGCGATATGTGCGGATGCTCGCTACGCAGACACCGTGAGGCTGTCGCGGTCCGCAAGACGTCTGTCCAATGCCCGCGACATCCTCCCGGACATCATTGCGCTCTTCCATGAGCTGACCCCCTTCCTCACGGAGCATGTCAGGGATCACTCCAAGATCGACAATGACCTGAGGAAGTTCTCAGACGCATCGAGTGACGCGGTGCCCATCTGTGTCATGGGCAACTATAGCGCGGGCAAGTCGACCTTCATCAACGCCCTCATCGGCGCTGAGCTGCTTCCCAACGGGGATGAGCCCACGACGGCTCGCATCTACCAGATCCAGCACTCCCAGCGCGACGAGACCGGCCGCATCGACTTCTCGTACGAGGGGACTGACGTCTCTCTGAGCTTTGGCACCAATGGCCTCTCAAGTCCGAAGGGCGAGGGCGACCTTCCCATCTTGGATACCGTGCGCTCTGCGGCCGAGGCCGCCAGCGGAGGGCTCGTGCGGCAGATGAACGCGGCGCTGCGGGTGATAAACGACTGCGTCTCCCTTGAGGGACAGGGCAGGGTCTCTGACCTCGTGAGGATCGAACTCCCGCTGAGCGACGTCGATCCCTGGGCACAGTCAGGAAACTTCGTGATCTTTGACACTCCTGGGTCGAACTCGGCAACCCACGCGGACCACCTGCGTGTCCTGCGCGATGCCATGCAGAGCATGTCAAACGGCGTTCCCGTGTACGTCTCCCAATACGACTCACTTGACAGTATCGACAACCGCAGCCTGTACGACGAGATCAAGAAGATCGAGGCCCTTGACAGCCGATTCGCGATGATCGTCGTAAACAAGGCGGACATCGCCTCGCTGCCAAAGGGTGGGTTGAGCGCCGAGGACGAGGCCCAGATACTCCATCAGGCCGTTCCTGCGCACATGTACTCGCAGGGAATCTACTTCATATCCTCCATCGTGGGTCTGGGAGCGAAGGTGGACGGGCAGTTCTCGAGCGACTACTATGCGGAGAAGTTCGAGGACCAGCAAAGAAAGTACGCAGACCCCTCTGAGCCCTATTACAAGTCTCTGTACCTGTACGACATCATGCCCGAGCAGATAAAGGCGAGAGCCGTCACGGAGTCGAGGGCGTGCGAGAACCTCATGCTCGCAAACAGTGGCCTCTATGCGCTCGAGCGCGCGATGCAGACCTTCGCGTGCAGGTATTCCTCATACAACAAGTGTTACCAGTCGAGGCAGTCGCTTGACAGGATCATCGACATCACGCAGGAGGAGCTGTCGCTGACGAAAGAGGACTGCGAGCGCTCGAGAAACCAGCGCAACAAGGTGCTTGAGGATGACAGGGAGGCGCTTCTTAGGCAGCTCGAGGCGAGGGAGGCAGAGCTGAGGGAAGAGCAGGTCTCTTCGTTTCGGGAGGCCTTGCTTCCGGTTGCCGACGACGTGTGCAAAACCCTGCGTCCCGATGACCTCAGTAAGAAGGAAGAGTCACTCATCGCAAAGGAGAAAGAGCGCCTGGGCTACGACGAGCTAGCCGAACGGGTGCGCCAGGCCCATGGCGCAGTGTTTGGTAACCTTACTAACCGCGCGCGTGCCTTTGCGGAGGACGAGGGCGGGACGTCTTCCGACCAAGAGGACGGGCCTGTCGAGAAGACAGGGACGATGGGTGACATGAGGGAAGCCAGAAATGCGAGCAGGTCGCGGCAGGAGCTTTTGAGCCGTGCGACGCGGGGTGCCACCGACAAGCTGCTGGCACAGCTTGAGGGACTTCTCGTGTCTAGGTTGAGAAAGGCGAACGAGACCATTACCTTGCGTTCGCGAGAGTACTGGGAGGATGCCTCCACAAGCAGTCGGCAAGCGCTGTACGAACTGGTTTCGGGCTCGACGGAGATCGACGAGGGTGTGAGGCAGGAGCTTGCGGATGTCATCGCGGACTACAGACCCCTCGAGCTGAGTCAACCGACCGTGGAGTACTTCGACAAGGAGAGGATGCACGGTCTGTGGCTCGGAAACTTTCGTCTGATACGCTCTGACAGGCTGAATATCCCCAAGGTTGCCAAGGTGTATGGCCGCACGGTTCGGCAGGTCGTTCACGACGAGATCTTTCCCAGGGTGGAGGAGAGCCATAGGCAGAGCTTCGTGCTGTGGCTCCAGGAGCTCCTGGCGCTCTGCTCCAAGAACATCATCTCTTACAATCCCTCGCTGAAAAGCCAGGCACGGATCATAGAGGAGGACACGAGGAGGATCGCCGAGCTGGAGTCGGGCATAGACATGCTCAAGAGATGCAGGAGTCAGATAAGTCTCATGCTCGACTGGAAGGACGAGGTGCTCGCGTATGGGGATTAGGAACCTTGTCAGGCGCATTGGCGGCAGGGCAGCAGACGCGGTCGCCAGCCTCTCGGTGCTTGGTCCCGGCCAGCTCAAGGAGATCCAGGAGCGACGAGAGAGCTATCTCTCCAAGATGGCGGATCCCACTGATGCGGCGGCCGAGAAGCTGACGCAGACCCTCCTTGCCGCAAACGCCGTCGAGGTCTATGACGCCTATCTGCCGCAGCTGCGGGAGCTCTACGTGCCAGTCTCGCGCGACGAGGAGTACGAAGGTGCATTTGACCCGGCCCATAACGTGAGGTACGTCAACATTACCAGGTGGGTTATGGACGCCACGGAAGACAGCCTCGAGAAGCTCGTGAACGTCTATGACGTGCTGTCCGACGAGGAGTGCAACATGGCGCTCGTGTTCCACAGGACCACCCATGACACCCAGGTGTTCCTCGCCGTGGTTAACGTGCGCAATGATCATGACAACGTCAACGTGGATAACTACATGGACCGGGTCACGGGAGCCCTGAGGGGCAACTTCCCGGGCTCTGAGTGGGGACGGGAGGTGTGCACGGGCGTCCCTCCCTGCATCGACGACGACAGGCCGTACTCGGTCGCATGTGCGTCGAACATTCCAACGGAGAAGTCCGAGAGCTTTGTGAGCCAGACCGTCGACAAGTTGTTGGACGGCATCGTGCCCGCAAACATGACCCAGCAGTACACGCTGATCTTGCTGGCGTCGCCCATCCGGGACGTGGGGGAGCGAAAGCTTCGCCTTGGTGAGATCTACTCGGGCCTTGCCCCGTATGCCTCGTGGCAGACCAACTACACCTTCACGGAGTCCGACTCCCAGATGTCTGGCGCCACCGTGGGCCTGAACGTGGGAGCAAGTGCCGGCATGCAGGTGGGCACCAACCAGTCGATGACGGACGCCGACTCGACGAGCGACTCGACGAGCAGCGCAGAGTCAGAGAGCTCCTCGGTGGGCGAGACGAGCGGGACGACCCACAGCGAGTCGAGCAGCAGCACGCACACGGACACGTCGGGCGAGAGTACTACAGGTTCTGTGCAGATAAGTGCGAGTTTTCCTGTTCCAAAAAAAGTTCCCGTAAATATAAACGCCGAGGCGAGCATGGTCCGGCAGTACACGTCGAATACGTCAGACGCGATGGGTACCTCGGTCTCGGATGAGAGTTCGAGGTCCATCGCCAACACGGTTGGCAAGGCGGTGTCACGGGGCCTCGGTCGTGCGGTGACCAAGACGGTGGGTACGGCCGCCGGCAGCATGGCCGCAAGGAGCCTTGGTGCGAACTTCGGCATGAACTTCGCTAGGACCTCAAACGTCACGGCGACGGTTGGCAAGAACGAGGGCATCACGCAGTCGTTCGCGAACTTCTCCGTCAAGCATGCGCTTGAGCTGCTCCAAGAGCAGATGAAGCGCTATGAGGCGAGCTCCGCGCTCGGGATGTGGGACTTCGCGGCGTACGTCCTGAGCGAGGACCTGAACGTCGCCAACAACGTCGCCCACACGTACCTGGCCCTGACGCAGGGTGAGCTGTCCTATCTGTCAAGTTCTGCCGTCAACCTCTGGCGTGGGGACATGGGCGAGGGCAGCGGAGCAGCGCACGAGATCTACAGTTACCTGCGGGAGCTGCGCCAGCCACTGTTTGGCATCAGCCCCGACCTCATCTCGCGAGACGACGACTTTTGCGTCTATCCGCCCCTCGTGAGCGCGATGACGCCTCTGAGCGGCAAGGAGCTGGCGCTGTCCCTCAACTTCCCGAGGAAGTCCTTGGCAGGGTTTCCGGTGATAGAGTGCGCGGAGTTTGGCAGGAGCGTCACGACCTACTCTGCCGTCCGCCCTGACGCTGCGGACGAGCTCTCGCTCGGCAGGGTGTTTCACATGCTGCATGAGGAGAGAACACCCGTGAGGCTCTTCGCGGACTCGCTCAGCTCCCACGTGTTCGTGACTGGTAGTACGGGATCTGGCAAGACCAACACGGTCTGCCAGCTCCTCTCTGAGGCAGACAGGGCGGGCGTGGGCTTCCTTGTGGTCGAGCCTGCGAAGGGCGAGTACAAGGACGCCTTTGGTACGAGGGGCGACGTCAGGGTCTTTGGGACCAACCCCCTGGTCGCACCGCTACTGAGGCTCAATCCGTTTGCCTTTCCCGCAGGTGTCCATGTCCTCGAGCATCTGGACAGGCTCGTGGAGGTCTTCAACGTCTGCTGGCCGATGTACGCCGCGATGCCTGCGGTGCTCAAGGAGGCTGTCGAGCGCTCCTACGAGGATTGCGGGTGGGACCTGACCGAGTCCACCAATGATTACGGGGAGGGACTCTACCCCTCGTTTTCGGACGTCGCGCGCAACGTGAGGAAGATCCTCGACACGAGCGAGTATGATGCCGAGAACAAGGGTGCCTACAAGGGAGCCTTGCTCACGCGCCTGAGGTCCCTGACCAACGGGATTAACGGCATGGTCTTTGCCAGTGTCGGACTTGACGACGCAGAGCTCTTCGAGGGCAGGGTCATCGTCGACCTGAGCCGCGTCGGCTCCAGCGAGACGAAGTCGCTCCTCATGGGCGTCCTCGTGCTCAAGCTGCGGGAGTACCTGATGAGTTCCTTCCCCGTGGCCAACAAGGGCCTCAGGCACCTGACCGTCCTCGAGGAGGCACACAACCTCCTCAGGCGCGTGTCGACCGAGCAGTCGGCCGAGGGCGCAAATCTGCTTGGCAAGAGCGTGGAGATGCTCACTAACGCCATTGCCGAGATGAGGGCCTACGGGGAGGGCTTCGTCGTCGTCGACCAGGCGCCCGGACTGCTCGATCTGGCGGCGATACGCAACACCAACACCAAGATCATCATGCGCCTGCCCGACGAGGATGACCGCCAGCTCGTGGGGAGGTCCGCCAACCTCAACGATCGTCAGATCAAGGAGCTCGCGAGGCTGCCGCAGGGCGTGGCGGCGGTCTACCAGAACGAGTGGGTCGAGCCCGTCCTCTGCAAGGTCGAGCGCTTCGAGGCGCCGTCTGGGACCTATACGTACGCGCGCCCGGAGGTGCCCGACACCCCCGGCAAGAGAGAGGACGCGCTTCTCATCGCCGAGCTGCTGAGCGGGGGCAGGACGCTCTTTGGCCCAGAGCGGTTTAAGGACCTGCGAAAGAGGCTCGATGCCCTGGGCGTAGAGGCCTTCGTACAAGTCCTTATCCTGAGGTTCTTGCAAGCGCCTCCAGCCGAGCCGCGCATGACGAGGCTTGGTCCCGTGATGAGCGCCCTCTTCCCGGACGTGCGTCGCGCGGTCGTCTCGTCACATCGCGAGAGCGCCTTCGACATGTCCGCATGGACGAGGGCGGCGTCTGAGTGCCTGGCACAAGAGGCCCAGGCCACCTTGGCTGAGCAAGTCAGAAGAGACATCATCCAGGCGATCGTCACCGACTACCTCTACAACGAGCTCCATGACGAGAACGCGCTAAGAGAGTGGTCCATCAAGGGGGGTTTGGCATGAGGGGGATGTCTGACGTGGGCTCGAACCAGGACGTGGCACGGCCACCCGAGCCCTCAGAGCTCTCCGGTAGCATCCATGGCAGTTTTGACCCCGACGCAAGGATTGGGAAAGCTGCCCCAGACGGTGCCGGGGTCGAGCGTGGGGACGTTGAGAAGGCGGGCGATGCCCTCTCTGAGTTCAATCCCGATGCGCGTATTAGTACATCATCAGGGGATGCTGCGGCGTCCGAAGCGGAAATTCCCGCTTCGGGGGAGCCTAACGTCCAGGTCCCAGAGCATGCGTCCGGTGACCTGCGGGGCCCTGACGGGTACTATACATCCCTTGATGATCGAAAAGGGCTGGCACTGGCTACACGGGGCGAATGGGCCTCGAGTCCAGGCAATTCCCTCTGCAGGCCTGACGTGACCACCGAGGGGGGCAGAGCCGTCAAGGAGGAGCTCGCTAGGGCCGGGCTCGAGGGAATCGTCTATAAAGGCTGCGTACCCGATTTCGGTCCCGTCGCCAAGGAGACCGTCACGATCGATACCATGACGCCTGATATCGAGACCAATAGGGCACAGGTCTATCAGGCCCTCGCTGACAGGTGGTGCGCGGAGGGGCGCCCCGACAAGGAGGGAAACCCCAAGACCGACTGGATCTCGCGTGACGTCGCTGAATGGAAGAAGGAAAACAACCTCGCGTTCCATGAGTGCAGCGACATGCACACCTGTCAGTTCGTTCCGCAGACCATTCACTCATACTATAAGCATTACGGTGGCCGCTCGGAGTGCGCAGCAAAAGAGAGGCTAGAGGGCATGGGAGTCGGGGAGCAGCAGCTATGAGGCATGGGAGGTAACAGCCATGAGCGGTATTGTCATGAGCACGTGGGGCAAGGAGATCACCCTTGAGGTCAAGTTCGACCTCCTCGACGACGAGAGGGTGACCTCTCAGCAGGAGTATGCCTTGGGTGCGATATTCGTCTCGTGGGGCGCGGTGAACGCTGCGCTCGATGCCGTGAAATCCTACTGCCTCGAGAACGATGGGGACATGCTCGCCTCCGAGTGCGGCACTGCGCGCATCGACGACATCTTCGACGTGGTGGAGCCCTACTCACTCTTCGTCGTTCGGGATGATTCAAAGCGCTCCGTCGCGCTCATGTGTCACTACCGTCTTGACCCGGAACATGGCCTTGCCCTTCTCTTCGAGAACGAGAGGCTCACGAAGATCGGGCCGGAGGACATCGCCTTCTGATAGCGCGCGACTTCTGGTGCGTGTATCCCGGCGCTGCATCCTGACGCCGCCCTGAGGGTCAAGGTGGTTACAACCAAAGTGCGCTTTTCCGTGAAGCCCAATCTGCAGAATGCGCTTTTCCGTAGAATGCGGATTTCCTCACCTGGGCAAATGTCGGTCCGTCTCATGGAAAAGCGCATTCTACGTTTGCCGCCTCACGAAAAGACGCATTCTGGAGGTGTCGTCTCACGCAAAGGCACGTAGTGTTAACGGCGATCGAAATCAGCCAAACGGGACTGCGGCGAGAATCTTGGACCAAGACAAGTCAGCCACTCGTGCGACGCCGGCCATGGGGGTTGCGCGCGGGTGCCGTGCGAGGTCAGGGATTGCGGGGCCCAGATGGGTGACAGACGGTACCGGTGCGGAGGAAGGTCGGCGCGCTCCGCGCGGTGCGGAGGAAGGTCGGCGCGCTCCGCGAGAGGTTCGACATAGACCCTACGGACCTATCCCTGCTCGGAGGGTAGGTGGGTGTGCCAGTCTAGCAGCTAAGCGTCACAGTTGAGGTGGCGCGGAGACTCAGGGCGACTATATGCGCATCTCGTAAGCGATATCCCATGACGGCGCCGCCAATCCGATGGGGGCAGCACCGCGAGACGCTACTGTCCGCAATCCGGTCCGAGTGCTCGTCGTGGCTCATCGGCCATGCCAGAGGGTATACAGAGTATGCAGCAACAAGTGCGCAGTGGTCTTCCAAAATGTCTGGATAAGGCAAAGGAGATGAGGGTGTCGGTGGTCTTGATAGGGGTTGCGAGCGGCACGACGCTGGGAGTTGGTCAACCATGAGTAGACGAGAGAGGGAGAGGGTCGCAAAGACCAACGCCATGCGTGAGTTGGAGCGCGGTCACATCACCTACGTGGCCCGCGAGCTTGGCGAGGAGAAGGATATCTCGCGTGGACTCGGTCTACGAATGGCGCGGGAGGCGGGAGAGGATCCCCAGAGCCAGTTCAAGACCCTCGTCTGCGTGGCGCCCTCGGGCGGCCACGTGGTCTGCTGCATCCCCGTTGCAGACGAACTCGACCTCAAGAAAGCCGCAGCGGCAGCGGGCGAGAAGTCTCTTGAGCTTCTGCCTGTCAAAGACCTTGAGTCCGTGACGGGGTATGTGCGTGGGGGCTGCACGCCCGTGGGCATGAGGCGACAGTTTCCCACCCTCATCGACGAGACGGCCCAGCTCTTTGGCACGGTAGGCATATCTGGAGGCCGACGTGGCCTGAGCCTCGAGCTCGACCCCAGTGACCTCGCAGGGTTTGTCAAAGCGACATTTGCCGATATCGTGCAAGGTAGTGACAGTTCGCACTAAACTGGACTATACTGGCCTTTACACATTTTTCGATGACAATCTGAACCTAAAATCTGGCAAACGTCACGAGACGTGTTTCGAGAGGGGTCTACCTATGGGCAAGCTGGTTGTTTCGAGAAGGAAATTGCTTGCTCTGGCGGGTGGTATGGCGCTGGGGGCGGTCATGTCGGGGCTCGGCGCGACGCTGGCTTACGCAGATCCCGAGGCATCGCAAGAGACCTTGGACGCGCTTTCCGACGCGAAGGCGCGCTACGACGACGCCGAGGCAAAGCTCGAGGAAATCGGCAGCCAACTCGAGGAGCTGGGTGCCCAGCAAGAGCAGACACAGCAGCAGGTCGATGACACTCAGTCCAGGATCGACGAAACTCAGTCAAAGATAGAGGACTCGAGGCAAAGAATCCGGAGCAAGCAGGAGGAGATCGACCAAAAGCAGAGGGAGATCCAGTCCGCACAGGACGAGCTGGGCAGGAGCGTCGCCGCTAACTATAAGACGGGCGGGATTTCCATCGTCGACATCGTCGTCAACTCAGGCTCCCTCGACGAACTCGCCAACAGCATCTACTACTCTGACAAGATCGCCCAAAGCGAGCGGGACAAGATTACTCGCATAAAGGGGCTCAAGTCCCAGCTTGAGGGACAAAGGGTCCAGCTTGAGGAGGAGAAAGCCCGGCTCGAGAGACAGAAGGCCCAGATCGAGGAGCAGAAGGCCCGGCTCGAGGAGCTCAAGAGGCAGCTGGACCAGCAGGCGGCAGACACGCAGGCCAAGCAGCAGGAGGCCAAGTCGGTGGTCGACGGACTCGACCAGGAGGTAAAGGACCTCATAGCCAGGCGCGACGCCGAGATCCAGGCTGCGCGTGAGGAGGAACAGCGTAGGGCCGCAGAGGCTGCCGCGATGGCAAACTACGGTGCGGGCACACCTGCCATCACGGGTTCGGGGCTTCGCGAGCGGCTCTGCAATGCCGCGCTGTCGCTCCTTGGCGTCCCCTACGTGTGGGGTGGGACCTATCCGCAGTCAGGGGGGACGGACTGCTCTGGCCTCATGCAGTGGGCCTTTGCCCAGTGCGGCTACTCCATTCCGCGCACGACCACGACTCAGCTTGCCGCCTGTAGGGCTGCCGGCCACGTGTTCTTTAACACCTCGCAACTCCAGCCTGGCGACCTCGTGTTCGTGAATGGGGGCCACCATGTTGCCATGTACCTTGGTAACAGTAGGTGTGTCCATGAGCCGAGTCCGGGTGGGGTCTGTATGGTCTCTCCACTGAGTCGCTGGGGCGGTATCTACGCGTTGGGCTTTCCGCTTGCGTAGGTCTTATGCGCCGCGCTACGGGCGTCGCTGCGGTCCTGCGGCATCTCATTGCGACCCCGCTATCTTTGCGAAAGCTTCACATAGGTCTCATACAACCTGCGTATGTCACGTACGTGAGGGGGTTCGATGCTTCCGAGCCACTTGAACCACTCAAGGTAGTAAAAAGTGCGTTTCCCCCTGCACCTTTCTTCTTGGTGTGGGACACTTCCCGTTTAAAGTCGTGGGGTATGGTACTGGTGAAGGCGTAGGACAGGAGGAATTCGGTGCGGGCTGGAACAGCGCGGGGGTTTCGGGACATCCTTCCGAGCGAGGCGCTCGCCCGCGAGCGCATCGTCGGCATGGTGCAGGCATGTCTCACAGGGCACGGCTATGTTCCTGTCGAGACGCCTCTCCTCGAGCTGCACGAGACCTTCGAGCGTGTCGGTAAGCCGAGAATTCCATCATTTCAGCTCTTCGACTCAGAGAGCGGACCGCTCGTGCTCCGGTCCGACCTTACGATGCCCATCGCGCGCATGGTGTCCGAGCGAACCGACGAGAGCAGCCTGCCCCTTCGCCTGCGCTATCTGGAGCCTGTGGTCCGCGAGAGCTCGGCCCTTGCGGGGCAGCCGAGGCAGTTTACCCAGCTTGGGGCCGAGCTCTTCGACGTGCGGGGTAGCCTGCCCGAGATTGAGATAGTCTCGGTCCTTGCCGAGACGCTCAAGACGCTAGGCGTGCCATCCTGGCGCATCGTCTGCGGTTCTGTGACCCCGCTCCTCTCGCTGCTTGACGCCTGCGCACCAAGTGCCGCCTTTCACGCACAGGTCCTGTCGCTGGTTCATGACTCTGACCTGCCGGGGCTCGACGAACTAGTCAGGGGCGCCATGCTCGATCGTCGTGCGGCCCATGCGCTGAGCTCTCTTTGCCGCCTTGCCGGCGACGCCTCCACCATCGATGAGGCCGACGGCCTTCTCGCCGAGGTGGGTATCCCCATTAAGAGGCGTGGGACGTGTGAGCTGCGTGACTTCGCGAGGCAGCTCTCGAGCCTTACCGAGGATGCGGACATCGGTTTTGACTTCTCGATCGTCAACTCCTTCGACTACTATACGGGTATCGTCTTCAAGGCCTACTCTGACGCCTCGAGCGGGGCTATCGCCTCGGGGGGGCGCTATGATGCGGTACCCGAGAGCTTCGGTCGTTCCGAGATGTCCGCCTGCGGCTTTGCGCTCTCGCTGGAGCGTCTGCAGGAGGTGCTCGGCGAGCAGGGGGAGTCGGGTGTCGTGTCTACCGCACGCGGGCGCTCGACACGCCCGCTCAGGATCGCGGTGCCCAAGGGTGGACTCTTTAGAGGTGCCGTTGACGTGCTTGGTCGTGCGGGTCTTCCCGTGGAAGGCCTGCGCAACCTCGGGCGCAGGCTCATCGTTTCGGCGGGCGACGTTGAGTACGTGATCGTGCGTGCCCAGGACGCTCCCGCCTTCGTGGGCCACGGCGGTGCCGATTGCGGCATCTGTGGAAATGACTCGATCATCGAGGCGGACATCGAGCTCGTCCAGCTCGTTGACCTCGGCTTCGGTGCCTGTCGCTTTGTGGTGGCCGAGCCTCGCGCCAAACAGGGCGTCGCCGAGGGTGCCTACTCATGGCGCGGGACCGTGCGTGTTGCGACCAAATATCCACGCATCACGCAGGATTACTACGACTCCATCGGCCAGAAGGTTGACATCGTCACTTTGCACGGCAACATCGAGCTCGGACCCATCGTGGGTATGACCGATCGTATCGTGGACATCACCGCGACAGGGGTCACGCTCAGGGAGAACGATCTCGTCATCGTCGATGACGTCATGAGCTGCACGGCCCGCTTCTTCGCGGGGCCTGCCGCCTATCGCTCCGATGGACGTGTGCGCAGGCTCGCGGCGAACTTGGGCGAGCTCTCACAGGAGGGAGGAGAAGCATGAGAATTCTAAGCCTTGGTGTCGGCGGGCGCCTTGACGGGGCGGCGCTCAGACCTCTAGGCGCACTTCCGCGGGAGGCCATGGAGGCTGCCGAGCGGATAGTGGACGATGTGCGCGAGCGTGGTGACGTTGCCGTCCGCGAGCACTCCCTGCGCCTCGATGGGAGCTGCCCTGAGGAGTTTCGCGTTCCTGGGGAGGTCATCGAGGGCGCGCTTGACCTGGTGGACGAGGAGTTCCTCTCCGCCCTGAGGCTCGCAGCCAGGCAGATTCGCGACTTTCACGAGAGGGAGCGCGAGCGCTCCTGGTTTACCACGCGTGCCGACGGCACTGTGCTCGGCGTGCAGGTGACGCCGGTGGCCTCCGCCGCGCTCTACGTGCCAGGTGGTCGCGCTCAGTATCCATCGACTGTGCTCATGGACTCGATCCCCGCGAAGGTCGCCGGCGTGCAACGCGTCATCATGATGACTCCCCCGCAGAGGGACGGGTCACTCTCGGCCTACACGCTGGCAGCAGCGGCAGTCGCGGGTGTGGACGAGCTGTATGCCGTGGGAGGTGCCCAAGCCATCGCTGCCGCAGCCTATGGTACTGAGTCCATCCCTCCCGTCGAGAAGATCGTGGGTCCCGGTAACGCCTTCGTTGCCGCCGCCAAGCGCTGTGTCTCGGGCGACGTGGGCATCGACATGGTCGCAGGCCCTTCCGAGGTGTGCGTGCTCGCAGACGCCACGGCCGACCCCGTCGTGGTCGCTGCCGACCTCATGGCGCAGGCGGAGCACGATCCCATGGCAGCCTGCTACCTCGTGACCCCTGATGCGAGACTTCCCCAGAAGGTGGAGGATGCCATCGAGCTTCTGGTCCCGCAGAGTCCGCGCAAGGACATCACGAGGGCATCGTTGGACGTCCACGGTGTCATCGTTATCACCAGCTCGCTTGCAGATGCCGTGGATGCCGTGAACGTGATCGCGCCGGAGCACCTTGAGCTTCACTGTGCGGACGCCCTCTCGCTTGTGGGCAAGGTGAGGAATGCGGGCGCCATCTTTGTGGGCGCCTGGAGCTCCGAACCTCTGGGCGACTACGTCGCCGGTCCCAACCACACCCTGCCAACGGGCGGTACCGCTCGCTTCTCGAGTCCGCTTGGCGTCTATGACTTCACCAAGCGTTCGAGCGTGATCTCATACTCGCCGGAAGGGCTGCTCGCCGATGGTCCTGCCGTCCAGGCGTTGGCCCAGGCCGAGGGGCTCTGGGCGCACGCACTCTCTATAGGCCTTCGAAGGAGACTCCTCGCAGAAGGCAGGGCGAGCATGGGCTTTTCCGATGTCGCCTCGGCATGCGAGGACGCAGGATTCACCGCCTGGCCGCGAGCGCTCAGGGCGCCGGGCACAGTGAGGCTTTCGGATCCTGGCGATCAGGCCGGCGACTAGCTTGGGGGAATCCGTGACGCTTTCCATCTCCAAAAGGGTCCGTTGCCTCATGCGGCCTGCGGCGGCGGCGCTCGAGCCTTACGACGCGGCTTTCTCTCAGGCACACATCAACCTCTCCGCCAACGAGAACGACTACCCCATACCAGCTGCCGCACGCGAGGCGATCGACGCGGCCATCGCGCGGACGCCTACCAACCGTTATCCCATCGCGATGGCGGACGAGCTGCGCGAGGCCATCGCGGCGTGGCATGGCATCGGGAAGGACCAGGTCATCGTCGGAAACGGTGGCGATGAGCTCCTCTTCAACCTCATCCTCGCCTTTGGGGGAACCGATAGGCCCCTGCTCGTCCTTGCGCCGACCTTCTCGGTCTACGAGCTCTACGCCAAGCTCCTCGAGACACCCGTCATCAGGCTGTGGCGTGATCCGGACACCTTCGGGGTCGACGAGGACAGGGCCGTCGAGGCAGCAGGGAGAGCCAACCTCATCATCGTGACGACGCCCAACAATCCGACGGGCAACCTCTCATCTCCAGAGTTCGTGGCCCGTCTCTGTGACGCTTGCCCCGGCATCGTTCTTGCCGACGAGGCCTACATCGAGTTCGCTGAGAAGGGATCAAGCTCAGAGGGGCTGCTCGTTGCCCATGACAACCTGTCCGTGCTGCGCACGCTCTCGAAGGCCTACCAGTTCGCGGGCGGCAGGCTCGGTTACGCCTTGGCGTCTGCTGACGTCATCGCGGCGCTCGCGGCTGTGCGTCAGCCCTACTCGGTGAGTGTTTTTGCGCAGGCAGCGGCGCTTGCCGTCATCGAGCACCGCTTTGAGTTCCAACACAGTATCGATAGGATCAGGCGGGAGCGACAACGGACGCTCTTGGCCTTGGCCTCCTTGTCGGACATGGGCCTTCGCGTGTGGCCGAGCTCGGCGAACTTCCTGCTTGTGCGTCTGCCCCATGCTGCCGAGGCCCGTGCGCGCCTGCGCGACGAGTTCTCGATACTCGTGCGTGACCTCTCGGATACGCCGGGCCTCACGGACTGCCTGCGTATCACCGTCGGCAGGCCAGACGAGAACGACGCCGTTATCGGCGCCATCACCACAATCCTGAGAGGAGAGTCGCAATGAGCCTATCGAAGGAAGACCTCGTGAGCGGTCCGACAAAGGATGCGACAAGCACAGCGCACAGGCGTGCCAGCGTCAGCCGCACGACTGGGGAGACTGATGTGACGGTTACGCTCGACCTCGACGGTCAGGGAGACTGTTCCTTGGCTACGGGGGTCGGCTTCTTCGACCACATGCTGAACGCCCTCGGTCGTCACGCCCTGCTTGACCTCACGGTCGAGGCTAGGGGCGATACCTGGGTGGATGACCACCACACGGTCGAGGATGTTGGCATCGTCATGGGCCAGGCCCTGCGTGAGGCCCTAGGCGACAAGAGGGGCATCAGGCGCTTCTCGGATGCCTGCGTCCCCATGGACGAGGCGCTCGTGCTCGCTGCCATCGATGTCTCGGGCCGAGGTGAGCTCTTCTGGGACCTGCCCATCAAGGCCCAGAAGGTGGGGAGCTTTGACACCGAGCTTGCCCACGAATTCTTTGTAGGTCTTGCCCGCGACGCTGGCATCACCCTGCACGTTCGCAAACTTGCGGGTGAGAATGCCCACCACGTCATCGAGTGCGCGTTCAAGGCGGTAGCCAGGGCCCTGCGCATCGCGGTCGAACCTGACCCGCGTGTGAGCGGCGTACCCTCGACGAAGGGAAGCCTTTGATGCTGTCCAAGGAGATCGTGGTCGTGGACTACCACCGCGGCAACCTGCAGAGCGTAGTGAGGGGCCTTTCCGCAGTGGGGGGGTTTGCCGTCGCGTCCGACGACCCTAAGAGAATTGCCTCTGCCGCAGGACTTGTCCTTCCAGGCGTCGGTGCCTTCGAGGATGCGATGGGCTTTCTGAGGCAGAGCGGTGAGGCGGACGCCATCCTTTCATCCATAGGCGAGGACACGCCGTTTTTAGGTATCTGTCTTGGCCTTCACCTCCTTTTCGAGCGGAGTACCGAGCGTTCGCGGTCTCTTGGGCGAAGCTCATGGGGTGGCAATTGGGTGCCTGGTCTCGGTGTTCTTGCCGGTTCAGTCACGCGACTCGACTCGCAGCGCCTCAAGGTGCCCCATGTAGGTTGGAACCAGCTGCATCTTACCAAGCAAGGCGAGCAGTGCCCCCTTCTTGTGGATGTTGCGGAGGGTACGAATGCCTACTTCACGCACTCGTACGCCCTCGCTGACGGTCATGATGGGGACGTCGTCTGTGCGAAGACCCACTATGCGCGCAGCTTTCCCTCAACGATCTGGAGAGATAACGTTTTCGCCGTCCAGTTCCATCCCGAGAAGTCCTCCACCGCAGGTCTGAGGATGCTCTCGAACTTCGTGCGTATCGTGTACGGATAGGGGGGACCGTGATCCTGTTTCCCGCCATCGATCTCGTCGCTGGCAAAGTGGTACGCCTCTCGCGCGGTGACCGGTCGAAAATGGACGTCTACGCGGACGATCCAGTGGCTGTGGCGCGTGACGTCGCAGCACGGGGTGCCCGTTGGATTCATGTGGTGGACCTCTCGGCGACCTTTGGGGAGGGTGAGGAGGCGCTCCTTGCCAACCACCGTGCCATCGAGGGCATCTGCCGGCTAGAGGGCGTTTCGGTTGATGTCGGCGGTGGCGTACGCAGCATCGAGTCCATAGAGCGTCTTGTTGAGGTGGGCGTCGGGCGCATCGCCTTGGGGACCGTCCTCGTACGTGATCCCGAGCTGGCGCGTAGGGCTGTTGCACGCTTTGGTGAGCTACTCGTCGCCGACGTCGCCGCCAGGGACGGTCGGGTGAAGGTCAACGGCTGGCGTGAGGGCGCAGACGTCCTGGCGGAGAGGCTCGTGGGGGATCTTGCCACAATGGGGTTCAGACATCTGGTCTTTACCGATATCGCTCGTGACGGCATGCAGACGGGTATCGATGCGGATGCCTATGTGCGCATGGCAAGACTGGCCGGCTTTCCCATCATCGCCTCCGGCGGCATCGCGGGGTTGGAGGACATTCGTACCCTTGCTGAGCTCGGTCCCCGGCTTGTAGAGGGTGCCATCTGCGGCCGTGCCCTCTTTGAGGGAAACTTCACCCTCGAGGAGGCGCTGGCTGCGGCAGGTGAGGGGTGTGCGAGCGGGCAGAAGAGAGGGCAACGGGAAGGAGAGTCACATGTTGACTAAGCGAGTCATACCGTGTCTGGACGTGCGAGACGGACGTGTCGTCAAGGGCGTGAACTTCGTTGGGCTGCGCGATGCGGGAGATCCCGTGGAGCTTGCGAGTTCCTATGACCGGGCCGGGGCCGATGAGGTCGTCTTCCTCGATATCACTGCGACCTCTGACGACCGCTCCACGACCGTTGACCTTGCGAGCCGTGCTGCCAAGGAGCTGCATGTTCCCTACACCGTCGGGGGAGGCTTTCGTGACGTGGACGGCATGACCAAGATGATCTCGGCGGGTGCGGACAAAGTCTCCATCAACTCCGCCGCAGTCAAGGATCCCACACTCATCTCGGCTGCGGCGTCTGCCTTCGGCAGCCAGGCCGTCATCTGTGCCATAGACGCCCGCCATACGGGAGGCGCAAGGGACGGCTGGGAGGTCTATGTCGCCGGGGGCCGCAAGGCTACGGGCATCAATGCGGTCGCGTGGGCAGAGGAGGTCGCACGACGCGGTGCCGGTGAGATTCTGCTCACCAGCATGGATCGCGACGGCACCAAGGACGGCTTCGACCTTGCGCTCACCCGTGCGGTCGCCCGTGCCGTGCCCATCCCCGTCATCGCCTCGGGCGGAGTGGGGACGCTCGAGCACTTTGCCGAGGGTATCCTCGAGGGCGAGGCAGACGCGGTTCTTGCCGCAAGTGTCTTTCACTTCGGGACCTTCTCGATCCGCGAGGTGAAGGAGTACATGGCGAGCCAGGGCATTGCCGTGAGGCTGGACTTCTAACCCATGGGCCTTGTGCCCGGTTGCCCCGAGGGGTCGCATAACGCTAGAATCTGTCGGGTACGCAGGGTTGTTCGGTCAGGCAAACCAGGAGGATGCATGGAGCAGGTCGCGCTTGGGGAGGTTCGGCTGAGATATGATGGGCGGGGTCTCATTCCTGTGATCGTGCAGCAGGTGGGCACGGGCGAGGTCCTGATGGTTGCTTGGGCGAACGAGGAGGCTCTTCGGCTCACCCTCGCTACGGACACGAGCTGGTTCTGGAGCCGCTCTCGCCACGAGCTCTGGAATAAGGGAGCGACGAGCGGAAACGTGCAGAGTGTCAGGCGTGTGCTCGTGGACTGTGACGCGGATACCCTCATCTATGAGGTAGATTCCCCTGGCCCCGCCTGCCACACGGGAAGTCGAAGCTGCTTCTTTCGCGAGCTTGTCGAAACGATGGCATCAGAAGACGCGCCCGCCTTGTGTGCGGGGCGGGCGAAGGGGGACTAGGATGGGCGTGCGCACCGCAGACGTGCAGGATAGCGATATGGCAGAGACGCTCGACTCTCTCGCGACTACCATTCACGGGCGCTGGGAGCATGACCCGGCTCGCTCCTATACCGCCAGGCTCCTCACCGGTGAGGAGGACGAGCTCTTGAAGAAGCTCGCCGAGGAGGCAAGCGAGGTCATCATGGCCTGCAAGGACGATGATCACGATCACATCCGCTACGAGATGGGTGACCTCATCTACCACCTGCTCGTCACGGCTGAGCGCTACGAGGTGACGCTCGGCGAGCTCGCAGGCGAGCTCGACGCGAGGATGAGGTAGCGCAGTGCCGCAGGGCGATGTGGCTCCAGGAGAGCCACCGATGACGCGTGGGCCCAAGCACATGGCCTCGCCTGAGGTGACGGCAGCGAGGGCCAAGATGTCTAGGGCCAGTTCGTCCTCGTCCCAGGGGAGGCCGAGGCACCTCGCGCCCTCTGAGGGGCCCTCGTCCGGACTTGGGGGCGGCGTCGGTTCCGATACGGTTCCGATGGAGGCCGTCCAGGAGGCTGGCCAAGAGGCTGCGGTTGCCATCGGTCGCAACACCGCCCTCATGAGCGCCCTGGTCATCGTGAGCCGCATCACGGGTTTCTTTCGCACCTGGGGGCAGGCATACGCCCTTGGCGTCACCGTGATGGCGAGCTGCTACTCGGTTGCCAACAACCTTCCCAACCAACTTTACGAGATCGTCGTGGGCGGCATGCTCGTCACGGCCTTCCTGCCCGTGTACCTCTCTATCAAGAGACGTCTCGGCACAGAGGGGGCGAGTGCCTACACCTCGAACCTCGTCTCTATCGTGCTCCTGCTCATGGGCGCCGTCGCCGCCCTGGGCTTTGTGTTCGCCGCCCAGGTGGTGTGGACGCAGTCGTTCGGCGCGACGAGTGAGTTCGACTCCGAGCTTGCCGCCTACTTCTTCCGTTTCTTCGTGATAGAGGTCGTGCTCTACTCGCTATCATCGATCTTCTCGGGCGTTCTTAACGCCGAGAGGGACTATCTCTGGTCGAGCGCGGCGCCCATCATCAACAACTTCGTGACGACCGCCTCGTTTCTCGCGTACGCCTGGCTCGTAGACTCAGATCCCTCACTCGCCCTCATCGTCCTTGCCCTTGGCAACCCGCTTGGCGTCGCCGTGCAGGTGCTCGTCCAGCTGCCCGCGCTGAAACGACATGGCATTCGCCTCAGGTGGCGTATCGACCTGCGTGACCCGGCCATCACAGAGACCCTCACTATTGGTGTTCCCACCATCGTTGTCATGCTCTGCTCCTTTGAGACCACCTCGGTAATGAACAGCTCGGCACTCTCGGTGACGGGGGCGGGCGCCTCGATCTCCTACTACGCACGCCTGTGGTTCACGCTTCCCTACGCCATCCTCGCCGTGCCCATAACCACTGCCATGTTCACCGAACTGTCGGTCTATGTCGCGGAGAGCGACCTTGACTCGTACAAGAGGGGCGTGGCCGACGGCACGAGCCAGATTCTCTTCCACATGATTCCGTTCATGCTCTACCTGATCGTCTTCGCGCGGCCTCTCGTCGGGTTCATATCGGCAGGCAGGTTCAGCCCGGATGAGATCGGGACCACGACGCAGTACCTTCAGGCGCTCTCGGTGTCGCTGCCGCTCTATGGGGTGAACACCTACCTGCAGAAGGTGTGCTCGTCCATGCGACGCATGAGCCTCTACGCACGTGCCCACGTGATTGCCGCCCTTATCCAAACGGCACTCTGCCTGCTGCTCACCCCTATCCTCGGGCTCAACTTCGTGGCGCTCAGCTCAGCTGCGTACATGCTGTTGGTCGATATGGTCTCGTTTGTGGGCCTCCGGCGGCAGCTGGGGCCGATGGGCCTTTGGAGCGTGGTAGGCTGTGCCGTGAGGGCATCGGTGTTTGGTGTGACCGGCGCGGCGGTCGGCTTTGCTGTCCTTTCCCTCCTAGCGCGCACTGCCCTGGTGGCGGCAGGAACGCTCGGTTCCATCGCGTGCCTTATGCTTGCGGGCATTCCGGCGCTTGTGGTGACCTATGGCATTGCCTTGGCGACCAAGGCCCCCGAGGCCGGCATGGTGTCCCGTCTCTTGGGTAGGATCCTGCGCAGGGGTGTGCGGTGAGATCGTGTGTCAAGGCATATGTTGATTCTCTTTCTCGTGCGGCAGCGTGTGTTCCAAGAGTAAAGTAACAAAGGATTATGCGGGCAAGAGTGGAAACTGTGACAGTGCAGATGACTTTTGCGAGGTAGGGAGCTTATGACAGATAAGATACGGGCTGTGGTGAGGGCAGGGGCCGCAATGGGTCTCTCTCTCACGCTTGCGTTCTCGACTGTTCCGACCTATGCCTTTGGTGCGACGAGTTCTGCTGAGATGCAAAGTGAGCTTGATCAAGCACGAGCAAAGCTCCAAGAGTACTCACAGCAGGCGAGCGAGAGATTCTCTGAGCTCGAGCAGGCTCAGGCGAACTTGGAGGATACGCGTGCCCAGATAAGCGACACACAGTCGCAGATCGAGACAAAACAATCTGAGCTTACGGATGCGCAGACAGAGCTTTCGGGCATCATGTCCGATAACTACAAGGATGACACCAACTTCGTTGGGTATGTCTTGAGATCTACCTCCTTCGATGACCTTGCCTCACGCGTATACTACGCGAACAAGGTCTCCGAGAAGGAGACCAACGCCATCGCTGAGGTAGTGAAGATTCAGTCCGAGCTGCAAGAGCAGAAGTCCAAGCTTGAGCAGGAGGAGAAGGAGGAGGAGAACCTCCTAGAACAGAGCAAGGCGAGCTACGAGCAGATCCAGTCGGTCATCTCCAATCAGCGCAGCTACGTCAACAATCTCTCCGAGGAGGTTCGCAAGCAGATAGAGGCCGAGGAGGCGGCGCGCAAGCAGGCTGAGGAGGAGGCTAAACGCCAGGCCGAGGCTGAGGCAGCGGAGGCGGCGCGCAAGCAGGCCGAGGCCGAGGCTGCAGCTGCGGCGTCTCACGACAACACGGGTGATGAGTCGAACTCGGAGGCGGCCGCTGACAACGGTGGTTCCCAGAGAGGTGATGACTCAAGTTCGAATGAGCGCTCGAATTCTAACTCGGGTGGTAATTCGGACGAAAGACAGGACTCTGGGTCGAAGAGGGACTCTGGTTCCAACAGCAACTCTAACTCGGACGGTGGCTCTCGCTCGAACAAGCGCTCAGAGTCTAAGAGTAGCTCTAACTCAGGTAAGTCGAAGTCAAACAGCAGTTCCGGTTCCTCTGGTTCTAGCTCGAGAAAAAGCTATGGCTCAGGTATTTCGGCGGTTATAGCCGCAGCGAAGTCCCAGCTGGGCGTCTCCTACTCCTATGCGGGCAACGCGATCGCCGGGCAGGAGTTTGACTGCTCCGGGCTAGTCTGGTGGGCGTTCCGACAGGCGGGGTACTCGATCCCTCGTGGCCAGCGTATGGCCAATGGCTACAACAACTCCATGATCGGATGGGTCATGCAGCACGGCTTGAAGACGAGTATTTCTCAGCTTGAGCCAGGCGATCTCATGTTCTGGGGTTCGGGAACCGGATCGACTACCCATGTCGCCCTCTACATTGGTAACGGTCAGATGATCCACTCTAACTACGGTGGTGTCGAGATCAGGAGCGCAAGTTACTCCTCTGGTCACTTCGTGGGCGGCGGTTCGGTCATCTAGGTACCACAGGACAAGGCATTCAAGACGGGGTCGGGTAAATCCGACCCCTTTTTTGAGGCTTCGTGAGCTCGTGTGGGTAGGTGGTTGCGTCACCGCCCCGGTGGCATGAACCTCAGGTCCGGGCACCTGAGCATCACGGGGGCCATGGGGCCGTCGACGTCGTGGGACCCATGGCCCCGCCCGGTCGCGCGAGCGGGCAGACGTGGGTATGCAGGAGTGTACGCGGATCGGCGAAGATGGGCTCTCGGCGCAACCACCGCTCGCATGCAGAATGCGCCCTTTGGTGGGGCCCACACGCAGAGCGCGCCTTTCCGTGACGTCGCCCGTCCAGAATGCGCCTTTCGGTCACGTCGCGGTGGCGTCGCTGGTGCAGAGCGCGCTTTTCCGTGAGGTGGCGGTTGCAGACTGCGCTTTTGAGTGAGACCGTCTGCGCAGAATGCGCCTTTGCGTGAGGTGGCTCCGCGTTTGCGCAGGTAAGGAAAAGCACATTCTACGGAAAAGCGCATTCTGGGCGCGGGCTCTCACGGAAAGGCGCACTCTGCGCGACCGCCCGCATGCAGAATGCGCACTTTGGTGAGGCCCACGCGCAA
>ERZ773263.679-NODE-679-length-22715-cov-6.778420_pt1 | contig 22715 bp, 12 predicted proteins | sample MGYA00511076_ERZ773263 | MGnify/ENA primary metagenome ERZ773263 (study PRJEB29015, sample SAMEA2738155) | human oral metagenome | biome: human oral; feature: human-associated habitat; material: saliva | place: China | collected 2195 ... | reverse complement strand
TACCTGATGCTGAAGAAATTGATTTCATTTTTGTGTTTTTAGAGAATACTAATACCGCAAGAACAGCTGCACCTTGAGCTACGTTTGACATAGATGCTATTGGGAAAATAAATGTAAGACCTGTTGCTGCAAGTAATTGAGTTTCGATAGCTGCGAAACTTTGGTGAAGACCAGTAATAACGATTGGTGCATATAATAGACCAAAAATACCAGCTCCTACAAATCCACCATTAGTGTATAACCACTGTAATCCTTCTCCAAGAAGAGTACCAGCTTCACGAAGTACAGGTCCCATCCAAGCGAATGTTACAAATCCTGTTACAAATAACGATACTAATGGTGTAGTTAAGTTATCTAACCATGATGGAGTAACACGACGTAAGAATTTTTCAATAGTCGCAAGAACCCAAGCCGCTGCTAAAATTGGTAAAACAGTACCTTGGTACCCTACTTTAGCAATTTTAAATCCAAATACATCCCAGTATCCAAGAGATGTTACTCGTTGCAGACCATCTACAGCTTGACCACTTTGATTAACGATGTCCAAAGCAGGTGCTAACAATTGGTTAGTAGCTGGATCTAATTTACCAAATACATAGAAGTTCATTACATCTGGGTGAACCATTAACATCGCAAGAGCAGCCCCAAGATATGGATTCCCACCAAAACGTTTAGTAGCAGAGAATCCGATTAATACTGGTAAGAATACGAACGGTGCATTTGCAAACACATTAACCATATCCGCTAAACCAGCAATACTTGGATTTGCCTCAATAACTGATTTTCCAGTATAGAATAAATCTTTTGCTGTAAGAACATTGTTGATACCCATCAATAACCCTCCAGCAACGATTGCTGGAATAATCGGCACGAAGATATCACTTAGCATTTTCACAAAACGTTGAAGAGGATTTCCTTTTGGTCGCTTAGGCTCATCTTCTTTTGAAGCATTAACTGAAGCTTCTCCTTTATACACTTCGTTATAAGCCGCAAATACTTGTTGAACAAGCCCACTTCCAAAGATTAATTGAAGCTGTCCATTGTTAAAAAATACTCCTTTAACTCCTTCAATATCTTCTAGTTTGTCTTTATCATATTTTTTCTCGTCATTTAATTCTATACGAAGACGCGTTGCACAGTGAACAACACTACGAATATTATCTACACCTCCACTGTGTTCAACAACTTCATTAATAACTTTTTTTAAATCCATTATATTGTTTCTCCTTTAAATTTAACTTTTCATAAGAACATCTTTACTTTACAGAAATAAAAATTATAAATGGTAACGTTACTTTTTATATTTTACATTAACCCATCCGGATTGTCAAGAGAAAAAGTAACGTTACCTAATTTTATTTTAATTTTTTGATTATGCTATTTATTTCTGTTATAATCTTTTTGATTGTACTTTAATATATTTACTTTTTATCGATATTTTCTATAGAAAGGAATTAAACATGGATATTTCTATTAGAACTCTTTTTAAAAGTGTTTTGAATAATATTTATAAGCACATTTTCACCCATATCACTATTGCCACACTATTGCAGCTAGTCATGTTGTGTGGAATATGGCTTGTTGGACGTATTTTTCAATTTACCCTTAGTATAGCAGGCGAAACAAATCTTAATAAAAATAATATACTCACTATCTTAACTAATCCATTGAGTTTAATACTTTTACTCTTATTAATCTTATTTGTTGCATTTCTAATGTTTATAGAATTTTCCGCCTTAACATTTGCTATTTATGCTCAACTTACAGAAAAAAACTACTCGGTTAGAAATATTATTTCTAATTCTTGGAATAAAATGCGTAACTTAGTCAGTATCCAAATATTATTTTTTATTGGTTATTTCATTCTAACCATTCCTGCGGCTAATATCGGTATAAAGTCAATAATCACTAAGAATATATATATACCTAAATTTATCAGTAGCGAAATCATGAAAACTAATACTGGTTTTTTTATATGGAGTTTGGTTATTATTCTTTTTGCTTATATTAACTTAAGATTAATATTTACACTTCCACTCGCTGCAATTGGAAATAAAGAAGTAGGCGCTAGTATTAAGAAAAGCTGGAAACTTACACAAAAAGGAAAATTTAAATTTTTATTAATACTAGGGTTATTTGAACTTATTTATGGTGTTATCGTTATAACAATTATACTTACTACAACTGCAATTTTTCTTTATATTGACCCTACTGGAAATAATTTAATAATTCAAACCTTATTTTTCACCGTAGTTAGTTCTATGATTTTTTTCTTTGGGGTTATAACTAAAATAACAGTAATCACTTCGCTTATTACCGTACTTATTGATAAAGAAAAAATATCTGATAAGATAGTTGCATCACCTGCTGAAGATAAGAAAAAATCAAAATGGTTACTAGCGTTATCCTGGTTATTAGTACTGGGTATCACTTTATATAACGGGACAATTATTTATACAAATGGAGTTAATAATAATATTAAAACTATATCCCATCGTGGTTACATTTCTAAAGCGGTAGAAAATTCTATTGAATCACTTGAAGCTGCAGCAAAAGCAGGTTCTGATTATGTCGAGGTGGACATTCTTTTAACTAAAGATAATAAATTTGTAGTTATGCACGACTATAATCTTAAACGTTTGGCTGGAATAAATAAAAGCGTACAGGATATGAATTACAATGAAATCGTAGGTCTTCCTATTAAGCAAGGAGAACATAGAAGTAGGATTCCGTCATTTGAAGAATTTGTTACTCGTGCAAAACAGCTTAATATAAAACTTGTTGTTGAATTAAAACCCCATGGTGGGGAGCCGAGTAATTATATTGATATTTTAATTAATAAAATTAAAGAACTCCATATTGAAAAAGAGTATAAATATATGTCACTTAATCTTAAGATAATAGAAGAATTAGAAACTAAGTTCCCTGAACTTTATACTGGTTATGTAATTCCTCTTCAACTTGGCAATTTTTCCAATAACAATGTTGACTTTTTCGTTATCGAAGATTTTTCTTACCGAGACTCTTTAGTTCAACAGGCTAGAAAACTAAACAAAGATGTCTATGTTTGGACTATTAATGATTCTACTCTTATTAGTAAATACCTGATGAGCCCTGCCGCAGCAATTATAACTGATGAACCAGAAATAGTAAAAAAAGAAAAACAAGAACTTCAAAATAATAATACTTATCTTGATAGAGTTATGAGACTTATTGATATAAGAAATTAAAAAATCGCCCTAGCTATAAAAATTTTATAGCTAGGGTTGATTGTTAATCTACAACCTTAATAATTAATTCTATAGTTCCATGAATATTTGCAGGTCGACCTTCAAATTCATGATTATAGTCCTCTATATTAATATCATATTTAATAACTTTAGAAGTTACCTCACCTAAGTTAATAGTGATATATGTAGTATCCTCTCCTGGTATTTCTAAATCCGCTGGTGCTTCTTTTCCAAAATCCAATCCTGCTCCCACTCCATCCCAATCTTTTAGTGGATTCTCTATAGTTACTTTACCATCTTTTATCTGTGATTTTTTAACTTCAACTGTAATTGGTAATTTCGTAAATGTAAATTCACGTTGTTTGTTTTCATTTAAAGTAGCCTCAGCAATAGTTGCACGACTTGCATATTCTTTTAACCACTCAAAATCTTCTTTTGTAATTTCACCTAAATACCCTGTATTAATATTCAGCTCTTTTATTATATTTAAATAATTTTTAGCTAACGGATTCCCATCAACTACTAAACGACGTAAATTAGGTATTTTTTTCAGAACACTTATGTCGCTAATATTCATATTTTTCAACTCTAACGCTTCAATATTTTTCAAACCTTCAAGAGCGTTGATATCGCTAATATTCTTATTGTTTTTCAAATATAATGTTTTCAAATTAACAAGCCCAGCTATATCTAAAATATTGTTATTACTAAGTTTATTATTATCTAAGTGTAACTCTGTTAAGCTAGTCATATTTTTCAGAGCTGATATGTCATTTAACTCATTATCTTCTACATCTAAATTTTTCAAGTTTAAGCCCTTAACAAAATTAAGATTTTGTAAATTCCCTTGACCTACTCGAACATCTTCCAACTTGCTATTTGACGTTAAGTCTAAATTAGCTACATCTACTTTCTCTTTCGTTTGATTTTGATTTGTATAATAGAATAATTTCAACTTTGATAATTTTTTTAAGAAAGAAAAGTCTTTAATTTTTCTAACTTCATCTTTTTTAGCAAGAACTTTAAACTCTTCTAAATTAGTCGCATTCTCTAAAGATTTTACCAATCCATCTACAACTGGAATATTTATAGGTGTATTCCCTAATTTAACCTCTCCGTTAGCATCAAATACACGTAATTTTTCAAAATCACTTACATGAAACTCCGCTTCAGAATTTGGTTTTGGAGTTGATTTAGGTTTATTATTAGCGACATGTTCAGAATTAGCTTTATCTGTTAAATTTTTATATTTTTTGTTAAAATTACTCCAATCATTTAATAACGCTCTATAAAATACTTTGTCAGTTGCTGATAACTCTACTGTATCTGTTGATTTTTTAGCTGTTTCTTTTGACAAATTAACATTCAAAATGAATGTTCCCCATTGTTGGTAAGATTTAAACCATTGCACTGCATATAATCCATTTTCAATATTATCCGGTAAAATATACTTACCATCTTTTTTTGTAATAGTATATTGTTTCCCAATAGGTACTAGTTCTTCTGTTTCATCATTTACCTTAGGTTGATTTTTTCCTTTCTTATTAACTACCTCATAAAGTTTCAATGTACCATCTTCATTTGTATCTAAATCAATTTCGCTTCCATCAAAACTTTTAGCAATTGGTAGTGTAAATTCTTTATTAGTTACATCTACTTCCTCTATTTGTTTTGCGAATCCTCGTTTTTTATTGATTTTTTCTAAAGAATTTAATGGAGAAAAATCATGAATACTGTTATTACTCAAGTTTAAATCCGTAAGTTTTACTAAATTAGTTAAACTACTTACATCTGTTATTTTATTATCTGCAGCTCTTAACGAAGTCAAATCAGTCAGATTTTTTAATGGTGTTAAATCTTTAATATCATTTGCCCCTAAACTTAAGTGTGTCAACTTAGTTAAATCTGCTAAAGGTGTTAAATCAGAAATTTTATTAACATTAACATAAAGCTTTTTAAGATTTGTTAAATTTTTCAAAGCTTCTATAGAGGTAATTTTATTTTCAGTTAACCATAGATTTGTTAAATTTGTTAAATCTTTTAATACTGAAATATCTTCAATATTCTTATTACTAGTCAAATCTAAATTGCTTATCTCCGTTAGGTTTTTCAATGCACTTATATCAGCTATATTATTCCCAGAAAGAACAACATCATTTAATTTTGTTAACCCAGATAACGCATTTATATCAGTTATACCTCTATTAGCTATACTAAGAGTCTCAAGATTAGTTAATTTTTTCAAAGCATCAATATTATTAATTACATAGTCTACTGGATTTTGTGCATCTGAATATTCTGGATCAATAAAAGGTCCAGCAATATTTAAACTTCTTAAATTAGTTAATTTACTTAATGCTGATATATCTTTAATTTTCACATTTTCTAAAGATAGTTCTTCTAATTTAGTTAAATTAGCTATTGGAGCTATATCCTTGATATCATTATATTCTCCGTTAATCTCAAGTTTTGTCAAATTCGTCAAGTTTTCTATACCTGATAAATCTTTAACACCATAAAGATTAGTTAATTCTGTTATTTTAGATAAATCTTTCCCTTTAAATTTATCAGCTAATACTTTATCTTTGAATATCTCTTTTTTACCTATATTAAATTTTATATTATTAACTCTCCAAACATAATCATCTGTAGATAATTTCAAGTTTACAGGTACTACTTTCCCTTGATTTTTATTTAAAAATTCTTCTGTAAATGTAAAATCAAATTTAGAAGTTTCTGGATTGTAAGTAGCACTTACTCCTTCTACATTTGTTGTTACTTCTGAGAATAAGTTAATTGGCTCATCATTTTCAAAAACTTTTGCTAATTTTTCACCTAGCTCATTTATACCTTTAAATGGACTTTCTACTGAAACTGTTGTCCCAGCAACATCGATAGTTTTATCATAGTTAATTCTTTGACCATCAAATCTCATACTGCCTTCGCCTTCCAGTTGTTTAGCTAATCTATCAGCAATATACTGCTCAAGTCCCGAATAATCACTAATATGATTCCCACCTAATACTAAATCTTTTATATTATCTAAATTCTTTATTGCACTAATATCTGAAATATTATTACTTCCAAGTGATAAAAGTTCCAATTTAGTAAGATTTTTCACTACTGAAATATCTTTTATCCCACCACTTACAGTTGGATGCACAGAGTCTCCCGTTTGATCGTTATTGTTGTGAAGATCTAAATGTTTTAAATTAACAAGTTTTTCTAGTGGACTTATATCTACTAATTTATTTGCATATAAATCTAAATACTCTAAATTAGTTAATTCTGAAATTGGTTTTAAATCTGATATTCTATTTCTAAATAAACTTAGTTTTGTTAATTTAGTTAATTTTGATATTGGTGATAAATCAGAAATTTCATTTTCTGCTAAATCAAGTTTTTCCAAATTAATCGCATTTTCTAATCCTGCAAGAGTTTTTATTCCACGTGTTTGAACAAATTTAAAATCTGCCGTTTCTTTTAATGAACTAGCTTCTAAAATAGGATTCCCCTGCTTATCTCTCATATTAATCTCTTTTAGAGATTCTATTTCTTTTCTAGTTATTTTTTGGTTATCATCTCTTGTTGAATCTATATTTTTGTTTATTAATTTTCTTAAATTCGCATCACTTATTGTAATTTCTTCATCTTCAGGCTTAACTGTTTCTTCCTTATATTTAATTCCAATTAAATTCAGCTCATTTGTTACTATCTCAACATGTTTCTTATTATCTTTAGCAACATTCTTAAATGGTAGAGATTCTTTGCCACTTCCGTCTTTATTTATACGATATGCTTCTTCTACTTCTTTTTCTACAGGAATCTCTACTTTAACAGGCTGTTTTATTTGTCGTTTTTCTCCTGATTTGGTAGAAAACTTAATATTATAAATATCATTATTAGTGTTATCTACATTAGGTACATCAACTTTCTCTACTTCTAATCTAGCAACATCTTTTTCTAATGCTGCAGTTGGTGCGTCAACTTTAACTGGTGTACTATTATCATTATCTCCAAAAACAGCTCTTGTTTTGTCTTCATTTAATGTTACATTCTCTCCATCAGCTGTTTCATAAACTGGTATTTCTGGTTTACTTGGTTCTGTCGGCTTTTCTGGTTTACTCGGTTCTGCCGGCTTTTCTGGTTTATTTGGCTTAGTTGGTTTCTCTGGTTTTATTTCTGTAGTGCCCTCTTCTACATCATAACTTACTCCAACACCTAGTTCGCCACCAGTAATAGAAAATTTCTTCGAAATATCCTTTCTTACTACAGCAGTATTAGGTAGGATTTTCTTGTTTTTTATATTATTTTTAATACTTTGTAATTCCGCTTTTGAAATTACTCTTTCTTGTTTTTGACCAGCTTTCAAACTATCTATATGATAAGTAATTACCTTAACACCATCAAGAGTAACTTTAACATCTACATTAGTTAAATCTTTTAATGCTAATAATTCTATAGTTGTCTCCTCATTTGTTTCTCTAACCGTTAGACTAATATCAGTATTAGCTTCTACTTCTATTTTGTCCTTTGCTTGTACAGTTGGAAGATTAACTTGTGGATAGGTCATCAACATACTACTTCCTATAAGAATAGATGCTATTCCTACACTAAACTTTCTTATAGAAAATTTTTCTTTTTTTCTTAAATTATTCATAATATCTCCTTAATAAGTTTTCTTTTTTAAAAATTTAGTGGGACGACTCTAGAAAATAACTTCAACAACATTTTCTGATTCAATCCCACTAATTATTACTTATTACGCTATTTTGAAATTAATAGCTCCATTTGCTTTTATCGTTTGATTTTTATATTTTGCTGAAATTTTATATGTAACCGTTGAATTTCTTAACTCCTCTGGAACAACAAACTCTAAAACAATTTTGTTAGAATCTTCACTGATTACTTTCAAAGTAACATCTTTCCAAGAGTTGCCATCATGGAATCTAAAGCTTAAATCACTCACTTTTAGATTTTTCCCATTAACTGTCACCAATAGTTTTCCATCTACTTTTGATATTACAGCTTTATCTCCAGTATAACTTGTGACTTCTGATACTTTTTCTTCTGGTGCTGGTGATTCTGGTGTTGTATTTGGTTTATCAGACTTATCATTTGCAAGTTTATTTTCTTCTTTCAAAGTTTCTAATGCTCTAGTAAGTTTCCCAACTTGTTCTTCTAGAACTTCTGCTGTAGCCTCACCTTGTAATAATGCTTGCGCTTTTTCTCGAGCTGTTTTCCATGCTTTTTCTTGAAGACTGTCTTTTAATTTATAGTTATCTTCTTTTGTTGGATCTTGTTCTACCAACTTTTGTAGTTCTGTTTTCAACTCGTCTACACTTTTTGTTGGTTTTGTTGTATTTCCTGCGTTACCTTCTTCTTTAGGCTTTTCTTCACTTGGTTTCGAAGCTTCTGTAGAATTTTCTATCGAAGCAATTGCTTTTTCAAGAGCTACAATTTGATTATCTACCTCTTCTTTATTATTACTTTCCGCTAGTACACGATTCGCTAATGCTCTTGCTCTTCTCCAGTTTGTTTGTAGTTCTGAACTAGCTTTTTTATAACTATCTTCTAGTTTTAAATCTCTATCTGCTAATTCTTTTAACTTAGCTTTTGAAGTTTCCAAAGTATCTTCTTGTGGAACAGGTTTTTCAGTTTCTGAAGGTTGAGCCACTTCTTTGTTTGTATAAACAAGAACTATTTCTTGATCCTTAGTTCCAAATTTCCCTGATAATGCCTTATTGTCTTTAACAATGACATTTTTGTAACCATCTATTGCATCTTTTTCTACACTATAGTTAAACCATGAATAACCCGTCAATACTTTATCATCTTTTAATGTTTTACCATTTTCATCTTGATATTTCACAGTAATAGTTCGTTTAACTGCTGGTCTTACGTTAGTAGTTTTTTCTACCACCGCTGTTACTTTATGAGCTTCATCGAAGTTTACACCATCTGGGGCAAATACATATGTAAAGGTCATATCTGTATCCAAATTGTTAGGTAAAACTATCTCGGCTTCTTGATAAGTACCATTTCCAGAAATACCATTTCCTAATTTTCCGATAACCATCATTGGATAATCAGATGCTTCTATATTGCTTCCTGTAGTATGAATTGGCCATTCAACGCCATTTTGGTCAATAATTTTAACTTTTGTAACATTTGCTTTTAAATTAGTTCCATATAAATGAGCCACTGTTTTTTTACTAACATTTCCTTTGTCGGTTGTAGTAGTTGTTAAATCCGTGCTACGATGAGCTTGATAAGAGCTTATCGTTACAAAACTCAACACTGAATCTTGCTTAGTTTTACCAACTGGTAAAACTGTTATTACACGCCCATTTTCTCCGCGTTCTTCTGTATACTTAGTTACAACCTTCATACCTAATGCGTCGGTAAATACCAAATTAAATGATTTTGCTGTTGAAGTTGTATTGGCTGGTAGTTTAATAGTTGCTACTACATCATCGCCTACTTTTTTGTATGTAATTGAATTTGATAATTCTTCCTCTTTTGCTGCTGTAAAAGGATTTAAAACTTTAATCTTAACATTGTCAGCAGTTAAGTTTTCCCCTTTTATAGTAACATTAACTTCTCCTCCGGCTGATTCTACCACTTTATCATCAAAACTATAACTATTAATTACTGGCTTTGCTGATGGTAGTGGCTTATTTCCATTTTCATCATTTCCTGGTTTTTCTGGAGTTGTTCCTGGTGTTCCTCCAGGTGTCCCCTCTGGGTTACCTGGTTTTTCCTCTGGTTTATTAGGTCCTTCAGGAGTTGTTTCATCTTCTGGTTTAACTAATTTTTTTAATTCTAAAACTGCTTCTAAAGTTTTTGCTTTTCTTAACTTAGGAATCAAGTCTAATCTGTTTTCTGCTCTTATAAATTTTTCAACTTTTACTTTTTCACTTCCTAAAACAGCCTCATATATTTTTTCTTCCAAGTTTTTAATAGCTGCTTCTAATTCTTCTTTTGTTGCCGAATCGTTTTTTAACACTCTTTCAGCTTCTGTTTTTGCACTTATCCATGCATTATTAGCAATTTGATTTCCTTGATTAGCTATATATCCAGCTTCTGTTCTTAGTTCTCTTTTAGTTAATTCCTCTAACTTAGTACGTAATGCTTGATTTGATGGCCCTTCTGGTTTTGTATCAGGCTTACCTGGTTTTGAGGAATCTCCCGGTTTTGTATCAGGTTTTCCTGGTTTTACTTCAGGCTTATTCGGAACCATTGTTCCTTCTTCAACATCATATGAAACTGCAACTTTCAATATGCTGTTATCTATATTTAATATTTGCTCTGCACTTTTTCTTACTACAGCTGTATTTGGCAATGTTTTTATTTTCTTGGCTAAGGCTTCTTTTACTTTATCTAATTGTGCTTTTGTTAGCTCTTTTGTTATACTTTCCCCTGCTTTTAATTTATCTATATGATATGTTGTTACTTTTTGCCCATCTAATGTAATTTTTATATCAACATTGCTTATATCTTTTGTTGCTGTTATTTCTAATAACACCCCACCTTCATGTTCTACCACTTTTACTTGTACATCTTGAGTTGCTTCTACTTCTATTTTATCTTTTGCTTGTACTTCCATTTTTCCTAATGGCTGCACTCCACCTAGCATACTAGCTCCTATCATTACCGAAGCTACTCCTATACTTATTTTTCTTATTGAAAATAATTCTTGTTTCCTAAATAAGTCTTTTATCATGCTTTAAAATCTCCTATAAATTCTATATATTTTTTAAATATTTATATAAAGTAATCCTTTTTACAAAATTATTAATCTTATAATCACAGTTACAATCTTCTATCCTTTTGATATAAGGTCAAGTTGAACGACAGGTTCATCTGTACCTACTTTAAACGCTACAGTTTCTCCGTCCATATCTCTAATTTCTACATCTTGTTCATAAACATAATTAGCATTGTTTTTTACTCTTATGGTATAAACATCACCTATATTAACCTCAACACCTGCTAATAAGCCATTTGAACTTCTTTTAGTAATAATGTCACTAGGATTTTTTTTATTTACAAACTCGAAATCTATCTCATCTAATGCAGGAAGACCATTTTTAGAAACTATCATTTGAGAAATAATTCCCTTTTTCACCTTTTCTTCCCCTTGATTATTAGAATCTGATTTTTTCTTTTGTACAGATATTGTTTCTATAACTTCATTAGTTTTTGCATCATGTAAAACTGTAAATCCATCTAAATCTTTAGCTTTAACTAGTCTTTCACTAAAAGTATAGCCATTATTACCTTTTAGCGTAAGTTTATACTCTTCATTTAAATACAATTCTTCTCCACCTAGCATAGCAAGTTCTGTTGTTTTTTCTACTACTTCACTTGGATGTTTTACATTAGTAAATTGGAAAGTTAGACTATCTAACACTGGTTCTTTATCATTTTTAACAAATGCTGGTTCAACTGTAACTTTTGTTCTTTGTTCAGGTTGATTTTTAATTTTCTCCAATGCTTTTGTTAAATCATTTAAATATCCTCCTACATATATAGGTAATGTCTCAGGTTTTGCTAACTCTTCTTTCGCAGAATTTACTATATCTCGAAGTTCTTTTATCTCTCTTGTTTTCAGCACTTCTTCTGCTTCTTTTATTTTTTCTTGCAATTCAGTTTTCAGATAATTCACATCTATTTTTTTAACAACAAAGACTGGAATGTTTTCCCCATTATAATTGAAAGTGTCATAATTTCCACTAGTATAATTTACTTTACCATCTTCTGTCACAAATAATGATACTGCATCAGGTTTGAATTGCCAGTTAAACTGATCATTTTTTGATATATTAACTATATAATCAACCCCATTTACCTTACTTTCTAAATTAAGTGTAACTATTCCATTTTTATCCGAACGAGCATTTTTTAATGTAGTTATTTTTGTTCTAATTCCACTTGCAGAAAGCTCTACATTTTCGACTGGATTTCCTTGTTCATCTACTACTTTAAAATGAGCTTGAGTCATTTTCACATCTTTATCATTAATTTTTTCTTCTTTAAACTCAATTGTATTTGCAGTTGTTTTGGTTATAGCTTTATTATCAATAGTATTGATTTTCCCATCTTTATTAGTTGTGAACACAACATTATCTCTTAAGAAAGGTTTATCCCTCTTTTGTATTCTTAAGTCATATTTTCTATTTGGTTTTAAACTTTTAGTATCCAGAACTAATTCCCCTGAAGAATTTGTTCTAGCTTCTTTTACTATATTTGGAATATTGCTATCAAATTCAAACAATCTAAATGGTACATCTGCAAAAGGTTTACCATCTTTTGTTATTACCTTAGCTACAAGTTTATCTAATGTAACTTGATCTGTTTGATTAGAGTCTGATTTTTTCTCCTGCACAAATATCATCTCGATAGCTTCATTAGTTTTTGCATCATGTAACACTATAAAGTCATCTTTTTTCTGTGCTTTTACTAATCTTTCACTAAAAGTATAGCCTTTGTTATCTTTTAGTGTAAGTTTGTATTCTTCGTTTAAATATAATTCTTCTCCGCCTAACATAGCCAACTCTGTTGTTTTTTCTATTACTTCAGCTGGATGTTTTACATTAGTAAATTCAAAAGTTAATCCATCAAGTACCGGCCCTTTATCACTTGCAATAACGACTGGTTCAACAGTTACTTTTTCTCTTTTCTCTTCAGGTTTTCCTGGGTTTGATGGTTCTTCTGGTTTTGTTTCAGGTTTTCTTGGATTTGATGGTTCTTCTGGTTTTGTTTCTGGATTACTTGGATTTGGTGATTCTCCTGGTTTTACTTCTGGTTTGTTTGGAGCCACTGTTCCTTCTTCAACATCATATGAAACTACAACTTTTAGATTACTTTTATCTATGCTAAATTCCTGTTCTACACTTTTTCTCACTGCCGCTGTATTTGGTAATGTTTTTATTTTTTTAGCTAGACTTTCTTTTACTTTATCTAGTTGTGCTTTTGTTAGTTCTTTTGTTATGCTTTCCCCTGCTTTTAATTTATCTACATGATATGTTGCTACTTTTTGTCCATCTAATGTAATTTTTATATCAACATTACTTATATCTTTTGTAGCAGTTATTTCTATTAACGCTCCACCTTCATGTTCTACTAGTTTTATTTCTACATCTTTAGTTGCTTCTACTTCTATTTTGTCTTTTGCTTGTACTTCCGTTTTTACTAATGGCTGTGCTCCACTCAACATACTAGCTCCTATTATTACTGAAGCTACTCCTACACTTATTTTTCTTATTGAAAATAATTCTTTTTGTTTTAACATATTTCTCTTCTTCTCCATTTATGTTTTATAAAAATATTTTTATTAATACCTATGCCTTAGAAATAATTCTTTCACCCTTTGTCAGACCTGTATCTCATAGTTATCCCCCTTAAAATTGTTATAATACATATCTATAATACTATAAAAATATATTGTTTACAACAAGCTGTATAAAGCTTTAGCTCTGATTGATATAAATGATTTTCCTATTAAATTTTCTATTAAACCGATATACTGCACATCTATTCCAAATATAATTTTATTATCCATATATTTCAAAAAATAATAATTTCTTTGAAATAAAAATAAATCTGACGCCTATTTCTAAAATAAACGTCAGATTATTATATCTATAATTCTATTTAACTAGTTTTACAAAGTATTTTAGTGTTTTGATTAATTGAGCTGTATACGACATTTCATTATCATACCATGCCACAACTTTCACCATTTGCTTTTCGCCTTTTCCTATAACCTTAGTTTGTGTAGCGTCAAACAATGATCCATAGTTCATTCCTATAATATCAGATGATACTATTGGATCTTCTGTATAACCATATGAGTCATTAGCGGCTTTTTTCATTACGGCATTGATTTCTTCTACTGTTGTAGTTTTTTCAATATTTGCGAATAATTCTGTTAGTGATCCTGTTGGTACTGGTACCCTTTGTGCTGCTCCATCTAATTTTCCATTCAATTCCGGTATAACAAGTCCAATAGCTTTAGCTGCCCCTGTGGTATTTGGAACAATATTTTCTGCCGCTGCTCTTCCTCGTCTAAAATCACCTTTTTTATGAGAACCATCTAATGTATGCTGGTCTGCTGTATACCCATGAATTGTAGTCATAAGTCCTTGTGTTATTCCAAAATTATCATGAAGAACTTTAGCCATAGGTGCCAAACAGTTTGTTGTACAAGATGCTCCAGAAATAACAGTCTCCTCTCCTGTTAATATCTCGTGATTTACATTATAAACTATTGTTTTTACATCTGTTCCACCTGGTGCAGATAACAACACTTTTTTCGCCCCAGCTCTTATATGCGCCTCAGCTTTTTCTTTGCTGTTAAATCTACCACTACATTCTAATACAATGTCAACACCTAATTCTTTCCATGGTAATTTTTCTGGTTCTGGTTCCCCAAATACCTTTATTTCTTTACCATTAACGATAAACGCTCCTTCTCCTTCTTCTACTGTTCCAGGAAAAGGTCCTTGCGTAGTATCATATTTTAACAGATATACTATTTGATCAATAGGTCGCATTCTTGATCTATTAACAGCAACAACCTCAATATCATCTACATGCTGAGCTTGAATTTGTCTTAAGACCAATCTCCCAATACGTCCAAAACCATTAATAGCAACTTTTATTGTCATGTGTTTTTCCCCCTGATAATTATTTTACTTCTACAAGACAACATATAAAATTATCTCAAAATAAAATTTATGACAAATATAACTTTTTAATTTTTAATTTTATATTTAATTTTAATAATCTACAAGCAGCCTTGTAGTAAGCGTTTTAAACACCTACTTTGAGTATATCACAATTATGTAAAACTAACAATTTTTTATTTAAGTTCCTAAAAAATAGATGAAAATAAAATTTTATTTATTTTATTTTATTTTTTGATTTATGTTAATATAATAAATATTTAACTTTATCTTATTATTACGTCTACTCAATTTTTTTACTATATTGTTCTTTAAAAAATTTAAAATAATTTTTTATATTTTCCTATAAGCTTTATAACTTTAAAATAACGAACTAACGATGTATAATTATTATCAGTAATTATTTTATAAAAACTTAAAGGAGTCAACATGAAAAAAACTAATTTAAAATATGTCCTTATCCCTGCATTTGCAGCGACTGCATTTTTACCTATTTTAGATAATTCTAATTCTGCAAAAGCAAATGACGAAATTGCAGCTGAACCAACTTCTCAAAATGCAAATACCACAAAAATAGATAACCCTTCTTCGATTAATAATAAAGAGGTACCTAACAAATTACCATTATCTTTAGTTGAATACAAGCAAAAAAGTGCTTTAGAATTAGCAAAACTTATCCGTGAGAAAAAAGTAACTAGCACAGAATTAGTTGATTTAGCTTATAAAGTTATAGAAGAGGAAAATAAAAAATTAAATGCTGTTTTAACTACAGAAAATGGAAAAATCCCACAGGCCATAGTTGATGAAGCCTATAAAGAAGCTAAAGAAATTGATAATAGAATTACTGCTGGTAATGCATCTACTAATCCTATTAATTGGGATGAACAACCTTTTTTAGGTGTTCCTACATTAATTAAAGGATTAGATCAAATAAAAAATGGTGATGCTTCTAATGGAGTTTATTTTAATAAAAATAAAGTTTCTAAAAGTGATTTAATGGTCGCAAAAGAATTTAAAAAACTAGGGTTTGTTATTCTTGGGCAAACAAACTACCCTGAACTTGGTACTAGAAATATTACCGACTCAAAACTATTTGGCCCTGCTGGAAATCCTTGGGATTCTACTCGTAACGCAGGTGGTTCGTCAGGAGGATCTGCTAGTGCTGTTTCTAGTGGTATGGTCGCTATTGCTAGCGGGAGTGATGCTGGTGGTTCTATCCGTATCCCAGCTTCTTGGACAGGTTTAATAGGCTTAAAACCTACAGGCCATGTTGTAAAATTTCCATTGGTAAAAGATATTAATGACGCAAAAGTATATTTTGATAAAACAAAAATTAATAAACCAAAAACACTTATTGATGTTCCTAAAAATCTAAAAACTCTAAAAATTGCATACTCATTGAAAACTCCACTTAAAGATGTGGAATTGAGTGAAGATGGAAAAAAAGCTGTTTTAAAAGCAGTTTCTTTTCTAAGAGAACAAGGCTTTACTGTTGAAGAAGTTAATGAATTTCCTATAGATGGTTATGAAGGAATTCGTACTTACACAGTAGGTGCTATAGGCGGTGCTTATGCTCAAGCTGCCAAATTAGCAGACGAAAATACTAAATACAATCTAGATCCTGCTACTTACGCATTAGGAACTTCTGTAACTAAAGGGCCAAACGCCAACACAGATATTTCGGATGTAAAACCTGCGTCTGTCTATAAAAAACAAATGGATGAATTTTATAAAAAATATGATTTATTCTTAATGTCGACTAATGCCGTTACCGCTCCTTCAAATGATAAGAAAGTCGACCCTTATGTTGATCCAGAAATAGAGAAGAAACTTTATAATATTAACGACATTAAAGATCCTAAAGAAAGATTTAATCTTCTTGTTAAACAATGGGAGCCTATGATGAAGAGAACTCCATATACATGGCTATTTAACTTAACTGGAAATCCAGCAATCACTCTTCCTGTTTATAAAAGTGCAAATAATTTACCTTTAGGAGTAATGTTTGCTGCTCAAGATAACTCTGAAAAAATTCTTTTGGAGATGGGGAAACTTTTCCAAGATAATAACCAATTCGTAATGCATGAAAATATAAAAAATTCTGCATCAACTATTAATGGAAATAAAATTGCAGAAAATACCTATGGTACTAAGTTTGAATACAATGTACCTAGCGAAGCACCTAGTGTACCAACCCTACCTGAATTAGAACTAAATAATTCTAGGAATACTGTTACTATTAAATTAGCTAATGGCACAAGTGTCGAACTTGATAATAAACTAGCAAACGGTTTGAATTTTGAAGCAAAAGATATTACTAACAATCTTAATTTAGACGAGATAATAAATAAAATTTTAGAGGATAAAAACGGCCGTATTAAAAATAAAGGTGAAATTTCTACTATTCGTGTATTAGATTTGAACTTAACTAAACATAATAAAGAATTTATTTCAGATACTCAGCGTATCGTCCATATAAAACTTCTTGAAAATGAAAAGAATAAAGATATTTTAGTTTATCACATAAGAGATGATAATTCTCTGGAGTTAATCAAATCAACTGTTTCTAATGGGATTTTATCATATACTGTTAACCATTTCAGTAAGTTTGTCATCATTGGCAAAACAAAAATATCTCATCAAATAGATTCAACTAGCACTGATAATGATAAAAAATTCTCACTATTAGATAATAAAGATGCTAAAAGTAATTCAAAAAATAATATTTTACCTAAAACTGGTATAACACCTAGTAGCAATGTTTCATTAGGTCTAATTCTTATTTTAATCATTTCTGTACTTTCAAGATTTAAGAAATTATTAAAATAATATAAAAAAAGTAAAAGCCATGTAGAATTGAAGTAAATCTTCAATTTTACATAGCTTTTTATTTTTATTTCTCTGCAACTTTCAAGCGAGCCATCGCTCTTGCTAAAGCTAGTTGAGCACGACGAACATCAAGAGAATCTTCTTTTTTCTGAAGACGTTCTTCTGCACGCTGTTTTGCTCTTTTAGCACGCTCTACATCTATATCTTTATCTAGCTCAGCAGTTTGAACTATTACAGTAATTTTATCTTTATGCGTTTCTACGAAACCTTTACTTATAGCTAGACTTTCCTCTCGACCATCTGGAAAAACTACCTTCAATGGACCTATTTTCAATGATGCAACCATAGGTACGTGATTTGCCATTATCCCTAGTTGACCACCTGTAGTATCCAGAACTACCATAGAAGCATTTTCAGCGCTATAAGCTTCTCCATTAGGAGTAACAATACTTACATCTAAAGTATTCATCTATTTACCTCCTATTGTATTATACTTCTACTCCCAGTTTACGAGCTTTTTCTAATACATCTTCAATTCCACCTACAAGACGGAAGCAATCTTCTGGAATGTGGTCATATTTACCATCTAAAATTCCTTTAAATGCCTCTACTGATTCTGATACTGGAACGTAAGAACCAGGTTGCCCTGTAAATTGCTCTGCAACGTGGAAGTTTTGTGATAAGAAGAATTGAACACGACGTGCTCTATCAACTGTTTTCTTATCTTCATCACTAAGTTCATCCATACCTAAGATAGCAATGATATCTTGTAACTCACGATATTTTTGAAGAGTTCTTTGAATTCTTGTCGCAACTTGGTAGTGTTCTTCTCCTACGATTTCAGGAGCTAAAGCTCTTGATGTAGAAGCTAGTGGGTCAACCGCTGGGTAGATACCCATCTCTGTTAACGCACGTTCAAGGTTTGTTGTAGCATCTAAGTGAGCGAACGTTGTAGCTGGTGCCGGGTCAGTATAGTCATCGGCAGGTACATAAATCGCTTGGATAGATGTAACAGATCCTTTTTTAGTTGATGTAATACGTTCTTGTAAACGTCCCATCTCTGTAGCAAGAGTTGGTTGGTAACCAACGGCTGATGGCATACGTCCTAATAACGCAGAAACCTCAGATCCTGCTTGTGTAAAACGGAAGATGTTATCTATGAATAAAAGAACGTCTTGTCCTTCTTCATCACGGAAGTATTCTGCCATTGTTAATCCTGTTAATGCAACACGCATACGTGCACCAGGTGGCTCATTCATTTGTCCGAAAACCATGGCAGTTTTGTTTATAACTCCTGAATCTTTCATTTCATAGTATAAGTCATTACCTTCACGAGTACGCTCTCCTACCCCAGTGAATACTGAAAGTCCACCGTGTTGTTGAGCAACGTTATTAATAAGTTCTTGGATAAGAACCGTTTTACCAACTCCGGCACCACCGAATAGCCCGATCTTACCACCTTTAATATATGGAGCAAGTAAGTCAATAACTTTTATACCTGTTTCTAATACTTCAACGTGCGTAGATAATTCTTCAAATGTTGGAGCTTCTTTATGAATTGACTCTTTTTGTACTTCTGCACCTGGTTCTTCACCGTGGTCAACTGCTTCTCCTAGCACGTTAAACACACGTCCTAATGTATAATTTCCTACAGGAACAGAGATTGGAGCTCCTGTGTCTACTACCTCAGCTCCTCTATTTAATCCATCAGTAGATGACATTGCAATTGTTCTTACAACGTTATCACCAATTTCTAAAGAAACTTCAAGTACTAATTTTTCTTTTTTTCCATCACCTTTATCTACAAATACTTCAAGTGCATTTAATAGATTAGGCATATGCCCTGATTCGAATTTTACGTCTACTACAGGTCCCATAACTTGGAGAATATAACCTTTATTCATATGTTGTTTGCTAACTTAATAGCTTCTCCTTTCTTATTTACTATTTTGCAGCTGCTGCTCCACTTACAATTTCTGTAATTTCTTGAGTAATAGCAGCTTGTCTTGCACGATTATACTTAATCGTAAGTGTATCAATAATATTACCTGCATTATCAGTCGAATTTTTCATCGCTGTTTTTCTTGCAGAATGTTCACTAGCTTTACTATCCAATATACTTCCATAAATCATACTTTCTGCATATTGTGGTAGCAAGACATCTAATACCGCTGTTTCACCAGGTTCAAATTCGTAAGCACCTGTTACTTCATTGTTAGAATCCTTAAATTGATTAGTGTCTTCTATAGGAAGAACTTGGCTTTCTGTAACAACTTGTTGAATCATACTAACAAAGTGATTGTAGTGTAAATAAATTTTATCATATTCTTTATCAATAAAGTAACCTACTACTTTATTAGTAATCTCTTTAACCTGTGTGAAACTTGGCTCATCTGGTATATCTCTAAAACTATCAATTATATTATAGCCATTTTTTCTAAAGAATTCTGCCCCATAGTTACCTATTGCAACAATACCATAATCACCTTCAGTGTGTCTTTCATTTACTGTGTTGACAAAATTTCTAATTATATTAGAATTGAATCCACCACACAATCCACTATCACTAGTGATTACTACATAAAGAGTTTTCTTAGCTTCTCTTTTTTCTAACATTGGGTGTTTTATATTCGCATTACCACCGAAAATTGTCCCCATAACTTCTTGTATTTTATTCATGTATGGATAAAATTTCTGAGTGTTAGTTTGTGCTTTTAACAATTTTGATGTTGATACCATCTCCATCGCTTTAGTTATATGACTAGTTTTTTTTGTAGAATTGATTTTGTTTTTAATATCTCTAAGTGACGCCAATTAGTTCACCACCTTTTCTCTACTTTTGGATTCTAAGAAAAAGTTTTTTTGAAAGCTTCAATTGCTTCATTCATTACTTTTTCATCTGGTAAGTCTTTTGTTTCTACTATATGTTTAACTGCTTCTGTTTCATGAGCATCTAAATAAGCATATAGTTCTTGTTCAAATCTATGAATATCTTTAACTTCAACATCATCTAAATACCCATGAGTTAAAGCATAAAGAATCATAACTTGTTTTTCTACAGGTAGTGGTTTATGTAAGTCTTGTTTTAATACTTCAACTGTACGTTTACCACGTTCAAGTTTTTCACGAGTTGCAGGATCTAAGTCAGAACCGAACTGAGCAAAACTTTCTAATTCACGATAAGATGCTAAGTCAAGACGTAATGTACCTGAAACTTTTTTCATCGCTTTAATTTGTGCTGATCCACCAACCCTAGATACTGAAAGTCCAGCGTTAATAGCTGGTCTAATACCAGAGAAGAATAAATCAGATTGTAAGAAGATTTGTCCATCTGTAATTGAAATTACGTTTGTAGGAATATATGCTGAAATATCTCCAGCTTGAGTTTCTACGAATGGAAGAGCAGTAATACTTCCTCCACCAAAATCTTCATTTACACGAGCAGCACGTTCTAGAAGACGACTATGTAGATAGAATACATCCCCTGGATATGCTTCACGACCTGGTGGTCGTTTTAATAGTAATGATAATTCACGATATGCAGCAGCTTGTTTTGATAAATCATCATAAACAATAACTACATCTTTACCATTAAACATAAACTCTTCTGCCATCGCCACCCCTGCATAAGGTGCAATGTAAAGAAGTGGTGCTGGTTGAGATGCCGCAGCTGTAACTACGATTGTATAATCTAATGCACCATGTTCTTTAAGAGTTTCTACAACACTACGTACAGTAGATTCTTTTTGACCTATTGCAACATAGATACAGATAACATCTTGTCCTTTTTGTGCTAATATTGAGTCGATAGCAACAGCAGTTTTCCCTGTTTGTCTATCTCCAATGATAAGCTCACGTTGTCCGCGTCCGATTGGCACTAACGCATCAATCGCTTTAATACCTGTTTGGAAAGGAACAGATACTGATTTACGTCCCATAACACCAACTGCCGGTGATTCGATCGGACGACGCTTTGTAATATTAATTGGTCCACGTCCATCAACTGGTTGACCTAATGGGTCAACTACACGTCCAATTAGTTCTTCACCAACAGGAACGTCCATAACACGTCCAGTACGACGAACTTCGTCTCCTTCTTTAATATCAGTAGTTGGACCTAAAATTACGATACCAACATTTGTGTCTTCAAGGTTTTGAGCAAGCCCCATAACCCCTGTTTTAGTGAACTCTACTAGCTCACCACTCATTATTTCATTAAGACCGTATACACGAGCAATACCGTCCCCTACTTCTATAACTGTACCGACATCTGTTGACTTAACTTCAAACTGATAATTTTCTATTTGTGATTTTAGTAATGCACTAATCTCTTCAGCTTTAATAGCCATTTATGTCCCTCCTTGTTTCAACTTCTTTTAGATAGCAGAAATTCTTGATTTCAAAGCATTTAATCTAGCCTTAATACTAGCATCAACAACTTTATTATTATAAGTTATTTTCAAACCACCAATAAGACTTTCATCAACTAAATTATTAATTTCTACTTTATCTAATTCTAACTCATTCTTAAGTTTCTCTTTTAGATTTTCTAACTGAATTTCAGTTAATGGCGAAGCTGATTCAACTTTAACAACAACGCTATTTGAATATCTACTATACAATTCATCAAATTGTTCTAAGACAAAATTTATTAATGAGATTTGCAGATTATCTGCTAAAATTTTTACTACATTTATTATGTGTTTATTTACACCAACAAATGAAGCATCTATCAAATTGATTTTTTTTATTCTTTCTATATTAGGGTTGTTCATCAATGTAACAAAATCCGAATTTTCATTTATTACTTTTGCAACTTCATTTAATTCATATGAAACTTCTTTCAAAGAATTATTTTCTTTTGCAACTTCAAATAATGAATATCCAATTTTATTAGCTAAGACTGATTTACTCATTATTTCACCCCTACCTCTTTAATGACTTTATCAACATATTCACTTTG
>ERZ773263.677-NODE-677-length-22819-cov-5.979134_pt1 | contig 22819 bp, 21 predicted proteins | sample MGYA00511076_ERZ773263 | MGnify/ENA primary metagenome ERZ773263 (study PRJEB29015, sample SAMEA2738155) | human oral metagenome | biome: human oral; feature: human-associated habitat; material: saliva | place: China | collected 2195 ... | reverse complement strand
GGACTTTCGAGAAGTTGGTCTTTGTCTATTGACAGTGTTCGGGTCATATGAGGGACAACATGGTTCGCACGTTGCCAGGCATCCGAAAGGCCTCGCCGTGCATCACCTCTCGATGACTCGCACGTAGTGGCGGTAGGCGCAAGAGCCCTACTCCGCAGTTCAGGGCATGCACAGGTTACTCGTCACATGCCTGCCGTCTGCCGCGCGAGCACGACCACGCGCAGGACGACTTCGAGCCGGATGCACCCGAGGGCAGCAGGAGGACAAGGCCTCGCACTCTCCCTCGGCGACATCTGAGTCCCCGGACAGCTAACGTACAGGTCAGGTCTGTGGGACAATGGTGGGCGGGACACGTGCGACGGTCGCTCTCCACGTGTATTCGCGCATGGCGAACCGTCACGCGGGGAGGTTGTGGCGCACGAGCGTGGCGAGCCTGCCATAACGGGGGGCCAGTGGTCAAGGGACGGGCGAGTTCCCCGGAAAAGATGGGGATACGCGAGTCGACACTCGCCCTCCGGAAGACCCACGGACGGCTCGTGCCTGGGCCTCGGCGGCGACACCAACGTGGCAACGTGATGGTCAACCCGACGGGTCGCCCGAACAAGAGCAGAACGTGCCTGGCGCGCACGAACGCCCACAGGCAGAGGGCGGACACCAGGATCAGGCCGACCGTCATCGCGCAGAGGAGTGCAGCGACGCACCTGTGGTGGGAGCCGTTGCCCGGCACCCGCACGTCGGGCAATGTCGACAGCCAGTGGTTCCTTCTGTGGGATACAGCGAGCTTGCGCGTCTGCTCACCGGCATCCCGGTCCGAGCACCCCCCACCAACCCGGACCGCCATAGCGTCCCTGAAAAAGCAAGTCCCTCGCTTGCCCATGCGTCCCCTATATGGTATAATTATAAAGAAGTGGTATTCTTCATGTGACGACATACCCAGCATGAGCAGGAGGGAGAGCGTGATGGCAGGGAGGATGAGCGCACGGCTGAGGGAGGCGGCGAGGGTGTTCCTCGTGCTCGCGCTCTCGTTCTCGCTCGCGATGGGCGAGACCCCGACCGCAGCAGCAGCGGCAACGAGGGCGGAGGCAACGCAACGGGCAGCCACGCAGCAACAGGCGACCACACAGCAACAGGCAGGGCAGACAGAGGATCAGACTGACAACGCGAACGACCTGGGCGAGGGGGCTGTAGAGCTCTCAAATTCCACCGTGACGATAGACGGCGTGACCCTCACGCGCGACGAGCTCGTCCAGGCGCTGCCCCGCATCAGGAAGATGAGCGACAGGCCGCGCATGACGGCCATGGCGGCCTCCGACTACGCCAACATCTTGGTCAAGACGGCGATCGAGGCAGGTCCCGGTCTCGTCGCGGTCGGTGTGGGCGTCTACATGGTATTCCTGAAGTTAAACTACACCTTCTGTCTCTCGACCATCACGACCAGCGTCGAGTATCCGGCCTATGTGCTGCCCAAGGACTCCCTGAGGGGCATCGAGAGGGAGATCAGCGTCATCTTCACGACCCTGGGAGTCGTCATCGACGGCATTCCGATGGGCTTCAACTGGCTCACCTACGAGCTTGCCCAGTATGTCGCGAACAACGTCGGCACCATACTGCCCGAGATCTCGCTGTCCGTCGGAGACATCGACTGGGAGATCGAGGAGAACAGGAAGAACCACATCGCGAAGGGGACGGACGGGCGTCATGAGGAGGGCTGGAGGAAGCTTAACATCAACCCCGACCCCAAGGACCCCACCTTCTGGCCGCGCGCCCTAGCACTGCTGCAGCAGGCATACCAGCATGGGAAGGAGGTTGCCGAGGAGTTTCAAGGCGATGACATAATGATACTCGAGTATGCTTACGACCTGCCGGGCACCGGCTGCCGGGTATGGGTCAAGATCTACTACTGGATCACTGCGGATCTCAGCGACCCCATACGCGCAAAGCTGTCGGACGGCGGCGTTGACATACTCCCGCCGGGGTGAGGGTGAGGCCGTATGCCCAAGGACTACGTGGCCACGTACGAGAGGATCGCGCGAAAGGAGCACCGCGAGCATGGCGCGGCCATACATGGGGGGTGGGACACGGAGCCGGTCGAGGCGCTCGTGGCCGAGATAGAGGCGGACCCCGCGCTCGTGGAGGACCGCGAGGCCTGCCGCGCCCGCATAAGGGCGCTCCGCGACCTGTACCACGGGGACCGGGCGTTCCCGAGCGACTGCCCCTCGGGCCGCAGGCTGGCCGCAGCGGCGCGCTCCTACCTCGGGCGCTGGCCCTACGACAGGGAGGTGCAGGACATCCATGACCTGGTCATGACCCTCTCGTGGCGCTACGGTGAGGCCTACGACTACTACAGGGAGCTCAGGAAGGACCCGCGCGCGAGGCTCTACGCCGTCTGGCGCATACGCAACCTCGCGGACGACCTCTATCTCGAGGGCCTCATCGGCACGCGGGAGCGCATGAGGCTCTACGACGGCGCGCGCAGGGCCGGCGTCAGCCCCGACCCCAGCTGGATGCCGCCCGACGTGCTGCCGTACGGGTGAGCGCGCACGCGTGCAGGGGACCAACACCCCGCCTCGATGCGGATACGCCTAGCGACAGGCTCGGACACCGCCTCGCGCGCCGTTGCCGTTTTCGGTTATCCGCACGAGACCCCTGCGCGTTGCCGATCCGGGCATACCCAAAGAGACGCCCGACAGGCGGGCGTAGGCCATGACAGCTGACCGAGCCGGGTGCGCCAGGGCAGAGGGGATGCGAGAACCCCCGCAAGGAGGCCGGGCGCCTAGCCTGAGCCCCGCCGTGGGCCGAGGCGGAACGGACGTGTCCGCCTTCCGGCGCGTCCGGGGCGTTCGCACGACACGCTCAATTATCGCCTCCGTAAGTTTGTCGTCACCCAGGGCCGTGCCCCACTCCCCGGGCTCGATATCGCCCATGATGGCCAGCTCCCCCCCTCGTGGCGATCCAAAGGTATGGACGACGAGGTGCTCCTGGCTGAGAGGCGCACGCTATGGTGCGGTTGGTGAAAGAAGGGTTCGAGAGGCTGCACGGACCTTTGCTCTGCGATTGCTACCAGGGAAGGCAGCTATCGATCCTTTTCGTCGGGCGAGGCGTATACTTAGGAAGGTGCAGAGTAAACCGGTCTGGCCAGCCGCAGAGTCTCTTCGGCCTACGAAGATATACGTTTACGACTTGTTGAAAGCCGTTTGTTATGCGTCTCCTTAAATGCAACCCTCTTGGATGGGCTTAGTAAACGGAAGGAGGAAGCTTGATTCCAGAACTGCAGGAAATCGGCGCGCTTCGCAAAGTTCTTCCGTATGGCAGGTACCTGACGACCATGGATGAGCTTGGGGAAACATACGCACCGACAGACAATGCCGTCCGTCGAATGATTTGGGATGCGTTTCAAGAGGTCACCGCAGTTGTGCGGCAGGCATATGGCAAGTTGGCCGCAACATGGATCGGCGGAAGCTTCATAACTTCCGAAGAGGAGCCGCATGACATTGACGTAGTCTATCTCGTAGACGAGAGCAGCTACAGCAACGGCATCTCAGATCCACGCAGTCAATTTGTGACTCAGGTGCTTCTCAGGAGAAGCCCCATTACAGACAAGCTCAACCCTTTGGTTGATGCCTATTTGTTCCCAGTGCCGCCTACGACCATTGACAACAACTATAACTATTCGGCAGCGAGGGGGTATTGGGACCAATTCTGGTCTAAGACCCGTTATAAAGAGGGGAACTGCCGATGGCTCTACCCATCGGCAGGGTATCTGGAGGTGATGATCGATGGCTACGACAACTAAGCTGGATGACTATCTGGCGCTACTGGGTTTTGACCCAGAGGCCACCTATGATGTCCCAGAGAACCCGGCAGATGCCGCTCTTTCTGGCGTCGCTGCCTTCGTACGCGAGCACAGTGCGGGGCAGGAGCCAGAATCGACGGGCATCATACACATCACCGGACCCTCCGCCCTCGGCAATTCGGCACCAGTTAAGGCCGTCGGCAACCTGTTGACATCCATCCAGAGCACCATTGACGCCGTAGGCGCATCGCTTATGGGAAATAGGTCTGCGGGGGGCTCGCTTTCCTCGGCCATCACGAGCCGCACAGAGATGTCGCTGATAGCCAGTCCTATGCCTGGCTCGGTTGTCATACAAGTCGCCCCCTCCTTAGCGCGCATGGATGACCTCTACCCAGAGGGCCTTGGCCTCTTCGACGCGGAGGAGGAACTTGATGCCAAACCCCTTGCGGACCAAGCGTTCATCGAGTTCTCAACGCTTATTAGCGAACTGAGAGAAGATGACCCCGACAATTCCCAGTTCGTCGATCACCTGACCGACCTTGGCCCGCGCGTCGCCACCGCCATGAAGAGCTTCTGCGAATCCATCGATAAAGGTGTTCTTGACCTGGAGCTCGAATGGACTGAGTCCAGTAGAAAGGCTAAGACTGCGAGCATATCGCACAGTCATGCTGAGCGTGCCGCAAGGCTTATCGCGAGTGCGAACATCGAAAACGAAGAGGTGGCCATCGAGGGCGTGCTTTTGACCGTCACGCAATCTACCAAGGACAAACTGCGTATCCTGGAAGACGACGGTCAAGAAGCTGTCGTGACGATCGGTGACATACCTCCTGCTGCGACGTATCCGCTCCATACGGGAGAGAGGGTGCGGATACGTGCCGAGAAACGTGTGAGCCGAAAGCTTGGCGGCACGCGTAGTGAAAAGCTTGTTGGCAAAGCAGTTGAGCTTGCGACGAAGCTCGAAGCTTAGCTCACACTCATTCACTCGTGCGACAGTCTTCCAAGTGGTTCACAGTGTTAGCCTGGATTCCCGCATCCTACGGTGTGACCCAACTCTCAATGTTAGCGAGCAATTTCAAGGCGATGACATAATGATACTCGAGTACGCCTACGACCTGCCGGGCACCGGCTGCCAGATATGGGTCAAGATCTACTATAAAATCACCGCAGACCTCAGCGACCCCATACGCGCAAAACTGTCGGACGGCGGTGTGAACGTGCTCCCGCCGGGTGGAGGGTGAGGCCGTATGCCCAGGGACTACGTGGCCGCGTACGAGAGGATCGCGCGCGAGGAGCACCGCGAGCATGGCGCAGCCATACATGGGGGGTGGGACACGGAGCCGGTCGAGGCGCTCGTGGCCGAGATAGAGGCGGACCCCGCGCTCGTGGAGGACCGCGAGGCCTGCCGCGCCCGCATAAGGGCGCTCCGCGACCTGTACCACGGGGACCGGGCGTTCCCGAGCGACTGCCCCTCGGGCCGCAGGCTGGCCGCAGCGGCGCGCTCCTACCTCGGGCGCTGGCCCTACGACAGGGAGGTGCAGGACATCCATGACCTGGTCATGACCCTCTCGTGGCGCTACGGTGAGGCCTACGACTACTACAGGGAGCTCAGGAAGGACCCGCGCGCGAGGCTCTACGCCGTCTGGCGCATACGCAACCTCGCGGACGACCTCTATCTCGAGGGCCTCATCGGCACGCGGGAGCGCATGAGGCTCTACGACGGCGCGCGCAGGGCCGGCGTCAGCCCCGACCCCAGCTGGATGCCGCCCGACGTGCTGCCGTACGGGTGAGCTTGTGGGGCCGATGTCCTGCCCCTGCCCAGCGCGGTCGCTAGTCGCCCGCTCGCAGTTCCTGCGCCAGGTAGCGGCCCGTGACGCTCCTGGGCTCGGCCGCCACGTCCTCGGGCGTGCCCGCGCACACGATGTGCCCGCCCTCCTCGCCGCCTCCAGGTCCCATGTCCACCACCCAGTCAGCGTTCGCCATCATGTCCAGGTCGTGCTCGATCACGATGACCGTCGCCTCGCTCCCGATGAGTCCCTGCAGCACGCGCAGGAGCGTCTCCACATCGAGCGGGTGCAGACCGATGGTCGGCTCATCGAAGACGAAGAGCACGCCGTCCTGGTGCCTGCCGATCTCGCTCGCGAGCTTGAGGCGCTGCGCCTCTCCCCCGGAGAGTGCAGGCGTGGCCTCTCCCAGGGTCAGGTACCCAAGACCCAGTTCGCAGAGCACCCTGAGGCGTGAGGCGACCCTCCTCAGCCCCGAGAGCCTCTCCAATGCCTGGCTCACCGTACAGGCCATGAGCTCAGGGAGGGAGACGAGGCCCTCTCCCTCGCCGTCTGCGCCATGGCGCGTGCGCATCCTGACCTCCCATGCCTGGGGGGCGTAGCGCGATCCCTCGCAGTCGGGACAGGGTATGTCAACATCAGGCAGGAACTGCACGTCAAGAGATATCTGTCCCGTACCGTCGCAGGTGGGGCAGCGGAGCGTGCCCGTGTTGTAGCTGAAGTCGCCTGCGCGAAGCCCCAACCGCTCGGCGTCAGGCGTCTTCGCGAAGCTGCGGCGCAGCTCGTCGAGGACGCCTGAGTAGGTGGCCAGCGTGGAGCGCACGTTCACGCCAATGGGCGTGGCGTCGATGAGGTTCACGCGTCGCATGCCCGGCGCCGCGACGCTCACCACGTGCTCGGGCAGTCCCTCACCTGCCAGCTGGGCTCGCAGGGCAGGTATCAGGCTCTCGAGCACCATCGTCGTCTTGCCCGAGCCCGAGACACCGGTCACCGTCGTGAGCCTGCCTTTTGGGATGCGCAGCGTAAGTGGCTTCACGGTATGGATGCTCCTGGTGACAAGCTCGATCGCCCCCTGCTCGAACACAGCCTCGCGCACCGCCGCCTTCGCCCCCGCGCCTGCGCGCTCACGCATCCGTACCCGCCGCTCGCCTGTCAAGAAGGGGGCGATGCGAGAGGCTGGGTCGCCCCCTACCTCGACGACACGACCCTGGGAGATGATGGTCCCGCCGTCGGCACCGGACGCCGGTCCCACCTCGATCAGGTGGTCCGCCCGCCCAAGGACGCGCACGTCGTGGTCAACGACGACGACCGTGTTGCCATCTGCGAGCAGGTCGTCTACCACCTTGAGAAGGCCGTCCACGTTCGATGGGTGAAGGCCTATCGAGGGCTCATCAAGCACGTAGAGCACGCCCGTCGTCCGGTTGCGCACCGCTCGGGAGAGCTGGACGCGCTGTAGCTCTCCCGTCGAGAGGGTCGAGCTCGCGCGGTCGAGCGAGAGGTACCCCAACCCAAGCTGCTGAAGGCGGAGCAGGGGCTCGCGCAGCCCGTCCACGATGGCCTCTGCCATGGACCGAAGCTCCACGGGAAGCAACCCTGGCACATCGGCCACCCACTTCGCGAGCCCATCGAGCGTGAGCGCCGAGACCTCGGCGAGGGTTACACCCCGGATCGTGACGGAGCGCGCCCGCTCGTTGAGACGCGTGCCCGCACAGTCCTCGCAGGGACCCACCTTGAGGTACCTCTCGACGCGCCTCATGCCCTTCTCGTCCTTGACCTTAGAGAGCGCGTTCTCGACGGTGCGGACGGCGTTGTAGTAGGTGAAGTCAAGCTCGGCGAAGGTCTCGCTCTTCTTCGCGCGATAGAGGATGTGCCGCTTCTCGGCGGGGCCGTGAAAGACGATGTCGCGCTCCTCGGGCGTGAGCTTTGAGAAGGGCACGTCGGTCCGCACGCCCATCGCCTTGCACACCTGCTTCATGAGGTCCCACATGAGGTTGCCCCAGGGCGCCACCGCGCCCTCGTCTATGGTGAGGGACTCGTCCGGCACGAGCTTCGACTCGTTCACGACGCGCGTGACGCCTGTACCCCCGCAGCTGGGGCAGGCCCCCTCGGAGTTGAAGGCGAGCTGCTCGGCCCCTAAACCCATGAACTCGACGTTGCAGCGGGGGCACACGAGCGGTCGCTCGAGCGCGACAGCCATGCTGGGCGGGACCTCGTGCCCGTTAGGACAGCGATAGGTCCCCACGCGCGAGAAGAGCAGGCGCAGGTGGTTGAGAAGCTCTGTTGCGGTGCCGAAGGTAGACCGCACGCCGGGGACCGTCGGACGCTGACGTAGGGCGAGCGCCGCAGGCACGTGCAGCACCTCGTCCACCCGCGCCCTCGAGGCCTGCGACAGGCGGCGACGCGTATAGGTGGAGAGTGCGTCCATGTAGCGGCGCGACCCCTCCGCATAGAGCACGCCCAACGCAAGTGAGCTCTTGCCCGAACCCGATACGCCGGCGATGCCCACAAACTGCCCCAGCGGCACGTCCACGTCGACACCCTTGAGGTTGTGGACGCGAGCACCGCGCACCTTGATATGGGTGGGCGGACGGTGGACGTGGGTCATATCTCTCCTCCTCTGCGAGCGATCGCTCCTCTGCCCGATGCCTCAGGGCAGCTCCTACCCGTTTTATTCGAGTGTCCGTTGCGAAGCAAGGCAAAAAAGGCGAAAATAGGCGAACAAGGCGAAAATAGGCGAACAAGGCGAACGGAGCTGACCCACCCATGGCAGAGAGAAACCCATTTACGCCCGCCTTCGGCACCGTCCCACCCATTATGGCAGGTCGAGACCGACTCCTCGCAGAGCTTCATGCCGCCCTCGAGCAGGGGGTCGGCGACCCCAACCTCTCGAGCATCCTCGTCGGCGCCCGAGGTACCGGCAAGACGGCCTGCCTCACGCGCCTCTGTGAGGATGCCAGCGACGTGGGCTGGGTGAGCGCCAGCTCCTCCGCCATACCCGGGTTGCTCGATGACATTCTGCAGCAGGCACAGCGTGCGAGCGCGCAACTCGTCAGGCCGAAGCCGCAAAGACAGCTAACGGGGCTGAGCGTTGGCCCTCTTGGTGCGAGCTGGGACATGGGTGACGAAGAGCGAGGTAACTGGCGCACGAGGATGTCTGCGCTGCTGGAGGGGCTCAACGCGCGCGACGTGGGCCTTCTCATCACCGTGGACGAGGTGGACGCCTCGCTTAGCGAGCTCATCACGATGGCCGTGGTCTACCAGCATTTCGTACGGGAGCGCCGCAAGGTCGCTCTTCTCATGGCGGGACTGCCCAGCCACGTGCACGCCCTGCTCAACGACAAGAGCGTCTCCTTCCTAAGAAGGGCGCAGCGACACCCCCTGGGAACCATCGCCGACGCCGACGTGCGCGACGCGCTCAAAAGGACCGTGGCCTCAGGCGGCAAGACCATAGACGAGGAGGCGCTTGAGATCTGCGTCGAGGCGACAGGGGGATTTCCCTACATGCTTCAGCTCGTGGGGTATCGAAGCTGGCAGTCGGCGCTGGGCAAGGCCGAGGTGGGGAAAGAGGACGCGAGAGCGGGGATGCGGGCTGCGCAAGAGGATTTCAGGGAGCACGTCCTGGCATCAACGTATCGAGAGCTGTCTGCGGTGGACCTGCGCTTCGCAAAGGCGATGCTTCCCGACAAGGCCGAGAGCCGCCTCGCTGATATCGCGAGGCGCATGGGCGTAACGAGTCGCTACGCGTCAAAGTACCGAGGTCGCCTCGTGGCGGCCGGTATCGTCGAAGAGCTGTCGCGTGGCGTGCTCAGGTTTGCTATCCCGGGCTTCAGGAAGTACCTGCAAGAGATGGGATAGCCGCGCCGGTAATTTGCGGGGCTTCGTGAGTTCGTGTGGGTGGGTGGTTGCGTCACTGCCCTGGCGGCGTGGTGGGCGTCACCGCCAGGCGGCGACGCAAGAGTGTACACAAATCGGCGAAACTGGCCTCTCGGAGCCGTTTTGGGGCATTTGTGTACACTGTTGCGCCCGCGAGGGTCGCGAGAGCGACCGTGGGAACGCAGGAGTGTACACAAATTGGCGAAAATGGCCTCCCGGAGCCGTTTTGGGGCATTTGTGTACACTGTTTATATTGACAACATGTCGTCAGTAGCTTAGACTTTCTCCCATGATAGATGGCATAAGATCATTTTCTATCCAAGGAGGCGGCATGATTCTAGAAGAGAGCTACAGACTGAACAACGGCGTTGAGATTCCTAAGCTGGCACTGGGAACGTGGCTCATCGACGACGACAAGGTCGCTGACGCCGTGCGCAGCGCGGTCGAGATCGGCTACCGCCACGTGGACAGCGCCCAGGCCTACGGCAACGAACGCGGCGTGGGAGAGGGCGTGCGCAACTGTGGTGTTCCCCGCGAGCAGCTCTTCGTGACCTCAAAGGTGGCGGCGGAGCACAAGACCTACAGCACTGCGGCCGCCTCGATCGACAAGACGCTGCAAGTGACGGGACTCGACTACCTGGACATGATGATCATCCACTCCCCACAGCCGTGGGTCGAGGTCAACCAATCCGATGACCGCCACGAGGCGGGCAACGTCGAGGCCTACCGCGCGCTGGAGGACGCCCTGGTCGCCGGCAAGCTGCGCGCCATCGGCGTGTCCAACTTCTTGGAGAGCGATCTGCAGAACATCCTGAACCATTGCGAGGTGAAGCCTGCGGTCGACCAGCTGCTCGCGCATATCGGCAACACCCCCTTCGAGCTTGCCGCGTTCTGCGAGAACAACGACATCCTCGTGGAGGCCTACTCGCCCATCGCCCATGGCGAGGCGGGCAAGATCGACGCTATAGTCAAGATGGCGGAACGCTACGACGTGTCCGTGGCGCAGCTGTGCATCCGCTATGTGCTGCAGCTTGGCATGGTCGCCCTGCCCAAGACGGCCAACCTTGAGCACATGAGGTCCAATGCGGACGTCGACTTCGAGATCAGCGCACAGGACATGGAAACACTGAGGGGCGTCGAACGTATCAGCGACTATGGGGACAGCTCGTTCTTCCCCGTGTTCGGCGGCAAGCTGTAGGCGCCGCGCCGCGATGCCTCCTTGGCAATGCAGACCATCGGACGTTAGGAAAGCGCTATGAGCAACATCCTTGTCGCATACTTCTCTGCAACCGGCACCACCAAGCGCGCCGCAAAGGGCCTGGCAGAGGCATTGGGTGCGGATACCTTCGAGATTGTGCCGCAGACGCCCTACACGAGCACCGACCTCAACTGGAGTGACAGCACAAGCCGCAGCACCAGCGAGATGAACGACGAAGCGAGCCGACCGCCCATCTCGGGAACGGTGGATGACATGGACTCCTATGACGCCGTGTTTGTGGGCTTCCCCATATGGTGGTACACAGAGCCCCGTATCATCGACACGTTTTTGGAGTCGTATGACTTCTCGGGAAAGACCATCGTCCCGTTTGCGACAAGCGGCGGCAGCGGCCTTGGCAAGGCGCCCGAACGCATGCAGCGCATCGCCACAGGATCCACCGTTGCGGCCGGCCGGCTGCTCAACGGCCACCAGAACCCCAATGACCTACGTGATTGGGCGCAGCGCCTGGGCCTCATGCGGTAACGGGGGATAGGCCATGCCACGCATCTCCGAAAAGGAGTCGAACGCCCGCCGCACCGAGATCATCGACGCCTGTGAGGCGCTCTACCAGCACACCAGCTATCGCGACATCACGATGGCGCAGATAGCGGGCGAGCTCAGCTTCAGCCGTGCCAACACCTACAACTACTTCCAGTGTAAGGACGAGATCTTCTTGGCGCTGCTGCAGCGCGAGTACGAGCGTTGGACGGCTGACCTCAAGGCGCTTGGAGGCTTAGGAGAGTCGCTCGACGACAGGGCGCTTGCCGACGGACTGGCGAGAAGCCTCAAGAAGCGTCCTCAGCTCCTGAAGCTCATGACCGTGAACCTCTACGATATGGAGGAGAACAGCCGAATCGAGAAACTGGCGGAGTTCAAGGGCGTGTACGCGCGTACGGTCGAGGCGATCCGAAGCCTGCTCGTCAGGTTCAAGGGCAACTGGGACAGCGAGCGGATGGATCGCTTTGTCTTCTCGTTTTTGCCGTTCGTGTATGGCATCTACCCCTATGTCTTTACCTCTAAGAAACAAGAGGCAGCCATGAGGGCCGCAGGCATGCATCCGAAGCGCCTCGGTATCTACGAGTTGAGCTACCCGTTCATCCTGAAGATGCTCGAGGACGACACGAGAGGCTAGGGTGTGACACGGGCGGGCGTGACGCGCAAAGGCGACGAGGGAGGCGCCATGAGCGAGCACGAGAAGCTCGAGGCCGGGTTGGAATATAGCTTCGAGGATGCTGGTGTGGCCGCACGCAAGGCAGAGGGCGTCGCTGCCTGCGCCAGGCTTGCGGCCGCCGACCAGAGTGACGCTGTGGGCTATGAGGCGACGGCACGGTCCATACTTGCCAAGGCGGGTCCCGGCCTCGATATACAGCCTGGATTTCGCTGCGACTGGAGCAAGAACATCCATGTGGGCGACAACTTTACCGCCAACTACAATGTGACCATACTCGACATCGCACCCGTCACCATTGGTGACGGGTGCATGTTTGACCCGGGAGTGGCCATCTCGGCCGTCACGCACCCCATCGATGCAACAAGGCGTCGGGACCGCATAGCCCAGGCGAAGCCCGTCACCATAGGCAATGACGTGTGGCTGGGGGCAAACGTCCTGGTCATGCCAGGGGTAACCATAGGAGGCAACGTGGTTGTGAGCGCAGGTACGGTAGTCACGCGCGACATCCCCTCAGACAGCCTCGCCATGGGCGTCCCCGCACGCGTGGTCCGAAGGTTCGGCTCCCACAATCGCAAGGCCATGTTATAGCAACAAAGGACGGCACAGATAAAGGAGAGGAAGAGCATCATGATCAACTTCAAGATGAACAACGGCAACACGATACCCGCCCTTGGCTACGGAGTTTTTCAGATGACGGGAGAAGAGGTAAGGCAGCACCTGCCCGAGGCCATCGAGCTGGGCTTTCGCCACATCGACACCGCAAACGCCTACTTCAACGAGGTTGCTGTCGGTGAGGTCGTAAAGGCAAGCGACATCGCGCGCGACGAGTTCTTTGTGACCACAAAGCTGTTCCCACAGGACTACCCGTACGACAAGTGCAGGAGGGCCATCGACGAAACTCTCGCGCGTCTTGGCATGGACTACGTCGACCTGCTGCTGTTCCATCAGCCCTACGGCGAGTACGTAGACGGCTGGAAGGCCATGGAGGAGGCGGTACGTGCGGGCAAGGCCCGTGCGATCGGGCTCTCCAACTTCAACGAGCAAAAGGTCCGCCAGATCCTGGGTGTGTCCACCATCAAACCCTCCGTCCTGCAGGTCGAGATCAACCCTCGTTGGAACCAACACCCCCTCAAGGAGGCACTTGCTGCCGAGAACCTCGTATACGAGGGCTGGTATCCCTTGGGACACGGCGATAAGGAGCTGCTGAGCCTCCCTGTCTTCACCACACTGGCCAAGAAGTACGGAAAGTCAACCTCGCAGGTCATCCTGCGCTGGCACATACAGGAGGGCAACGTCGTCTTTCCCAAGACGCTGAACCCCCAGCACATGGCCGAGAACATCGACCTCTTTGACTTCGAGCTAACCGACAAGGAGATGGCAGAGATCAACGCCCTGCCGCAGGAGCCGTACCACCACGTGCCTGACGATGCGCCGGCGTGGATATGGGGCCCGAACGACTACAGCAAGCAGCGCTAGGACGATCAGCGGCAAGGCACCTCTCGGCTGAGGAAGGTACCCCGCAGATTCTGGGGTACCTTGAAGAGGATCCCAACTGGGCAAACGTCCCTGAGAAGGTATCCCACAGATTTTGGGGCACCGAGATCGTCCTTCATGGCCGGCGAGAGGACAGCCACTGTTCGTGGGAGGGTCTCAATCAGAGAAGCGAGAGAGGTCGGGTGGGGGAATGACGAGGGAGCGCTCCGACAGGCCGAGCCGCCCCAGTTCCTCGCGGGCTCCGATGTCTTCCGCCACGAGCATCCGCGCCAGGAAGGGCACGAGGTAGAGAGGGATGTAGTGCACGGGCTTTCCCGCGCGAAGCTCGGTGGAGACGTTGGCCTCGGAGACTACGAATGCTTTCTCGATGCCGAACTCCTCGACTGAGAACAGGTTGTTTAGGGCGACGTGGCGCTTATAGGTCTTGCCGGACTTCACCTCGATGGGCAGCACCTTGCCCTGCAACGCCTCCCCGATGAAGTCGACCTCTCCCCTACCGCTGTGCCGGTGGTAGCGTAGGGCGACCCCTGCCGAGGCAAGCTCCTGTGCCACGACGTTCTCGTAGATGCCGCCGCAGTTTACGTCCCGCTCCCCCGCAATAACGGCAAGGGAGACGGGCGCAGGGTAGCGGCGCATAAGCATACCCGTATCAGAGAGGTAGAGTTTGAAGCGATTGGGCTCCTCGGTGCGCCGGAGCATACTGCGCGGTTCGGTAACGTTCACGGTCTTAAGCGCCGCTCGTGCGGAGACGAGCCACTGGAAATCATTGGCGTATCGCTCGTAGGTGGCCTTCTTGCGCAGCGACCGTAGCTTGAAGCGCTTGTTCTCCTTGTCGAGCTGGCTGGGGATGTCGTCGTAGATGGACGTGACCTGCAAGGCCTGCTCCCCCGCGTAACGAGATATGTCCGCGCGATAGAGCTCGATGAGGTCCCTCTGCGTATCCCGCACCGCACCGAGGTCATTGCGTGAATCGATATAGCGCTGGACGGAGGCGGGCATGCCTCCCACCACCACGTAGAGATGGAAGAGCTGGAGGAGTTGATCGTGCAACGATTCCTCGACGGGGGAGAGGCTCGTGAAATGCCGCTCGAGCCGGGTGATAAGCGAATCGGTCGCCCCCTGCGACCAGAGGAACTCCTCAAAATCGAGGGGATACATCGTCTCGATCCTCAGGGAGCCCACGGGGAACGAGCGCACACGGCGAAGCTCGACTCCCAGTAGCGATCCCGACATCACGAGTCGGAACCGTCCGTCCTGCACAAGGTATTTCGAGAGCGTGACGAGGTTTTGCGCCTCCTGCACCTCATCGAAGAAGACAAGGGTCTTTCCTGACACAATCTCGTGGCCCACCATCAGGGACAAACGCTCCACCAAGGAACGGACGTCCTGTGCCCCAGAGATAGAACCGGCCTGCGCATCCCTAAGGAAGTCCACTTTCACATAGTCAGCAAACTCCTGCCGAGCGAACTGCTCGATGAGGAAGGTCTTTCCCACCTGGCGCGCCCCATCAACCAGAAGTGCCTCCTCGGGCGCCTCAGCCTTCCAAGAGAGGAGCTTCTCATAGGCTCTTCTTTTAAGCATATGTACCTCGTATTTGTTTCTAACATAACCGATTCTGGCCTGCAATTATAGTTCAACTCAACCACCTCACGACCTCTGTACCCTCCCCGATGCAATCCCCTGCTCTCAAAGAAGAGTCATATTCCAGGCGAAGGCCGCCTCCTGGTCAGAGTGCGTCTTTCCGTGAGGGCGCCGACTCAGAGTGCGCTTTTACGTGAGGGTGCCGACTCAGAGTGCGCTTTTACGTGAGGCGGTGCCGCGTTTGCGCAGGTGAGAAAAAGCGCACTTTACGGAAAAGCGCATTCTGGGAGGTTGGGGTCACGGAAAAGCGCATTCTGGCCCCTGCGGTGTACGGAAAAGCGCATTCTGGGAGGTTGGGGTCACGGAAAAGCGCAGTTTGCGGTAGCGTTGTCACCAAAGTCGCATCCTGCAACCTACGCCGACCACAGAGTGCGCCTTTCCGTGAGGTCCGACGTACAGAGTGCGCTTTTACGTGAGGGTGCCGACTCAGAATGCGCCTTTCCGTGAGGCAGTCCGGCGTTTGCGCAGGTGAGAAAAAGCGCACTTTACGGAAAAGCGCATTCTGGCCCCTGCGGTGTACGGAAAAGCGCAGTTTGCGGTAGCGTTGTCACCAAAGTCGCATCCTGCAACCCACGCAGACCATAGAGTGCGCTTTTGCGTGAGGTCCGACGTACAGAGTGCGCTTTTACGTGAGGCGGTGTTGCGTTTGCCCAGGTGAGAAAAAGCGCAGTTTACGGAAAACCGCATTCTGTGAGGCCGGGCTCACGGAAAGGCGCACTCCTACCATTTACAGGAGGCCCGATAAGCTAAAAATGACCGCGTTGCCCTGAGTCTCGTTACTGTGAACATCAAAAAATACACTGGCTTTGCGATCGAGAAGGGGGCAGAATCCCTTTGAGAGCAAGACGGGAGCAGGGAGCGAGGCAGAAGCAGGAGGGGGCGTCCCATGGGGATGTCCGACTTCCTTGAGAGGAGCCTTTCACGATGAACACGCTTGCCCGGGGCATGGCCCTTGCGGGCGCCCTGTCGGCTGCGCTGGCGCGTGAGCTCAGGGCAAGGACGTCCAAGCAACGAGGCGGCGAAGCCGGAGAGGCCCTGCGTCGTGTCTCGACCACATACCACGAGAACGAGTTTTGGGTAAACGTGGACGGACAGAACGTCTACGGGCTGTCCTATGTCCCCGACGTCGGAGGCAGGTTGCCCCTCGTCATCCTCTCGCACGGCCTGGGTTCCGACCATGCGATTGCGGGATCTTACGCACGGGAGCTCGCATCGCATGGGATCGTCACGATGACCTTCGACTTCAGAGGAGGCGCCGAGACAAACAGGAGCGACGGCACGCCTCGGGACATGTCAGTCATGACCGAGGCCCACGACCTAGAGACCGTCCTCGCTATGGCGCGCGGCTGGGACTGCGTGGACGAAGGGCGCATCGTGATCATGGGAGGTAGCCAGGGCGGTGCCGTGACCAGCATCGTAGCCGAGCGCGAGCAATCCCAGGTGGCTGGCGTGGTCCTCCTGTACCCGGCGTTTTCCATCTTTGACCACGTGCACCGAGCCTGCAGCTCCCTCGACGAAGTACCCGAGAGCAACGACCTCCTCGGCTGGCTGACGGTCGGCTCCCGCTATGCGACGGACGTATGGGACTATGATTTCTACCAGCATATGAGCTATGAGGGACCCGTTCTCATCATTCACGGCAGCGATGACAGCGTGATACCCATCTCATACAGCAGGCGCGCCGCCCGAACCTACCGCAACTGCGAGTACCACACCATCAGGCACGGCACACATGGGTTTTCCGGCCCCGCATACGATGAGGCGATGTCCTACCTGCTTGACTTCGTGGCACGCGTGTGCGCGTAGGGCCAGTGCGATCCTCCGGCAGCCCTTTGCCCCCTATGTCCAGACCTCCCCATCCGTGCGCCAGCCGATGAACGCCCACACCACGGGCAGCGAATAGTCCAGACGCCAGCCCTCGCTCGCCTCGCCCCCGGCACCCACGTGCCACACACGCTCGAGGTGCTCGGTCGCGAACGCGTCGAGCAGCGTCCGCTCCCGCCCGTCAAGGGGCTCGGGACCCACCATCTTCCGAAGCTCTGCCAGCCCATCGTCCAGCGTGGCGAAGGTCATCGGACGAAGCGTGGGCAGGTACGCCATCACGGGAAGCCGCCCCAAGTCGCACAGGATGCCCACGGCGTCTGAGACCCTCTCTGGGCGCTCGTCGACCTCACGACCCAGCAGCGCAAGCAGCTTGGGGTCACGCGAGGGCGTCACGCCAGCCGAGACGGTGATCGCCGCCTTGTGCCTGGCAACGCCATCCAGCCTCCGAAGGCACTCTCGCATGCTCCCGGACCCGAGCGAGCGTGACGCGATGGCCACGTCGACGCTGTTCTCTCCCAAGCCCTCCGCAGCCCAATCGTCTTCCCAAGCCAAAAGATGCGCCGTCACGGGCAGTCCCTCGTCAGCAACGACCCTGCCTAGGACCTCCAGCATCCTCTCGGCAAAGTCGCAGGCATGCACCACGTGGCCCCGCCGGCCGAGCGGCACGGCGAGGGTGCCGGTCGCACAGCCCATGTCAAGCACCGTCTGTCCCGGCTCAAGCGCCAGCAGCCCAAGGAGGCGGCTCTCATAGGTCCCGTCCGACCCTTGCGCAAACGTGGCGGCGCGCTTGTTCCAGTAGGCCCTGCCATCCAGAACCGACCCCTCCGCAACCGTCGCCCTCACCCCCATCGTCGTCCCCACACTGGTGTCATCCGCTGCCTCGCTACCCCAGTATAAGCGCGGACGTATGGATTCGACACGATTGCTGTGGGCATGGCTCTTATGCCGAGGGCATATAATATATCTTTGGTGCTGTAGGCTGCGCTCGGATGCGGGAACGGTGAGTTCGATGGGCATCACGTCTGGGAACAGGGAGCGGGGCTTCGGCCCGCCGCCTTGGCGGACCTTCCTTTCCGTGCGTCGCACCCTGCGGGAGAAATAGGAGTAGAGCATGACGCGCGCCAACGTACAGGCAGCCACTGACGTAGAGCAGCAGGCCGACATGGCTGTCGCCCATCAGAAGCTCGAAGACCTCAAAGACTATCTTTGCGAGCTGGGCAGTGTTGCCGTAGCGTTCTCCGGCGGGGTCGACTCGACTTTCCTCATGAAGGTCGCGCACAACACGCTGGAAGACCATGCCTTGGCCATCACCGCACGCCTCAAGTCGTTTCCCGAGCGTGAGTGCACAGAGGCGATCGACTTCTGTCACAAGGAGGGCATCCGCCACATCGCGGTCATCTTCGACGAGCTCAGCATTCCCGGTTTTAGCGAGAACCCGCCTGAGCGCTGCTATCTCTGCAAGAAAGCGCTCTTTACCCGTCTCATGGAGGACGTGCGCAAGCGGGGCTTCTCCCATCTCTGCGAGGGCTCGAACATGGATGACGAGGGTGACTACCGCCCCGGCCTCAAGGCGGTTGCTGAGCTAGGCGTCAAGAGCCCGCTGCGCCACGCACAGCTCCACAAGGCCGAGATCCGTGCGCTCAGTCACGAGATGGATCTCCCCACCTGGGACAAGCCGTCCTTCGCCTGCCTCTCGTCGCGCTTCCCCTACGGGGAGGAGATCACGGATGAGAAGCTCGAGATGGTGGGCAAAGCCGAGCGGTTCCTGCTCGATCTGGGCTTTCGGCAGGAGCGCGTGCGGATCCACGACGGAGGCGACCATAACAGCATCGCCCGCATCGAGGTGCCCCCCTCCTCACTCCAGCGGCTGCTCGACGAGCGAGAGAGAGTCTCTGAGGCCCTGCGCTCATATGGGTTCGCATATGTCACGATGGACCTCATGGGGTACCGCACGGGATCGATGAACGAGATTCTGCCACAGGACGGGAGGGCATGAGACAATGGAGCGCGACGAGCTGAGGGCCCTTCTCAGGGCGGTGGCGGCAGGCCAAATCGATGTGGACGACGCCTGCGCACGCGTGGGCGAGGCACCCTTCGTCGAGCTGGGCTATGCCAAGCCTGACGTGCAGCGCGGTGTACGGCAGGGTGTCTCGGAGGTCATCTACGGCGCCGGCAAGACAGCCGAGCAGATAGCCGGCATCATGGATGCACTTGAGCAGTCGGGGCAGAGGCGCATCATCGTCACGCGCCTCGATGCGAAGAAGGGCGACGAGCTCGAGACGCTCCTCAAAGAGGAAATGCCGAGGCTCGCAGACGGCTACCGCTACCTCGCCACCCCGCGCATGGGCATCCTCGGTGAGGCGCCCAAACCTACAGGTATAGGCTATGTGTTGGTGATCGCAGCAGGAACGAGCGATCTCTACTGTGCCGAGGAGGCCGCCGTCACAGCCGAGATGCTCGCTAACGAGGTGCGTCGCGTGTACGACGCAGGCGTAGCGGGCATCCACCGGTTGCTCTCGCATACAGGGGACATCCAGCGCGCCTCGGTCATTATAGCCGTGGCTGGCATGGAGGGGGCGCTCGCGAGCGTGGTGGGCGGACTCGCGTCCTGCCCCGTGATCGCATGCCCGACGAGCGTGGGCTACGGTGCCTCGCTCGGCGGCATCTCGGCACTTCTCTCCATGCTCAACTCTTGCGCGAGCGGTGCCTCCGTCGTGAACATTGACAACGGCTTTGGGGCCGGCTACCAGGCGAGCCTCATCAACCACGTAGGAAGGTAGAACGACCATGGGAAAGACCCTCTATTTGGAGTGCGAGAGTGGCATCAGCGGTGACATGGTGGTGGGGGCCCTGTTGGACCTCGGCGCCAACCAAGAGAGGCTCCTCACCGCCCTGGAGAGCCTCCCTATGGATGGCTTCTCCGTACAGATCACGCGCAGGACGGTGAGCGCCATCGACGTCTGCGACTTCGACGTCGTCCTCGACGAGGGGCACCAGAACCACGATCATGACATGGCGTACCTCTATGGCGGCCTAGACGAGGCAGAAAGTCACAGCCATGAGCACTACCACGAACACCATGGGCACGGCGAGAGCCACCACCATCACGAACACCACGAACACGTCCATACCCACGAGCACGGTCACGGCGGGGGCCACCACCACGAACACCGTCATCTCAGCGACATCGAGAGGATCATCAACAGCGGTAAGCTCACCTCCCGCGCCCGCGAGCTTGCGAAGCGGATTTTCTCGATCTTGGCTGAGGCGGAATCCAAGGCCCACGGCGTAGCCACAGACGAGGTTCACTTCCATGAGGCGGGTGCCGTCGACTCCATCGTCGACGTTGTGGCAGCGGCCGTCTGCCTTGACGACCTCGATATCACACACGCGATCGTAGGGCCGCTCGCAGAGGGCCACGGACGTGTGCGCACCCAGCACGGCGTTCTGCCCGTGCCCGTGCCTGCCGTCGTGAACATCACAGCCTCCTGCGGCCTTGTGCTCGCGCAGCGCGCCATGGAGGGCGAGTTCGTGACGCCCACGGGCGCCGCCATCGCCGCCGCCATTCGCACTGCCGAGGAGCTGCCCGCAGCCTACGTCGTCAGAGCCGTTGGCACGGGTTCGGGCAAGCGTGCCTACAAGCCGGTGAGCACGCTGCGGGGCATGATCATCGAGCCTCGCGGGACAACAGCGACGGAGTCCCAGCCGGACGCTCACACCACTACGGACGCTGCCCCAAGCAGACTCTGGAAACTGGAGACCGAGATGGACGACTGCACGGGCGAAGCCTTGGGCCATGCACTCGAACGCCTCTTTGAGGTCGGCGTGCGCGAGGCTCACTACGTCCCCGTCTTCATGAAGAAGAGTCGCCCGGCCTACCAGGTGGAAGTCCTCTGCGACGAAAGTCTCCTCGAGGCTGTGGAGCGGGTACTCTTCGAGGAGACCACGACCATCGGCGTGAGGCGTCACCGTGTCGAGCGTACGACACTTTCTCGCCGCGAACAGACGATGGAAACGCCGCTCGGCCCAGCACGAGTCAAGCTCGTGACCCTGCCCAACGGCAGCGAGCGTCCCTACCCCGAACACGATTCCGTAGCCTCACTTGCCAAGGAAAAAGACGTCTCCTACCAAGAGGCCTTCCGTGCCACCCTACTGGCCGCCGAGGAACGAGGCGCGAGGTCCTGAGGACTGTGTGTATCTCACGCGCTCCTGATGGCTCGACTCTTACGGACCCCTTTTCATGAAAGGACCGCATCGGAAGAGCTTCCGATGCGGTCCCAAAGCACGGTATCGATGCCACTGATGACAGAGAGCCGATCGCACCCGAGCAGGACCCGATGGGACCCGTGCTCAATCGGCCCTCATGTCAGCGAGACTGTAGCGACGGCCTCGCTGACATCTCCAAGCTATGCGCTGCAGGGCTTCACGATAACGGAGATGCCCTCGGGGATCACGGCTATCTTGGCGTTCTCGCCCTTCTCCTTCACAGCGATGTCTAGCGCCTCCTGAAGGGTCGGCACGAAGCGAATGTGCATGTCCTCGAGGATCTGCTTCGCGGATGGATCCGCCACGTACAGCACTTCATGGCGCGAGAGGATCCGAGCGAGGATCTGGCTCTCCCACTGGTCTGCGATGGTGTCCTCCATCTTGACCTTCAGGATCATGTCCTCGACTTCCTTGGCGGAAGCGGCATTCTTGAAGGTCTGGTAGAAGCCCTCTCCCCCGTGCCCATCGTTGCACTTGGACATCTCTATGATGATGCCGTCCTTGTTGCAGCACGCCTCTGCGGCGGTCATGCTCTTGACGGACTGGTAGATGTTCTGGTCCAGTGGATATCCGCCGTTGGTGGTGATCACGATGTCCGCGTCCACACCGTCCACCGAGGAGAGATCCTTCACGAACTTGCAGCCGGTCTCGTGAGCCTCGGTCGGATCTCCCGCAAAGGCGGCGATCACCTTCTTGTCCGCGTCAATCGCGACGTTCAGTATGAAGGCAAGCTTTGCCTGCTCGGCAGCAAATAGCATGTCCTTGTGGATCAGATTGCCATCCAAGACGCCGGTCCGCGACTTGTCGGACGCAATGAAGGTAGAGCAATGGTTCGCAAAGACCGTCTTCTGGGATGCGATGCCCGGAAGGATGGACTTCCTGCCGCCGGAAAAGCCCGCAAAGAAATGGGGCTCGATGAAGCCCTCGGAAACCAAAAGGTCAGCCTCTACGGCGAGCTTGTTGATCAGAAGGCTTCCGCCCGAGGGAAGGGTGCCAAGGTGAACCATATCCTCGTCCTTCTCGGACTCGTGAATCACGAACTTCTCGTTCTTGACCAGGTCCTCGCCGAACTTGTCGATCATCTCTTCCTTGGTCGTAGGCCTGTGGAACCCGGTGGCAATCAGGATCGTAATGTTACAGTCGGGATTATTTTTCCTAATTTCCTTCAGGTAAAGGGGGAGGGTGACCTTGCTGGGGACGGGCCTCGTGTGATCAGACGTGATGATCACAATGTTCTTCTTGCCCTCTGCGAGCTCGCAGACGCGCGCACTCCCGATGGGATGCTCCAAGGCCTCCTGCACCAGCTCCTCCTGGGAACCCTTGGGGACGTACTCCACCGCCTTCGACTCCAAGACCGACGTGGAGTCCGGAAGCGTAAGCTCGACCTTCTCTCTTCCAAATGGGAATTTGACTAGCATGGCTACCTCCTTTTTCGAAGCACCGCCTGAAACGTGCAAAGACTAAACACCCTTTTGCATCCCTATACCTACACCTCCATACTATTATGTTTTGGAAAAATGTACGTCAAGAAACCATGTGATTTGGCCTGCAAGCACCTGAAGTCGAGGGGCCTACTGCTACTGCATAGGCCATCTGATCTTCCCCGTATTTTTCAGAGGCTTCGTGAGTTCGCGTGGGTAGGAAATCACGTCACCACCGCCCCTCCCGGCAGCGTTGGCCTCAGGTCCGAGCACCCGGGCATCACGAGAGCTATGAGG
>ERZ773263.676-NODE-676-length-22819-cov-15.475971_pt1 | contig 22819 bp, 14 predicted proteins | sample MGYA00511076_ERZ773263 | MGnify/ENA primary metagenome ERZ773263 (study PRJEB29015, sample SAMEA2738155) | human oral metagenome | biome: human oral; feature: human-associated habitat; material: saliva | place: China | collected 2195 ... | reverse complement strand
AGGTAATCTTCCCAGTTCCACAGGAACGTAAAGATCGCCAGGGCTGCCACGGTATTGCGGCTCATCGGCAGAATGATCCTGTGGAAGATCCGGGTATCGGATGCGCCGTCGATCTTTGCCGCCTCAATAAGCTCATCGGGGATCCCGGAAATCGACTGGCGGAAAAGGAAAATGCCGAAAGCGCTGATAAGCCCGGGCACGATAAGCGCCCGATACGTATCCTGCCAGCCGAACCGTACCATCATGTCGTACTGCGGGATAATAGTAACGGCCCATGGGACCATCATAGTCCCCATCACAACTGCAAACAGCAGGTTCCTGCCCCTGAAGCGCATCTTTGCAAAAACGAACCCCAGCGCAGCACTGGTGTATATGGCAATAGCAGTTTTGACGCCGGCGATGAACAGCGAATTGGCAAACAGGCGGAAGAAATCAAACTTCTCCTGTATCCCTGTATAGTTGCCCAGTGTGCTGGGTGCGGGGAAAAGACCGCCGTTCACATTGACGATATCGCTGTTAGGGGCGAACGAGGAAACAAACATCCAGATGAACGGGATGACCGTAACCAGCGCCAGTATAAACAGCACGGACGTTAAGATGATCTGCGTAATAATATGCTGACGTTTCATGACAGGTCTGACTCCCCCGAAACCTTGAACATAAGCAGAGTAAGCGCCCCCGTAAAAACAAACAGGACAACGCTCATGGCCGAAGCAACGCCGAAATTGTATTTCTGGAAGGCCTGGTCGAATATCAGGTAGCTGATGGTATAGGTCGATGTCCCCGGGCCTCCCTCTGTCATAACCAGTATCTGCACATATGCCTGCAGATAGCTGATCATTGAAGTGATGACGATAAACAGCGTTGTGGGCTTGAGCAGCGGCAGGGTGATCCTGAAGAATATCTGCACCGGACCGGCCCCGTCGATTGCTGCGGCTTCATATACATCGCGGGGGAGGTTCATAAGCCCGGCCAGGTACAGCACCGTGGCATACCCGAAATCTTTCCAGACCGTCATGATGATAATAGCCGGCATCGCCCAGGCGGCATCATGCAGCCAGTTGACGTTGAGCCCTGTGATTTTATCGATCATCCCGAACTGCGGGTCAAACATCCACATCCACACGAAGCTCACTGCTACCAGCGGTGTAATCGTTGGCATATAGAAAAGCCCGCGAAGGGTATCCTTGCATCGCACCAGCCGTGAGCTCAGAAGCAGAGCAAGCCCCAGGCCGAGGACGATCCTGCAGACTGTGCTTATTGACGTAAAAACTCCCGTATTCCACATGGCACTCCAGAACAGCTTGTCCGTCAGTATCTGCCTGAAATTATCCAGGCCTACCCATGTATATGTGCCCGACAGCGGATTCCAGTCATGGAGGCTCCCTGCAAATGCTTTATAGATCGGATACACGAGGAATATCGCAAAATATACGATAAGGAAAGTGACGGCCATTGTCCGGAAGGTAAAGATCCGGGACAGTACTGGGCCTGCGGGACGCTTTCGGCGGGTCGGGCTGCCGGCAGGACTGGCATCGCTGCGTTTCATTGCGCTGCTCCTTTTACAGATGTATAAGCGGATATAAAGGGTGTTACGCGGATTTAAGGAGGTAAAGGAGGTATATGGGATATTTCCAACCGGAAAAATATGCATATATAGAACAGGAGTACTGCAGGGGTACTGCAGAGGCATAAGAGCCCGGTGAGCACAGGGCCCGGGAGGCTGCAGGGATGCCGGATGAGGGGGTTAGCCCCGCCCTGTACACCCCTGCCCTATGGCCTCATATTACCTGATATTACCTGCCTATAATCTGATGCTTCGTTTACTTGTGTTCGCTGTAGAACCCGTACTTGGATTCCATCGACATGAAACCCGAATTCTTCATGTCTTTGTCCATCGTCTTCTGGGCATCTTTAACAGCCTCGCCAATCGGCCTGCCATTCTGGAACACATTCTGGAAAGCTTCCTTGCCGCTTGTTTCAACAGTTGCAGGTGCAGGCCCCGGCCAGATAAGGCGGTCTACCCGAGGTTTGATGGCTGCCATCACAGGCTGTTTGAGTATCTCTGCATCATTCTGCAGGCTTTTCTTGGCGGGGAATGAGTTCAGGACTTTAACAGCGCTGCGGATGTAGGCGTCATTAGCAAGTATGAACTTGATGAAGTCCTGGGCGACTGCCTGCTGTTCCTTGCTCTGACGGGCGTTGATGCCGGGAGTGGATTCCCCGTTATACCGGTCGTAAGCGAATGGTGTCCCTTTATCGAAGGTCGGGGTGGGGAAGATACCATACTCTATCTTAGGGTATTTCTCTTTCAGCGTCCCTTCCATGTGGCCCCAGGCATACACCATTGCCGACTGGCCGTTGCCGAAGCTCTGGATGTAATCGTTACCAAAATTGATAGAGCCGACTTTATCTTTGTCGTACAGGTCTTTCAGGAACTGCAGGTTTTCCCTGGTCGCAGGGTTATCATAGTTGGCTTTCTTCCCGCTGGAATCAAACAAAAGCTGCCCTTTCTGATAATTCAGACCCTGGTAGATGGCGCTGTACGCATCCCCATTGAAATTGAATCCGGCCTGGGTCATTTTGCTGCCGTTCCATTTGGCGAGCTTCTTTGCAACTGCACGGAGCTCATTCCAGGTCGTTGGGATATCAGCGTCGGTAAGCCCCGCTTCTTTCCACAGCTTCTTGTTGTAGTAGATATTGCCTGTATTGATAACGGAATCAATATACTTGACCTTCCCATCCTTATCTTCGTGCACTGATGCAGTCGCATAATCAGATTCCAGCGCTGACTTGTCTATATCATAGTTTGCCGCATAGGGGCGGATCAGCGAATCATACGAATTATGGATATTAAAGATCGCAGGCCCGCGGGAACCTTTAAGCGCCAGCGGGAGCTTGGTCCAGTAGTCAGTCCATGACACCTTGACGGTTTTGATCTTTACATTGGGATATATGCGCTGATACTCCTTGACCATGTCGTATACAGGATCTGTGCCGTTGTCGCCCCAGCTCCAGTACTCAAGGGAGATCGGTTTCCCGCCGTTGACCAGATGGTTTGGGTTATATGTGATCGCCTGCCCCATAGTTGGCAGGCCTTTATCTTTTTTCGTATCAGTGGTGCCGGAAGACCCATTCCCGCCGCCGCATGCTGCAACACACGCAAAAATGCCAACGGTTGCAATAACCGATGATACTATCTTTCTGATCTTCATAGATCCTCCTTACTGCTTTGTAAGTATTAGATTGCATTACTATAATACCTCTTTGCTGAGGGTATGTCCTATTTTCCAAATCAATAATGCAAAGGGTTACATTTAAAACCCTTTACATTCAATATATCCGGGTAAAAAATATTTTTATTACCGGCGTGTCGTTATAGGGGAAACCTTTGCACTTCCTCCGGATACCCGGAAGATACTGCCGCTATGGTTGAATATAGCATACAGGCATGCGCCGGTACCCTGCGCTACACACAGGGAAGCAGGCAGCAACGGAAGGTTAAGGATGAAAGCAAGCATTGACGACGTAGCCGCTAAAGCCGGAGTATCTACTGCAACAGTCTCCCGCGCATTTTCCCACCCTGAAAAAGTCTCGCCAAAGACACGGGATAAAGTGCTTAAAGCCGCTGAACAGCTTGATTTTTCCATCTCACGCAGCGCAGGGGTCCTGAAATCAGGGAAGTCATACCGGATAGCCCTGCTTGTGGGGAACAGCCGGATAGAATGGTTCACCGCGTCAATCATTGAGGGACTGAACGCCATATTCCGGGAGGCAGGGTACGATCTGGTCATCTATCCCATTGCAGGGGTCACGGCGCGGGCTGAATTCTTTGACGATTTGCCGGTCCGGGGGAATGCTGATGCTGTGATCGTTTCATCTTTTGACATCAGCCAGGCAGAGGCCGAAAGGCTGGGCACCGCCCATGTCCCCATAATCGGGATAAACTGTGCGACTTCCCGGGTTTTATCAGCGTCCGTCGGCATTGACGATGCATACGGTATCCGATTAGCGGTACGGCATCTTGCTGCCCTCGGGCATCGTAATATCGCATACGTTTACAAAGAGTTTTCACCGGGACTGAAGTTCAGCTCAGGTAAACGCATAACCGGTTTCACCCATGCCTGCGCAGAGATTGCAGGCATGAAAGGGAAACTCATCCCTGTGTCGCCGGCAGATACAGCCTTCGACACAGCTATATCAGGGATCCTTGGAGAGAAAAACCCTCCTACTGCTATATGCTTCCATCAGGATTCGATAGCGGTCCCCTTCTTTTTCAGGCTCAGGGAGACAGGGATATCAGTCCCCGAAGATATTTCCATTATCGGTTTTGATGACAGTACATTTGCCCGGGATATCGGCCTGACGACAATAAGGCAGCTTCCACGCGAAATGGCTGCAAGCGCTGCGCACAAAGCACTGTCACTTATTGAGAAACAGCCGGTCGAAGACCCACACAGGATCTTCCCTACGCAGCTGATCATAAGAAATTCAACTGCCCGTCCGCGTAAAACAGGGAAACTGCTTAAGCCGCGGAACTAAAGTCCGGAAGCAGGCATTGGGCGGCCTGCGCACCATACAGACTGGACTTCCCATGTATCACGGCTGCTGAGAAGTATATCTGCCGCATACCCCGGGGCGGCCAGGCCAAGGGGAGCTCCTGTAACATCATTTGGCCGGTCAAAACCGAAAGCTTTTGCTGGGGTAAGGGTTGCAGCTTCCACGGCATCAGCCGGTGCGATACCCTGCTCAATAACGGCACGCTGCACCGCAGTTTCCAGGAGCAGGGTGGAGCCTGCTATCGCCCCGTTACTTACTAAACGCGCATGCCCGTCAACAACATTGACATCAAGCGATCCAAGCTTATACGCCCCATCCGGACATCCTGTTGCAGCCATGGCATCAGTTATGAGCGCAATGCGATGCGGAGCCATTGCAAAAGCGAGCTTAATGACCGGATCCTGCACATGGAACCCGTCGTTGATCATCTCAATCGTGATGCGCGGGTCTTCAACAGCCGCCGGGATAGGCCCGGGATCGCGGTGATGGATGCCATTCATGGCATTAAAGATATGGGTCATAATGCCTGCACCAGCATCGAATGCTCGTTGAGCTGTTTCATAATCGGCATCACAGTGCCCTACAGCCGGGATCACACCGGCCCCGGCAAACTGCCTGACAGCACTGATGCCGTGAGGGAGTTCGGGAGCTATGGTGATCTGGCGTATACAGCCATCAGCACTTTGCAGCAGACGGTCAACAAGCTGCGGTACAGGGTCTTTAAGGCACTGCGGGTCATGGGCGCCCTTGCGTGCAAGCGCAAGGAACGGCCCCTCAAGATGCGCACCCAGGATATCGGGGCGGTCCGCCATTACCTGCCTGACTGCCGCCACATTCCTGCACATCACATCTATCGGGTTTGTGATCAGCGAAAGTACCTGACGGGTAGTCCCATGCACCATATGCCCCGCCCTCGCCAGCGAAATCGCTTCAGCACCATCATCGTATGCGTGTGCCCACGACCCATGCGCATGGATATCTATATATCCGGGGGTAAGCGTGCTTCCTGCGGCATCAATAACAGCCATACCGGAATCGGCCCCATCTGCATTTTCAGCTGAAAACCTGCGGAGAGCAGCCTCGAAATCGCCGCTGCGCGTACCGGCAGCAGCTATAACACCGTCCTCCGAAATAAGCCAGAAGTTTTCCTGGATACCGCGCGCATCAATTTTACAGGCATTCCTGACCGCAAAACGGCCGGGCTTTTTGCCGAAAGCCTGCGAAACCTGCCCCGCGGTACGCGCCTGTACATCCGAAATGCTTCCGGAGCTATTATCTGCGGTATCCCCGGAAAGAGAAACGCCATGCTGATAAGTTCCATGTGCCTGGTCCATAGCTCCCCCTTATAGACATTAACTGTTAAGCTGCCGCTCATTGCTGGCTGAACGGCTGGCTATACAGGCTGCAATATACTGCGCCTGCACAGCGGCCATTGTGCGGGTGCTGGCACCATAGCCAGACCATCACTACAGGTACTGCCTTTATCATACGGGCATACCCGGTCATCATCAACTGTCTTGTTATTTCAGGAACAGCACCTGGGCAGCACTGATAAGCAGCGGGAAAATGCCCGCGGCCATTACGGGGATCATGGCAATGCCCGACCATGTATATCTGTCTGCATAGGAATATGCTGCTGAATTGTCCGGGCCATTATCGTGATCGTGCAGATCATTATTATTGCGCAGAATATCATTAGCATTGCCCTCAGCAGCATCTCGGATACTTTCTCCGCTGCCGGCCTCTATTTCGTTTTTGACCCAGAGCGCGCTGACGCCCATAAGGATGATCACAGACAGTGCCACTACAGCCGTTACAGCCCAGGAAAAAGCGGGATGTGCGGAAAAAATACCGCCCAGGCCTCTCGGTGAGGGGAAAACACCCCACCCTGCAGCAAACAGCCCCATCGCACCTGCTGTAAGTGTTGATGACAGCGATGCGATCAGATGCCTGCGCTCCCTGCGGAGAAGCTCAACAAGGAATGCGCCCACGACCATAACAGCTGTTGCGGTGCCTATCCCAGTGAGCCATGTTTTAATATCTGCAGCAATGATTGCCATGCATAGTCCCGCGCAGGCTTCCCATATAGCAGCTATCCTCGGGACCAGCACAGTGGGCGACACGCGCCCGAACGGATAAAAATATGCATAAACGATAACTATAAAGCACGCTGCTGCAGCGATATAGATGCTGAAAGGCCCGCGTCCCGGGGTAAGGTACCTCAGGATAACCATGCACAGCATTACCGCAGATGCTATGCTGTGAGTACGCCCGATACTTTTGCGCGCATTTGGCTTCTGCCGCGGAACTCCAGGTGTTTCAGCACCGGAAAGGGGCCCATCGGGAGAAGGCCTGCTGGAGGAAGGCCCGTCAAACGGAGATCCCTGAGAAGTATTGGCAGCCATAGAGTGTATGCCTCCCTGCTCATGCCCTGAGCTTTTGCAGTTTTCACGTACCTATCCGTAAGTTTAATGCATTGCATAGCCGAAGCGTGCATTCTCCGGGCTCACCCAACTCAGCGATACTATCTGTCCCGTCAGGCTCACCCAACGCGCACATCGTACTGCTGTCAGATAACTTACGAAGTTCATCCGGCATGCGGATACGGCCCGTACGTTCCATACGGACAACTGATACAGGACTGCGTTTCTTTGAGTTGGGTGAGCCCATCGAATGGGAACGTTGATACACGGACAGGCCGGACAGCAGGTATCCCCCCACGCGGAGACACCGTACGGGATCAGCCGGGACATCTCCCATGTACCTGCATGTTGGGCGAGCGCATATGCGCCCGATCCCGCATGTGGCTCCAGAGCTTCGGTTCACGTCGCGCCTTCGCTCACGTTCGCCCCACCATTATAAAACCCTTGCTTATCCTCGCTCGTGTTCACCCTCCGCTCATCGTATTGGGCTATATCACATTGTGCTGCCATCGATTCTGCGATACCATTGCACTATGTCGAGGGAATCCAAAGCGGAACGATACAGGCGCATGCACGGCGAATACAGTATCCTGTGCTCAATCTATAAAAACCCCGCCTCGGCGCTGGTCTTCCGCAACCCATTCGAGCTCCTTATCGCCACTATGATGAGCGCACAGACTACCGACGTACAGGTCAATAAAGTAACGCCGGAACTTTTCAGCCGCTACCCCACACCTGAAAGCCTTGCAGACGCCCCTGTCCAGGATGTCGAACAGATCATACGGACTATCGGCTTCTACCACACCAAAGCGCAGCGGGCAATCATCATCGCAAACGAGCTTGTTCAGCGTTTCAATAGTGAAGTACCTCACACCATGGAAGAGCTTACGACGCTGCCTGGGGTAGGCCGCAAAACCGCAAATGTCGTGCTCGGCAATGCTTTTAACCTTCCCGGGTTCCCGGTCGATACGCATGTTATCCGCGTGACTAAACGCCTGCACTGGCGCAGCGACTGGCGTTCTGCAAAGAGCGATCCCGTCAGGATCGAAAAGGAAGTCACAGCAGCATTCCCGCCGCAAGAGTGGAAGGACCTGAGCCATCGCCTCATCAATTTCGGACGCGATACCTGTCACGCACGCAAACCGGAGTGCCTGATATGCCCCCTACGTGAGACATGCCCGAGTTTTGGATTGTATATTTAATCATATTTGGCCGGAGCGCAGGCTGTTTGATGCATAAAAACCGCATATTTTCAGGATTCTTATACTTTCCGAGGAATCAGCCCGCGGCAGCAGGCCGGCACGCCGACCGCGTAAAATCCCGTTACGTTTGATATGTTTCGGCATGTATCAGTAAACTTATACATTATGAGATTTGATTTCGGTGAGCCGACGCGCCACAGCCACGGTATAAAGGCTGAAGACGCGGAAAGACTTACTATGGGAAGAAAGTCTCACAACCCAGGGAATATTAATAAACCGGCAGATGCCGAGAAAACAATATTAGAACATTCAGAAAATATTGAGGATACAGTAACCCCTTCTCCCGTTCCCCAGAGTACCATTGAACCTGTGGGAACTATTGATCCGGATGATTCGCACAGGCGCCCGTCCCAAGGCACCGCAACCCTAAGGCGCGATCGCAGGGCCAAAGGGGCCGTTCGCGCAGCCCACGCAAGGCCTGCAGAAAACCAGCAGTTTACGGGCGGTCCGGCTTCCGATACAGCTTCAAACGCAGTCCCCAATTCCAGCGCAGCCTCCTCTGCATCTGCTGCGCTTTCTCCCACAACGCCCCGCCAGTGGCTTATCTTCGTGGCCCTCACTGTTGTATTCAGCCTTATTGCCTATATTGCTTACGGATTCATTATTTACGGGAAGGTCCTGCTCCCATGGCAGGATAACACTCCAACAGTAACTGTCGGGGTAGGCTCAGCACCCAAAAACCTTAATCTTGCTGCTTCTTCCAGTGATCCAACAAGCCAGGCTCTGCTCGGGAACGTATATCAGCCTCTCCTGCAGCGTGAACAGACTAAAAATATCCCTGCACAAACATCCCCCCTGCTGAAATCATGGTCAATAAGCAGCAACGGCCTCGAATATACTTTCAATCTTAAAGATAATGTCTATTTCTCCAACGAGAGGAAGATGGATGCGAACGATGTAGTATGGTCACTCCGCAACGGGATCCGGAAAAAGTACCCTGGATACGATGAACTGAAAGATGCGCAGTCCATCTCCGTTTCGGGAGACAGCACTGTCAAGATCACGCTCAGCTCCCCCAAGCCGCATCTGGCATGGCTCCTTACCGGGCGCGTAGGGGCCGTTTACAGCAGGGCAGAAGGCGGCGCCAAGGATTCCAGCGCTGTCGGCACCGGCCCTTACACCGTCAAATCTTTTGAGCAGGGCAGGAAACTGCAGCTGAAAGCCCGGATAGACCATCAGTACCGCGCAGCGAACACGAATGATGTCAATTTCGCCTACTATTCAGATGCTGACGCCGCACTGAAGGATATCAGGAGCGGGAAAATTGATGTGTACATCCCCCCGCAGCCGGTAGCCGCGTCAGCAGTATCGCAGGCCCAAAAAGACAGCAGCCTCGTAGCCGATACTTCCGATACCAGCACGCGGGTAGCGCTGGCATTCAACGGGAGCGCGGATTCCAAATTCTCTGAGCAGCGTGCCCGCGAGGCTTACAGGGATATCGTCAGCAAACCTACGCTCATTAATGGCCTGGGATACTCCGCTTCCCCGATAACCGGCCCTATACCGACTGTTGATCCGGGGTACGAAGATCTCAGTATCAGGTATCCGCAGGATATCAGCGGCGCACGCCAGAAACTCTGGTATTTCAATTTCACCTCAAGTACGCTCGTCTACCCCAGGAGCATGGGGCCGAAGATCGGCGAACTGCTTAAAGCGCAGTTTGCCGCAGCAGGGCAGAAAATCACCGTTAAAATGCTGGACGATGCAGAATACCATACCCAGGTCGAAGTCAAAAAGAAATTCGATATGACTCTTGTGCGGTATACCTCAGGCCAGGATCTGGGGACGATAGTCGATCCTAACTACTTCATTGGTTTTACCGACGCACAGACTGATGCGGACTGGGCAGCGGCACAATCCTCGCGGACTTTGAGCCAGTACTACGCGAACATTACAAAAACTGCCGAACGGATCACAGACAAGGCTGCGCTTGCATGGCTGTATCAGGAGAATGCGGCTGTTATCCGGCGCAACACGATCAGTGCGGTCAAGACGACATCCCCCGCATCCTATCTGCCCCTATCTGCCGGGCTGCAGAAGAAAAAATAAGGGGGTAAGCGGGATCCCGAAGCAGGATAGCTATCCGCCGACCGCCGCGGCGCCCGTCCGCGCGCTTCCCTCACCATTGCACTACCCATTTAATTTTTAGACCCTTCCCCCCCCTGTACCCCGCTCCCTTATGCATTTCCCTATGCCATCCCCCGCGTACACTCCTGTATGCTTTTTGCATACTTCCCGTGTACGCCCCCATGTCAGGCCAAAACCGTAAAATTCACATTATGGCTGACATGAGTGAATACTTTGAAAATACTGAAGATTCCAGGGATATTGCTGGCAGCGCTGACCGCACCGGTACAGGGAAGTCTACGGCTGCAGGGCAGGACATTATCAGCGCCGCGCTGAGCCCTCTTCCCGACCGCGCAGGGGTGGAGGGGCTGGAAAATAAGTGGGCTTCACGCTGGGATTCCGACCAGACTTATAAATTCGGCTATTCCAGCGACCGCAGCAGTGTTTACTCTATTGATACCCCACCGCCTACCGTTTCGGGTTCCCTGCATGTCGGGCATGTATTCTCATATACGCACACCGATATTATTGCGCGTTACAAACGCATGCGCGGATTCGACGTATATTATCCGATGGGATGGGATGACAACGGCCTCCCTACAGAACGGCGTGTCCAGAACTATTACGGTGTGCGCGTAGATGCTTCCCTCAAGTACGATCCCGATTTCAAGCCCCCTTTTGAAGGCACTGAAGGCAAAAAGATCCAGGCCAAAGACCAGGTCCCTGTTTCCCGCCGAAATTTTATTGAGTTATGCGAGAAACTCACCGCAAAAGACGAAAAGCTGTTCGAGAACCTGTGGAGGACCCTTGGCCTATCTGTTGACTGGTCGCAGACATACCACACGATTGGCGAACATCCGCGGCGCGTGGCCCAGCGCGCTTTCCTGCACAATCTGGCACGTGGGGAAGCGTATCAGCAGGAGGCCCCCGGTCTGTGGGACGTCACATTCCAGACTGCAGTTGCGCAGGCAGAGCTGGAAAGCCGTGAATACGACGGTTTTTATCATAAGATCGCTTTCCGCTGCGAAGATGGAGCACCGCTCTATATTGAGACCACCCGTCCCGAACTGCTTCCGGCATGCGTAGCACTTATTGCCCATCCGGATGATCCGCGCTACCAGAAATACTTCGGACAGCATGTATATTCCCCCCTTTTCCACGTTAAAGTCCCTGTTATTGCCCATCCGGCTGCCGAAATGGACAAAGGTGCGGGTATAGCCATGTGCTGCACTTTCGGTGATGTGACCGATGTGCAGTGGTGGCGTGACCTCAAACTGCCTCTACGCTCTATTATCCAGCGCAATGGCCGTATTATTATGGATACCCCGGATTGGATAACCGATAAAGCCGGGCGCGGGACCTTTGCACGGCTTGCGGGGAAAACAGCATTCTCAGCGCGTAAGGAAATTGTCGAAGCCCTGCGGGAGTCCGGAGATATGGAAGGCGAGCCGACGCCTACACGGCGTATGGCCAATTTCTATGAGAAAGGCGATAAGCCGCTGGAAATCGTCACATCACGCCAGTGGTATCTGAAGAACGGCGGTACCGACGAGGTGCTCCGCAGCGAACTTATCCGACGCGGCACAGAGCTTGATTTCCATCCGGACTTTATGCGTGTGCGCTATGAGAACTGGGTCAATGGCCTGAATGGGGACTGGCTGATCTCGCGCCAGAGGTTCTTCGGGGTCCCCTTCCCGCTATGGTATCCGGTCAGGGAAGACGGCACTGCAGACTACAGCCATCCGCTGACTCCAGATGAATCAAGGCTTCCTGTAGATCCAGCATCAGATGTGCCGGACGGATACACCGAAAGCCAGCGCGACCAGCCAGGCGGCTTTACCGCCGAAAAAGATATTATGGACACCTGGGCAACCAGCTCCCTGACCCCGCAGATCGTGACCCACTGGGGCGAGCAGGGCGAAGGGAACCGGATACTGTTCAATGCTACATTCCCTATGGATCTGCGCCCGCAGGGACAGGATATTATCCGCACCTGGCTTTTCAGCTCCATTGACCGCGCACACCTTGAAAATGGCTGCCTCCCTTGGAAACATACTGCACTGTCGGGCTGGATCCTTGACCCTGACCATAAAAAGATGAGCAAATCCAAAGGCAATGTTGTTGTTCCCAGCGAGCCGATAGAAAAGTTCGGCGCTGATGCAGTCCGCTACTGGGCGGCATGCGCAAGGCTCGGGACCGATGCGGCTTACGAGATCGGGCAGATGAAGATTGGCCGCCGCCTCGCGATCAAGCTGCTGAACGCCACAAAATTTGCCTTATCCATTGGGCGCGAAGACGACAGCCATCATGTTGCCGATTCAGCGCAAGCCGAGTGGAAGTTCTCTGATATTACCGTGCCGCTGGACCGGTCAGTTATGGCTGCACTGGCAGATGTTATTGATACCGCCACGCAGGCGCTGGACAGTTATGACCATGCGCGGGCGCTAGAAACCGTGGAGGCTTTCTTCTGGCAATTCTGCGATGACTATATTGAACTTGCCAAGAACCGCGCATATGGTACGGCTAACGCAACAGGACGCATACCCGATGAGGCCGGGATCCTGTCAGCACGCACTACTCTGGGTATCGCCCTGGATACATTCGCGCGCCTGTTCGCCCCCTATCTGCCTTACGCTTCCGAGGAAGTATGGAGCTGGATGCATGAGGACAGCGGTTCAGTGCACCGCGCGCCATGGCCGGATGCCGATATATTCCGCGATGCCGCACATGGCGTTGACCCTGCAATGCTGGAATGGAGCGGGAATGCGCTCGCTGCCCTTCGTAAGATCAAATCTGAGAATAAAGTCTCCATGAAGACCCCGATCCTCAATGCCACTCTCGAACTTACTGAAGCGGGGGCAGCATTTATACGCGAAGCACTGACTGATATTGCGGAAGCAGGCCGCGTTACAGGGCCTGTTACTCTTGCAACAGCTGCAGCAACACCGGCAGTCCCCTCGGAAGAGGCCCAGGATACAGACGCGGTAGTTGTTACCGCAAACACCCTCGGGGAAGCTCCGGCGAGAGGTAAGCAGTAAAAGTAAGTACTTACCTCGCCCCCGGCCGTTTTCTTCTGCTGTTTTGCCGGCGAAGTTATAGAAGTTATAAAGGCTACGTAGGCGTCTGCTATCGAGGGACCTATTCCGTGAACCTGTGCTTCTGCGCGCAGACGGCCACGCTGCTGTGCCTGATCTGCGCATAATTAACGGTGGCCAGTGATAATGGAGATACTATAGTGATGAAGAAACTTTAGGAGGTCAGTTTATGCCAGGCTCTTCAGAAGATAATTCTTATAATTCTGACGGAAACGGTACATTATCAGGCACTGCATCCCTGCCTGGGAAGGGGGATCCTTCTTCAGCCGCAGTTCCTGATACAGCATCTGATACTTCCGATCAGTCTCCGCTATCTGCCCTTTCCTCAAGGCTCACCGAAAGTGAAAGTGCTGCCAGAAACCATCGCCGTATAAACATTACGTGGTGGCAAGCGGCCATTGCTTTTATCGTCGCAATACTCATAGTGGGAACAGGAGGCGCCATAGTGGTCAAAAATGAGATACATTATCAGGAACAGATGCACGCCCAGCGCGAGCTGGAGCTCTATCAGAAAATGAAGCGGATCGTACACTCTGAGGAATGCCGGAAAATTATTGAAGCCGGACTGAAATGGTTAGATCCACAAGCCTTGAGCGGCCAGGGTGTCATCAATTCTTACGAAATTGATGACACTTCAATCAAATCAAATCCTATGGGTGGGATTAGCTTTGATACCATCATCAATAAAGACAAAAAACTGGATGTGAGTTTTACCATTGATAAAGATACATCATCATCTGCCAACCCTTCAGCAGGACGACTCGAAGAATCATCGAGTTCTGTATCCGGCGAACTTAGCGCATTACTGAAGGCAAAGTATGGCAACGATTATTTAAGCAAGTAACACAACAATATTGATAAGGGGCATAAGTATTATGTATGAAGGAATGTTTACCGACAAACAACGTATGCAACTTGCGCGGGAAGAATTCAACGACATGAATTATATGGTCAATCGCGATGTCACAATTGGCGAAGGGGCCAGTAAAACTTACGTCGGCACGGTTGACAGTTTTGTCCGCGGCAGGATCGGCGTTAACGGGGACAGGGATTCGGGGCTGGATGCACTTGTCGTTAAAGACAAAAGGACAAAAACCGTCCGCATATTATTCCAGGGGTCAAAGGACAGCAACGACTGGGGTAAAAAACAACCTTCCCCTTCTCGGTGAGCTTGCCAAAGGTATGGCAAGCAAAAATGCGCCTAAAGATACATCTCAAATCCCTCCTCAGCTTAAAGAAGCTGCCAGCTTCGTGAAACAGGTAATAAATAATAAGGAGTATGCCGGCTATGGCGTAGAACTCTATGGGCAGTCCCTCGGGTCAATAGATGGGCAGTATGCCCTCGCCTCCCTTAATAAAGAACAGTCAGCCCGCATCAAAGGCGCATGGCTGTATGAAGGTCTGAACATTTACTGGGTCTTGCCTGACAGTATGCGCAGCCGTGCCCGTTCGTACGGGAGCAGGGTATCAAACTACGTTGATGACAAGGATCCCCTTGCCCAGAGATATGGGGTGCTCGGCGAGCACGTCGGCAAGGTATACCATATACAATCCAAATGGGCTATGCCCGGAGTAAATCCGGCAATGCCGCCGGGCGACGGCAATAATACCGATAATAACCACTTTATAAACCAGCACATGTGGGGCGGATACCAGTTTACGGAAGACGGCAGTATCGTACTTGGTAAGTCATGGATCCCAAATGCCAAGAACCAGACTATGAAATATCTGAAGGACACGGTCATCCCCCGGATGCTTACGGATTCCAATTTTTCCCTCTCCCCTTCGCAGAATATATTTTTAGATGCAGAACAGGCAGTAGCCGTTACCCAGGCAGTAGAAGAACGGATGGATCTGCTTGAGTTCGATATGGAAGCCCTCCATAAAAAGACGATAGCCAAAGCCAAAAAAGGTTGGGATGATATCGTGAAGTCGCTGAATGAGACTATCGGGATGGGGATGTCACAGGAAGAGCTGGAGCAGGCCCTGGCAAGTACCGGATTTACACGGCAGAAGTTCATTGAAATGATTGAGGCCGAAATAAAGCCTATAGAAGATTCAGTTATGGATATACATAAAGGGATTGAAGAAACAGGACAGCAGACCAGAGAAGGCATCCAGAAAATGGTTGATGCCGATGCCGATCTGGCCCGTACTTTTGACGATTACGGAGGCAGCTTCAGCCAACATTCTTAAACAAAAAATAAAATAGCAGAATGCCCCCGCGTAAAATACGGGGGCATTCATATACTGCAATATTCGTGTGCTGCAATGTACTGTAGTAACACTGTACAGCTGTCAATGCAGCTGGCACAGCTTCAAGCTGGCATTATAAGCCATCGCAGCCTGACACATCAGTTTGAAGCAGTACCCTGAGCCATCAGGGCAAGGAAATCATGATTAGACTTAGTCTGCTTCAGGCGCGTGACCACTTGCTGATAAGCGGCTTCCGGCTCAAGGCCGCCCAATGCGCGGCGCAGGCGGTATACGATCGCAAGCTCCTGCGGAGGGGTGATAAGCTCCTCGCGGCGGGTACCCGACGCATTGATATCGATAGCCGGGAACATGCGTTTCTCGGACAGTTCGCGGGACAGCCGCAGCTCCATGTTGCCGGTCCCCTTGAATTCCTCAAAGATGACTTCATCCATCTTGGAACCTGTTTCCACAAGGGCAGAAGAGATGATCGTCAGCGAGCCGCCGTCTTCGATATTGCGGGCAGCGCCGAAGAACTTCTTCGGCGGATACAGCGCCTGGGCGTCCACGCCGCCGGAAAGGATACGGCCGGAAGCCGGCTGGGCAATATTGTATGCACGTGCAAGGCGCGTCATGGAATCAAGCAGGACGACGACATCCTGGCCAAGCTCTACCAGGCGCTTGGCACGCTCAATAGCGAGCTCGGCAACTGTCGTATGGTCAGTAGCAGGACGGTCGAAAGTTGAAGAAATCACTTCGCCCTGGACCGTACGCTGCATGTCGGTGACTTCTTCCGGACGCTCATCAACGAGTACGACCATGAGATGCACTTCAGGGTTATTCGCCGAAATCGCATTCGCAATATCCTGAAGGGTAATAGTCTTGCCTGCTTTAGGAGGGGATACGATAAGGCCGCGCTGGCCTTTGCCGATCGGCGCGAAAATATCCATAACGCGCCCGGTGAGCTTGTTCTGTGCGGTTTCCATCTTCAGGCGTTCCTGAGGATACAATGGCGTCAGCTTTGAAAACTGCGGGCGTCGGGAAGCCTCTTCTACCGTCATGCCGTTGATGGAATCAAGGACCTGCAGCGGTACAAACTTCTGGCGCTTGTTCGGCTTTTCGCCCTCGCGCTGGGGCCTGATGAATCCGCGCACCGCATCACCCTTGCGCAGGCCATATTTCTTGACCTGTCCCATTGACACATACACATCGCTCGGCCCCGGAAGATATCCGCTTGTACGGACGAAAGCATAGGAATCAAGGATATCAACGATCCCGGCAACAGGGACCATAGATTCTGCAGGCTGCTGATCGTCTGCATCGCGCCGGGCTGCGCGGGGATCACGACTGTCGCGGCTGCTGCCACGTACATCAGCAGAATCATCACGGCTGCCGTAGCCTTTGCGCCCACGGCGCTCCGGCTGGTCCGCACGGTCACGGTGCATCTGGCGGTCTTCTCCGCGGTCACGGCGATCTGCATGCTCTGCGCCTTGCAGCGAAGCTGTGCGGGCAGTATCACCTCCGTTCTGCCCCGAACGGTCCGGGATAGCTGCGAGGAGGTTATTGAGATCAGCATTAAGCTGTGCAAGCTTGTCGGTACCCTCATCTTCAAGGCTGCGGGACCGCGAATCCGGGAGCTCAATACCCAGATCTTCAAGCAGATCTGCAGGCCCCTCTTCAGGTACGGGGTGGGACACACGGACGCGGGGGATGTTTTCATTACCATTCTTGCGTTTACGGCCGCGTGTCTGGCGCGTGTTCCGCGGAGCCTGAGGCCCCTGCCCTGATACACGCTGCTGGTCAGGCTGGTGTTCATGCTCAGCCTGGATAGACGCAACAGCCTCGCTGCGCACATTTTCGATCGCTGCTATAAGCTGCGGTTTGCGCAATGCCGTTATACTCTTCAATCCTACTCTTTTTGCGAGTTCACGAAGCTCCGGGAGCTTCATCTTAGAAAGATCCTGGCTCTCTACCACTGGACCAACCTTTCTTTGTTCTGATATATACAACCATACTGATGCAGCGCTTAGCGCACATCGGACTTTTCGTATGGGAGACTCATCATTGAAGGTAATCTGATGAATCCATGCCGAACTTGGCTGAATACTTAAACTATAAAACTGCCCTGAGACTAAATCGGGCTCAAATGCACGGCGTGTTCCGCAGCATATCTTATTGCCGGTAACAGAAATGCCCCGGATTCAGACATCCGGGGCACCCTGATCAGCCTTGCAATAGCTCGCTCTGCGTACTAATGCGCGTTATATGCCTACATGCGCATAACTGCTACCGCCTGTGCGCGCGGTAGAACTGGATAAGCGACTGGGTCGAAGCATCCTGCTGTGCCAGCGCGCTGTCATCCTGGGAGATTGCCGGAGTGATCTCCTTCGCGAGTACCTTGCCAAGCTCAACACCCCACTGGTCATAGGAGTCAAGACCCCACACGGTGCCTTCCACAAGGGTGATGTGCTCGTAAAGGGCAATCAGCTCACCAAGCGCATACGGGGTGAGAGTATCGCCGAAAATAGATGTAGTCGGGCGGTTACCGGAGAAGATACGGGCCGGGACTATGGCTTCCGGAGTCCCCTCTGCACGCACTTCGTCCGCCGTCTTGCCAAAGGCAAGCGCGCGGGTCTGTGCCAGATAATTAGCGAGGAACAGCTCGTGGACATCCTGCCCGCCGTCCTTCACCGGATGAGGCGTGTTCGCAAATGCTATAAAGTCAGCCGGGATCAGCCGGGTACCCTGATGGATCAGCTGATAGAAAGCATGCTGGCCATTCGTGCCCGGTTCGCCCCAGAAAATTTCACCGGTCTGATATGTGACCGGGGTGCCGTCCCAGCGTACCGACTTACCGTTCGACTCCATGGTCAGCTGCTGCAGGTATGCAGGGAAACGGTGCAGATACTGGTCATACGGAAGTACTGCATGCGATGCTGCACCGAAGAAGTTCACATACCATACGTTCATGAGGCCGAGAAGCGCTACAACGTTCTGTTCCAAAGGGGTGCTGGCGAAATATTCGTCAATCGCATGGAACCCCTGGAGGAAGTTCTCAAAATTATCAGGGCCGAGGACTACAGCAAGCGAGGTACCTACCGCAGAATCGACTGAGTACCGACCGCCAACCCAGTTCCAGAAGCCGAAAGCGTTTGCCGGGTCAATGCCGAAAGCTTCGACCTTGTCCAGCGCAGTAGAGACTGCGACGAAATGCCTGCGGACAGCATCAGCATCCTGGCCGTCACCAAAAATCGCGCCTTTTGCGCACAGCGAATCAAGCAGCCAAGTACGGGCGCAGCGTGCATTCGTCAGGGTCTCCAGAGTAGTGAAAGTCTTGGAAACAATAATGAAAAGCGTTGTTTCAGGATCAAGGTCCCTGGTTTTTTCTGCCAGGTCGTTGGGGTCAATATTAGAGACGTACCGTGCTGTGATGCCCGCGTCCGCATAAGGCTTCAGCGCCTCGTACGCCATGCTGGGGCCCAGGTCTGACCCGCCGATGCCAATGTTGACAACAGTGGTGATACGCCGACCGGTAATTCCTGTCCACTCGCCTGAACGCACTTTGCGCGCGAAATCGTAGATCCTGTTCAGCACTTCGCGGACATCTTTAACGGTATCCTGGCCGTCTACTACGAACTTGCCTTCATCTGATTCCGGACGGCGCAGAGCAGTGTGGAGCACAGCACGGTCCTCTGTGTTGTTGATGTGCACACCCTGGTACTGGTCCTGGATACGCTGTTCAAGGCCTACCTGGCGTCCAAGGTTTGCCAGCAGCTGAAGGGTCTCCGGAGTGATCAGGTTTTTGGAAAGATCAAAATGCAGGTCGCCTGCATCAAAACTCATCCGCTGTACCCGCTGAGGATCCTGCGCAAACCACTGCCGCAGGCTGATCCCCTGCTGCTGGAGCTGGTTGAAATGCTGCTGGAGCTGCGCCCATGCCTGGGTGCGTGTTGCGTCTACTGGAGGATTGATAGCCATCTGGCTTCCCCTTTCCTGTTTTCTGTTACGTTAATTACGCGATATGGACTGCAATTTACTTACAGTATTTTATAAGATTTGAAGGACACCCGGGCTCCCCCGTATTCTAGTTCTCGGGCTTATTTTCAAGAATTTTTGATACTGCTCTGACATCCTGCGCCCTGGATTTGGGCATAACAAGAAGCGCATCGGGCGTGTCTACCACGACTGTATCTTCAAGACCTACAAGGGCAACGACTTTACCTGAAGGAGCTTGGGTCGATACCACAAGATTACCGGAAGAACCGGCAGAAACCAGCCGCGGCCACCCTGCCGGACTGCCGTCTGTCATACCGTTGCTGTTTGCCATATTACCGTTATCTGCAGTATTATCTGCATGCGCCAGGAGTACCCTGTTCCCGTAGCTGTCTGCTACAGGAGCAAAGGATGACAGCGACGCAAAATCGCCAATATCTTCCCACCCAAAATCCCCCGGGACCACAGCAACCCCGCCTTTCTGAGCAACGGGTTCTGCGATAGCATAATCGAATGCAGTCTTCTCGATTCCCGGCCACACCTTAAGCATCGTGCTTTCCTGTTCCGGCGTATCCCATGCGCCGGCTATTTCCATGATCTGCGAGTACATGTGCGGGTGGAGCCCCTCAAGGGCATCCAGGAGGATGCCGGCCTGCATGATGAATATCCCGGCATTCCACCGGTATTTTCCGGAAGCTACGTAAGCTTTGGCCGTATCATGATCCGGCTTTTCAACGAAGCTCTCCACCCTGAAAACCTTGGGTCTGCCTGCTGCGATGCCGGCAGCTGCTGAAGCCGCCCGCGCGCGCTCCGTATCTTCAGGATTTTCAGGACCTTCAGGATCCTCGGGATCCCCAGGTCTGCCGATATCAGGGAGGGGCTCCCCTCCGCGGATATACCCGAACGCTGTAGAAGGGCTGCTGGGGGTTATGCCGATAGTCGTTATAAAGCCTGCGCGTGCGGCAGCAATCGCCTGGCTGACTGCCGAGCAGAACCTGCCGCTATCTGTTATCACATGGTCAGCGGCGAAAGACCCTACAATAATGGAGCGCCCGTGCCGCTTCGCCAGCACAGCAGCTGCGAGTGCGATCGCCGCCATAGAGTCCCGCCCAACAGGCTCAGCGAATATATTATTTTCCGCAAGCCCGGGCAGCTGGCTGAGGACTGCGTCTGCATAACGCACTCCAGTGCTCACTGCAATATGGCTGCTCCGGCATACGCCCAGAAGCCTGTCCCACGTACTTTGGATGAGGGTGCGGCCGTCTGATGTAAGGTCAAGAAGGAATTTGGGCTTTGCTGCACGGCTCAGCGGCCACAGGCGCGACCCTGCCCCTCCCGCGGGTATGATAGCGTAAAAATCCGGGTCTGTATGCATATCCTGTATTATCTCATAGCCGCATTCCAAGCAGGCGGGGATGCGGCCTCGTTCGCGGTCCGGGTACCGGCAAGTCCAGTGCCTCACGTTGCCCTGTCCTCTTATTTTCCCTAATCCACAGCCCCCGCCCGTCACCTTGGCGCCCGCAAACATGGTATTCACCTTTCCCCTGCGTACACAGCCCATACCGCAGCAAACCCGCACCGATGGCTGTAGCGAATCCGTGCAGATCTGAACATATACGCTCAAGGCACCGGCATGCTGCTGTACCTTGGCTTAACCAGTTTATGTAATTTTAATGCGCTAGAATTGCATACTTACTGTATTTTTATAGAATACTTATTACTTTCTAACCGCGAACTCATTTATTTCTTGGTGTAATCTTAATACCATCTCCAAAACTGCTAGACCCTTTCTGTATCAACGCCTCCAACGTGACGCGCCGAGGGATTCGTTGTGCCGCAAGCGAAGCCGCATGCGCTGCCCCCTTTATGCTCACAGCTTTGTCACCCCCTGCGGTAGACTAAAAACCGCGAGTTGGGGTCAGATCTTTCATGTACTTATTTAGTTTTGGGATAAGTTTCTCTATTCCATGATTGATTTGAATCTTTCTACGCAGATAGTAATAAATAGTATTTATAAAGTAAGGATTAAGGATAATATGCGTATATTAAAACGCCGCACCCTTGCTGCCATTACAGCTGTAGCCGCATTGTTCGGACTTGTCGCTTTTGCTCTTGCGACCCCAACAATGAGCCACGCAGAAGAAGCGACACGTGTAGTAAACATCTCAAAGACCGATAATACCGGGAAAGCACTTGCAGGCGCACAGCTGAAAGTCAGCCACAAAGCAGCTGACGGAACCGTTGTTACCGACGCTGAGTGGACCAGCGAAACATCAGCCCATACCCTGAGCCTCGCAGCCGGAACATACACACTTACTGAAGTCCAGGCTCCTGCAGGTTACAATAAGGCTCCTGATCAAACTTTTGAGGTCAAAGCAGTTGTTCCTGAAGCCACTAATAACGGCGGATCTTATACTGTAGGCGAGCATTCGATGCGGACAGATTCATCGCTGATAGCTGACAACGGTTCAGAAACCGTAACCCCCTGGTACTGCTTCAACTATGGTAAACATCAGCCTCGCGAGGGGAACTCATACACGAAGTCCGAAGGCACCAAGGACCTTTTCGAGAAGATGGCACAGCAGAAGCGCACAGGTGTAGATCTGTATTCCAACGTCCTGCGTGTTATTAACAACGGATATCCAAATAACGCTTCAAAGATCAAAGAGAAGTTCAGCCTGAGCAACGAGGACTTCTACAAGGCAACCCAGCGGGCACTCTGGTATTACACTGATTCCTTTGATTTGCATGACAAGAATGTCGGCGATTTTACGCGCGAGCATCTTGATGCTATTGAAGCGCTTATTAACTCGGAGACCCCAGCACCGGCAAATATGACACTGGATCTGTACCGTTCAAAAGATGAAGCGATCCAGAACCTGCTGACAACACATTTCCATAAGGCTTCCGACCCGGTAAACGTAACAATGGTCAATACTAAGACTGTTGTACCTCCGACGCCTCCCGTTACCCCATCGGCCCCACCGCAGACCCCTGAGGCTGCTCCTGCGCCAGCTCCACAGAAGCATCTGGCAAAGACCGGTGCCGGCGTATGGGCAATCGTGGCCGGCGGCATTGTTCTTCTTCTTGCGGGCGGTGCTCTTGTACTGCGTCGCCGTGTAACGAAATAGGTTGAGGTAGAAGACGCTTCGTTTGACTACTGGGTTCAGTCAACGAATGATCAGCGCTATTCCGTAGCACTGATGGACAGCCCCTCTGCGGTATC
>ERZ773263.660-NODE-660-length-23176-cov-3.178625_pt1 | contig 23176 bp, 21 predicted proteins | sample MGYA00511076_ERZ773263 | MGnify/ENA primary metagenome ERZ773263 (study PRJEB29015, sample SAMEA2738155) | human oral metagenome | biome: human oral; feature: human-associated habitat; material: saliva | place: China | collected 2195 ... | reverse complement strand
CGAACCAAGCATCGTACATGTTAATTTTGTACCGCATGTGTCTCACCCCCTTCGCTAGCATGACCGGTTTCCGAATCTCCCACGGGATTAGTTTCTTCAGTAGTCCCATGATGCTCATCTCCTTTCTCGTCTGTGTCAGTGTGGCCGGCAGATTCGCTATCTTCCTCGGTATCGAACTCTTCCGGCAGTTGATAGCCGACCAATTTTGCAATGCCAGGAATGACATCGTATAGCAAATCAACATCGGCCTGAAGTAATGGCATGTGGGTAGATACACCGCCCACAGTCTTGCGCGTCTCATCGACCAATTCGTTGGACTCTTTGAGCTGTTGCTCATATCCCTTCAGCAATGTGTTTACGCGTTTGCGCTCCTCTTCCTCGGCGCGATTGCCATAGGATAGGCGATAGTCTAGCTCAAGAATCTCGTTCACGATTTCCTCGTCAGTTCGATTAGACCAATCGCCAGGCAGATTCCACGCTAGGTATTTTAGTGGGTCCAACCGTTGAATTAAGCATCGTGTTTGGACTTCGCCTGGTTTAAGCTCAATCGCTGTTTTCTCCTTGACTTCGTAAAGCATCGGCATCGTCTCCTTTCTCTCGTTCTAGTTGCTCGATTCTCGCATAGGCGGTGTATAATGCCACCTGTAAATCGGCGTTATGTTTAGATAATCTAGCGACCTCTTGCGCTAAAAAATCAGCTTGTGTAGGCAATTCTTGCATCTTGCACCTCTTTCGATGATAGTTCTTGGATTGCTTTCAGCAGGTACGGAATAAAGTCGATGTATTTGATCCGTAACGCATCATCATATTCCGTGGTAAGTTCTGGCAATACCTCACGCAACTCTTGAGCAATCAACCCGATTCGTTCGTGACTACCGTCTGATTTCCAGTCGTATGCCATGAGGTCTAACCGATTGATTAAATCGCCCGCCGATACATCGGTCGGTTTGATGTTAGTCTTAAGTTTACGGTCGGATTGTTTTTCAATTTGGTTTTTGAATTTTACAAAATCCCAGGACCAGACAGGTACGTCATAGCGATACCCACCGCCAGGTAATACTTCACGCTTTCTAAGCGATGCATTATCCCACAGTGTGATATCACTATGCATTTCAATACCACCACTAAACTCCGCCTTATTCCGACAAAACATTTCACCGTAGTTATTTACAAACCATGCTTTATCGCCAATTCTATTCCAGTCATTCCCCCAGTTAACCCAGAGTGCAGCGTTATAATACCAACCCATACCGTCGTTCATCCCAACGTTAAACGAGTTGGCGCCGGTTAGATAGTTTGACCGTTGGTCCCCTTTCTCGTGGACACCAATCTGGAAACCGCCGACATAGCCCTTGTAGGCTCTCAGCACGTCGGTCTGAATTAGCTTTGCTTGCAACTCTCTTGTCGCTACTGTATCGGCCGTCAAACCACCGATGAAACTGGATGCGAAAGTAGACGCGAACGATTTAACATCAGATGATGTTAGTTTCTCGGTGACAAGCGTCTTAGCGAACGCGTTTGTCATCTTCGTTTCCCCATCAAGCGATATGAGCTTACCCTTGACATGCACCCCGTCTGGAGATTGGTTAATGGCACTTACCACGCTGCCGCCTTTATCTTGGATGGCGGATATGATGTCATCGCCGGACTGCTGAACGACCGACTTAAAATGCTCAGTCGTCACACTATCTCGGATTAAACCAGGCAACTGTTCTCTGACAGATTCGGATGTGTCCGATTTAACTCTGGCTAAAATCTTACCAGCAACCGTCGCGATGTCCGTTTGTAGATTGCCTTTGCTATCCACGAACTGCTCAAGGACCCCGTTTACCGATGTCGTAATCAAGGCTTGCAATCCGTGTTCTCGGTCTTCCATGAATTGCTGAACCTTTTGCAAGTTCGACCAGATGTTTTGAACTCGACTGGCTTCAGACTCGTTCGGTACATACTGACCTGGTATCGTACCATGGCGTAGCATAAGTCGAATCAGCTTGTTATCCACACGAATATCATCGTGGCTCATGTTGTGGATAGTGACAGTGTCCTTAGAGGTTTCGGCGTATACGGAAACACATACCGGCCGTTGACCGGTTCTAGTAACACCGGTTCTTTGTTGTTATGCTGAATCTTAATTGTCATCTAATCGCCACCTTACGTGAGGGCCCACTCAGTAAACGCACTAGGTACGATACCATCCACGATAGCGAACGCTACCTGATAGGTCTTGCCTTGCTTGCGCATTGCGCCCGTGAAGAATACATTGTTGTTGTCAATCTTGGTCACTGTACCGAAAGCACCGGTTGTAGAATCTTTAACCGGAACGCTACCGACTGGTACAGCACTGGAGCGTAGGTAGGCTGAAAACTGACCGGTTGAAACTAGCGGAGCTAGTGGTTGCGATAGGTCGCGCCAGGTGCCAAACCGTCCATTTTCCAGTGAGTTAACCAAGAAACCGCCGTTATGACGTGGCATTCCAGTTGGCAAGCGGGCCATAATGCAAACCCGAAAGGTACAGACTAACCAGTCGGTGCACAATATCTGGATCAATTGCCGAGACCCCGGGGGCCGGGGCGCGCGCAACTGTAATGAGACCGATGATGAAGGTCTCATGGCGAATGCCTTCCACCACAAGTCCGTGCTCTTGGGCCTTCGCCATGATCTGGCTGCCGTGGCCAGATGCCACCGCGCGGATGCGCGTGATTTCTGCCGGAATGTCCTGAAAATCATCCGGTGCCAGCGCGGACACCAGCGGTGCGATTCCCAACTCCACCAGCGTCTTCACATACCGAAACCACTCGGCCTCAGGGTCGGAATCGAATCGTTCCAACACCGATTGCTGTAGCTCAATCACTTTGTCGAACATGTAGGCCGCGCAGGCGTGAATCAGGGCGGTACGATCAGGAAAATTGCGGTAGAGGGTAGCAATGCCCACGCCAGCTTTGTCTGCGATGGTCTCTAGTGGAACAATGTCAGTGCTGGTGCGGAAGATCTCACACGCGGCCTCAATGATACGAATGCGGCGGGCGAGGGCATCTGAACGCACGAGACTGATCAACTCCTGAACAGGTGGGGCGGGTTTTCACCATCATAACTAATAGTTGCCTCTCCGTTTTGATGAGGCACTACACAAGGAACTGGATGTGGATAAACGCACTCTCCACGATGTCCTCGGACACGCCGATGAGCTTATTGCGCTGCGGGAACACGTACACTCCCTCCTGAGCACACTAGATGCGCACGCTGTCGTGGAGGGCGTGGGTGTGCAGGGCGTCGATACCCGGTTTTTTCCAGCGTCACGGGTGCGGTGGCCGCAGCACATTAATGCTCACGCTGAACTAAGTAGTCGGCCCGGCGCGTATGACACGTTGCGGTGGTTTATGGATGACACAGCTGCCGTTCCACAACTGCGGGCCAGTGCCGCTGATGCCACCGCCGGTTTTTTGCGGCGTTTGTTCGGTGGGGTAGATGTGAACCGTGCGATAGCGGATGCCAATGCTCTTGCGCAGCGAGTCAGTGACCCCGTGCGGTATGCGGATGTTCGCATGCTTCTTGGTATTGCTTCTACAGCCGATGCGCAGCCCACCGACCCGCTGTCTGGGCCTGGGCCACGGGCCATTGGTCGAGCCTTGAACATGCCAGGTGCACAGGTGGAATCCTACGACGGATATGCGATCTTCCAGGTGCAATCGCAGGTTCGTGCGCTGCTCGACGACCCTAACTCTGAACCTAACCTACGCCGTGCAGCCGACACTCATGTACGTGCGTTGAATGAGGGTCGTGCTCAGGAGCTCATGACGCAGCTGCCCGTAGATTCATTGAAAACGGTGACAAAAGATCGCCTGCGATTTGGCAACCTACACAGCATTGGCGTGACCACCGTTGCGGACGTCCTACGCGCCTCCGCAGCTGCGTTAACCGCAGCAAATGGGGTAGGGGAACAAACGGCAATACGCATGAAAGCCGCAGCGCAGACCTTGCTGAATGAAGCCACGAGCACCTCCACACCACTGATCGGCGACGCACCGACACCCCCGGCCGTGGCGCTGGTGCGAATATTAGCGCGCTACGAACAATGCGCCGACGTTCTGGGCGAAGTGGAACGTGATCGGCGCGACCGCCTAGTGGAACTGTGCGCGCAGCTTCCGCCTTCCTTTGCCACCGAACCATGGCTTGTGGTGTACATCGACCCCACCGCCTATGCGCAAGTACACGACGACATGGCCTGGATGATCGCCAACCCCAGCCTGTTCCAGCCGCGCTATCCGGTGGATCCTGGCGACGATGTGTGGCAGGACTATCTGCAGCGTCCCGCCCACTACCAGAGCTTATTGGGGTCACTGCTGCGAATTGAGGCCGAGGGGATAGATGAGCGTCACGACGCCGCGACTCTCCAGCGCATCCGTTCGTTGGAGCTGGATACAACCCACGTCAAAAATCTTTTCCTCCGCGGCTATCAGTCCTATGGCGCGCGCTTTGCCGTGGTGCAGCAAAAAACCATCTTGGGCGATGAGATGGGTTTGGGCAAAACCATTCAAGCCATCGCCTTTGCCGCGCACCTGTACGCCAACGGTTTGCGACGCATTGTCGTGGTGTGCCCGGCGTCGGTAATGGTCAACTGGAAACGCGAACTGAACGCCTTCTGCACTATGGAAGTTTTCGTCGCACACGGCCCTAGTAAAGAGTTCTACCGTAACTCCTGGGCATCAGCTGATTCAGGTGGAGTACTGCTATGCACGTTCGATGGTGCACGAGTGCTGGACCTTTCCGACTCTGACGTGGTCATTGTGGATGAAGCACATGCAGTGAAAAACCCGCGATCCAAACGCGCCCAAGCAGTAGCGTCGGTGATCGCGCAATGCGAGTATGCGTTGCTGCTCACCGGTACCCCAATGGAAAATCGCGTGTCCGAGTTCGCCACCTTGGTGGGGTACGTCCAGCCAGAATTGATCACACGCGGAATGGAATCCATGAGCGCCGAACATTTCCGACGCCGCGTCGCCCCCGCCTATTTGCGCCGGAATCAAGAGGACGTCCTTGACGAGCTCCCGGCGCGCATCAACAACGACGACTGGATCACCCTCACTCCCGCCGACCAGCGCGTGTATACCGCGGCCGTGGAACAAGGCTCCTTCATGGACATTCGCCGTGCTGCCTTTCTCGCGCCGGGTGAGCCAGCCAAAATCACCCATATCAAGGAAATACTTGACGACGCCCGCGACAACAACCATCGCGCCATCATCTTCTCCTACTTTCGCACCGTACTCGATGCTATCGCCGGTGCACTCGACCCCGAATTGGTCGCAGGGGTCATTACGGGGGCGACTCCTCCAAACAAGCGGCAAGACTACGTTGATGCCCTGGGTAAGGCACCGGCTGGCAGTACGCTACTCGCCCAGATAACTGCTGGTGGGGTGGGGCTGAACATTCAAAGCGCCAGCGTGGTGATTATTGCCGAACCGCAGCTGAAACCCACCATTGAAGACCAAGCGATCGCCCGGGCGCACCGCATGGGACAAACCACCGCAGTCAACGTTCACCGCTTGATCGGCGACGATACGGTGGACGAACGCCTCTTGGAACTTCTTGCTGGAAAACGGCAGCTGTTTGAGCACTACGCTCGTCCCTCCGAATCTGCGGGTGTTGCCGATGCTGTGGATGTGAGCGAACAGCAGCTCGCGGCAGCGGTGATCAAGGCTGAGCGCCAACGATTGGGCATTGATAATGAATGAACGTGATGGGAACGGAGATGTGGCCACGCTCGTCGCCAACCTGCGCGGCATGTCTTTTCAATACAAACTCCATGTGGGTGAGCTGCCCGACGAATCTGAGGTGGTACTGCTTTCTGACCTTGCTGATGCCGGTAAAGCACGAGAAGTTGCTCAGGTTTTCCATGCACATTACGGGACTCCACGGCTGCGCTTTGCTGGGTCTTTAAGCTTTCAACGCTGTGCCCACCGCCTTGTTGGCATTGTGGTGGGCACATGGTTGCTCACGGGTAACGTCCCGGTACTTGCGCCAGGTGAGACAGCGCTACGGATAACTCACGGCGGTGCGACGGAGCTGCATGTGGCCTCGTGGAACACGGTTCATGGCAGTGCCGCTAAGTGTATGCATCATGTATCCACGATTATGGAACCGCTGGTAGATGCCTTCCGTGCCGGAACCGGGGTGGGGCGTGCCAACCTTCATGGCAATGTAGCCGCAACGGTTGGTGGGGTTGTGCGGAACGCGCGGCGTCGCCACGAGCATTGTGGCCTTCATGGGGCAGTGGGAGAAGACCTGTTAGCGCACGCAATTGGTGACGGGCAACCGCTCAGCACCTACGGATGGTTTGAGGACGCGCAGTTTTTCCGGGCGTCGTGCTGCCATTGGCACACCACGGGCAACGACAATTGCGATTGGTGCACACACCGAAGCGTGGAGGAGCGAAGAGCAAGGTTCGCTCAGAACGGTTGAAGACAGGTACTACCCCCGGTAAGCGCCGCGTTCCAACGTGTCGCAGGCGCTCATAGTGCCCGCGCGGTATCCCGCCAGGAATGCTTGTTGGCGCTGATCAGACGAGCCGTGGGTCCAGGTATCGGGACGGACACCGCCGCCCGAACGCTGCTGGATGTTGTCGTCGCCGACCGCGCGGGCAGTATCCACGGCATCCTGCACCTGCTGGTCGGTAATTGGCTCCAAGTCAGCATCAGGGCCTTTTTGTGCGTGGTGCGCCCAGATGCCGGCATAACAGTCGGCCTGCAACTCAATTTTCACGGCGTTGGAATCCTCGCCCGGGTCGTTGTAGTTGCTCAGGCCCAGCGTGCTTTCCAATTGCTGAATGTGGTGGCCGAATTCGTGCGCGACAATATATTCCTGGGCTAATGGGGCGTTCGCACCACCCAGTGAGGTGAGCTGCTCAAAAAACGATACGTCAAAATACGCGGTTTTGTCGCTGGGACAGTAAAAAGGGCCAGTACTGGAGGACGCGCGCCCGCATCCCGTGTTCGTGGAGTTGGTGAACATAGTAAGCCCAGGTTTTGTGTAGGAAATCCCCGCTTGTTGGGGCAGAATGGATGACCACACGCGGTCCAAGGACTGTCCAGTCAACTCCACGCGGCAATCAACGTATTTGTTGGCGTCGTCACCCGTTTCGCAGGGATGTTGCGACCCTTGGGGGAGCGCAGGCTGGCTTTGTTGCTGCTCATTACCAATGATCTGGCCGATGTCGGAGGGGTTTCCGCCCAGCAGGAGGAAAAGCCCGACCAACACAAGAGTGCCTATGCCGCCGCCAACGGCGATGGTCCCGCCGCCACCGCTCCCGGCGCGTTGGGCACGGTTGGAGGTTTTGCGTAGATCACCACGAAACGTCATAGTGCTGATCTTGCCATACTTACCAAAGGGGGCAAATGCTTACACTCTGCAGTAAGGCAGGTAGAATCGCCCGGCAGAGACTTTTTACAATTCCGATGGGAAGGAACCAATTCACGTGCTGCGCACACATCTCGCGGGTGATCTGCGTAAAGAAACAGCAGGTCAGACAGTCACCTTAACTGGCTGGGTTTCTCGCCGACGCGACCACGGCGGCGTTATTTTTATCGACCTGCGCGACCGTTCTGGTATCGCCCAGGTTGTGTTCCGCAACAGCGATGTCGCTGAGCGTGCGCACCATCTTCGCAGTGAATTCTGCGTTCGCGTCACCGGCGTGGTGGAGCAACGCCCCGAAGGTTCCGAAAACCCCAACCTTGCCTCCGGCGATGTAGAGCTCAACGTCACCGAATTGGACATCCTCAACGAATCTGCCGCCCTACCATTCCAGGTAGACGATGCTGCGTCTAGCTCCGGTGAAGTCGGTGAGGAAACGCGTTTGAAGTACCGTTATCTGGATCTTCGTCGCCCCACTCAGGGTGAGGCTTTGCGCCTGCGGTCTGCCGCCAACCGTGCCGCCCGAGCCGTGTTGGATTCCCATGACTTTGTGGAAATTGAAACCCCCACTCTCACCCGCTCCACCCCGGAGGGTGCCCGCGACTTCCTGGTTCCGGCGCGCCTGAAGCCTGGCACGTTCTACGCGCTACCGCAATCTCCGCAGCTGTTTAAGCAGTTGCTCATGGTTGCAGGCATGGAACGCTACTACCAGATTGCACGCTGCTACCGTGATGAGGATTTCCGCGCTGACCGCCAGCCGGAATTCACCCAGCTGGACGTGGAAATGAGCTTTGTGGACCAGGACGATGTGATCGCCCTGGCTGAGGAAATTTTGGTGGCGTTGTGGAAGCTCATTGGATACGAGATTTCCACCCCGATTCCACGCATGACCTACGCCGACGCCATGCGCCTCTATGGTTCCGACAAGCCCGACCTGCGTTTTGACATCCAGATTGTGGAATGTACAGATTTTTTTGCCAACACGTCCTTCCGCGTGTTCCAGAACGACTACGTGGGGGCCGTAGTCATGGACGGCGGTGCCTCCCAGCCGCGTCGTCAGCTTGATGGCTGGCAGGACTGGGCTAAGCAACGCGGTGCGAAAGGTCTGGCCTACATCCTTGTCGGTGAAGACGGTGAACTGTCCGGCCCGGTGGCTAAGAACATCACCGAGGAAGAGCGCGCAAGCATTGCCGCTCACGTGGGTGCGAAACCTGGTGACTGCATTTTCTTCGCCGCAGGTGACGCGAAATCATCCCGCGCATTGTTGGGCGCTGCCCGCGACGAGATCGCGCAGCGTCTTGGCCTGATCAAAGAAGGGGAGTGGGCATTCACATGGATTGTTGATGCACCCCTGTTTGAACCTGCCGCCGATGCAAAGGCATCCGGTGATGTGGCACTGGGGCATTCCGCTTGGACCGCAGTGCACCACGCCTTCACCTCCCCGAAACCTGAAAGCCTGGATACTTTTGACACCAACCCCGGTGACGCTCTGGCCTATGCGTATGACATCGTGTGCAACGGCAACGAAATCGGCGGTGGCTCCATTCGTATTCACCGCCGTGACGTGCAGGAACGCGTATTTGCCGTCATGGGTATTACGGATGAGGAAGCCCAGGAGAAGTTCGGATTCCTCCTTGATGCCTTCGCCTTTGGCGCCCCGCCACACGGCGGCATCGCCTTCGGCTGGGACCGCATTGTCTCCCTGCTGGGTGGCTTTGAATCCATCCGCGACGTGATTGCCTTCCCCAAGTCAGGCGGTGGTGTTGATCCATTGACGGATGCCCCCGCTCCCATCACTGCGGCACAGCGCAAAGAGGCGGGGATAGACGCGAAGCCAAAGCCAAAGGCCGAGAAAAGCTAAACACAACACGGACACCATGAAGGTGATGAAAGGCATGGCGGCCCACAGGAGTGCACGGACTTCGGGGCCGCCACTCACTGTGCTTGGTCGCTGAGCAGTCGCTCACCCCCGCAGTCCTGCGTGTATCGCTGCTGCGACATACACCACAAGCTTTTCATGCATATTTTTGATACAAAATAACGCTGCTGTCGTATTGTCACTACAGTGGCTGGTAGTGGTGCGTTCACCTGAGCTGATATGTACTGCGTTTATTTTTGACAAGGAGACGGGTTGATGATGCGTGGCACCGATGAGATCGTGGCTGTCGCCGAGGAACTGCTATCCAAACGATTCGGCGGAACCCAGTCACTCACGGACATCGAAAAACTCGGTGGATCCGGCACCGCCATTGTGCTCCGCGCCCGCGTCGCCCCCTCACCATTCCTCCAACAACGCTCTGTGGTGTTGAAATACACTCCCGCCACCAACGACAGTATGGACGACGCCGCCCTGATCAGGGAAGTAGTGTCCTATCAATTCACCACATCTTTGCCCAAAGACGTCCGCCCGGGACCCGTCCTTTTGGCCTATGACATTGACAGCAGGCTGCTTGTTATCTCCGACTCTGGGGAAGGCGAGACGTTTGCCGACCTGCTCAACTACTCAGGGCCTGAACAGCGCCTGCAACTCCTGCGTAACCTTGGGCAGTCCATCGGACGCATGCACGCAGGCACGGCCGACCGGGAGCAGCACTTTGACATTCTGCTTACCCGCATGCTCAGCCGATACCCAGATACCGCCGAACTGCACGAAATGCGTGACGCCTCCCTGCTGGTCTCCATTGACAATGGCATCGAGCTACTGAGCAACGCTGATGTGCAGGTACCGCACGTTGTTCGGGACTTCGCCACTGACGCGCAGCGTCGATTAGCGTCCGGCCAACACCGAGCTTTCACACCTTTCGACCTGTCACCCGACAACATCATCTACGCCGAACGCACGCAGTTTCTCGACTACGAATGGGCCGGATTCCGGGACTCCACCTTCGATGTCGCTTGCGTTGTCGCGGGATTCCCACAATTCCTGTTCCCGCACACCATTACGGATGTAGAGGCAGACGCCTTCATCGAATCCTGGGTGCGGGAAGTCAACGGAATCTGGCCCAACGTCAACAACCGTGTTCGCCTCCAAGCGCGCATCGTCACCGCACTCATCGGCTGGGCACTGGCAAGCATCTCCTACCTCTACTTCGGATCCATGAACCAGCTGGTCTCCGAGCTGGGAAACCGCCCAGACTCCGACATACCCGACGCAGCCACCGAAGCCCTGGCAACTGCCAACATAGACCCCTTCGACGACGTGCTCTCCAACCCAAGCCTCGGATCCATCGTCGGTGAAGGAAGCATCGCACGCCAAGACCTCCTGGAAACTTTCGAAGCGCTCACTCGTTACGCTTCACGTGGCGACGATCCCCGCTTCCCCGAAGTGGCGGCATTCGCCAACTCAGTGGTAGAACGCCTACAAGCAATGGAGCAGTAATAAACCAGGGGAAATGAATCAAGGAGGCGGTGCCCGGCCATGAACAACACGTCATCCCAAGACTCGCTGTTCCCCAGCACCCACACCGAACCTCCCCAACCCACCAGCGACTATTTCCACCCTGGTGATCACGCGCCGCTGGCCGCCCGCATGCGGCCCCGCAGCCTTGACGACGTGGTGGGGCAAGAACACCTCCTCGGCGAAGGCCGACCACTACGACGGCTCGTGGAAGGCTCCGGCGAAGCATCCGTCATCCTCTACGGGCCACCCGGCACCGGAAAAACCACCATCGCCTCACTTCTAAGCTCCGCCACAGGACATCGCTTCGTGGGACTGTCTGCGCTCAATTCCGGCGTTAAAGAAGTTCGGACAGTTATCGACCAAGCCCGGCGCGACCTCATCCACGGAATCCGCACCGTCCTCTTCATCGACGAAGTCCACCGCTTTTCCAAAACCCAGCAAGACGCACTGCTTTCTGCCGTAGAAAATCGCACCGTCCTGCTCGTTGCGGCCACGACTGAAAACCCTTCCTTCTCCGTCGTGTCGCCGCTGCTGTCCCGCTCTCTGCTCCTGCAACTCCACTCGCTTGACGACGCCGCGATTCGCACCGTGCTCACCCGCGCCCTCACCGATCCACGTGGCTTAGACAACCGCATCGCCATCACTGATGAGGCCCTCGACCAACTCGTTCTCCTTGCAGGCGGGGATGCGCGCCGGGCGCTGACATACCTGGAGGCCGCAGCCGAGGCGGTCGTCGATAGTGGTGAGCTGGATGTCGCCACCATCAGGGATAATGTCAACCGCGCTGTGGTCCGATATGACCGGGACGGTGATCAGCATTACGACATCACTAGCGCTTTTATTAAGTCCATTCGCGGTTCCGACGTGGATGCGGCGCTGCATTACCTAGCGCGCATGATTGTGGCTGGTGAAGACCCTCGGTTTATAGCCCGTCGCCTTGTCATTCACGCCAGCGAAGACATTGGAATGGCGGACCCTACGGCGTTGCAGACAGCCACTGCAGCCGCGCAGGCTGTGCAGCTTATCGGCATGCCCGAAGCTCGTTTGAATCTGGCGCAAGCCACCATCCACCTTGCGACGGCGCCAAAATCCAACTCCGTATGTAAGGCTATCGACGCCGCGATGGCCGACGTTGCCGCAGGTAAAGGCGGCGCGGTACCTGCGCACCTACGGGACGGGCACTATTCAGGTGCCAAGGAGCTGGGTCATGCGGTGGGCTATAAGTATCCCCATGATGACCCAAGGGGAGTGGTGGAGCAGCGCTACATTCCCGAGGATCTTGATGATGCCGTGTATTACGAACCCACCGAGCATGGGTCGGAAAAACGTCAGTTCGAGTTTCTTGGTCGCCTACGCCGTATTATTCGAGGTCACAACTAGAATGCCGAGCGTGGTAAAGTAATCCGCTGTTAGAAAAACGTCAACTCATAGCGAGGAATTCTGCCGTGCAGACACATGAGATCAGAGACCGCTTTATTCAGCACTTTGTCAACGAGGGACACACTGAGGTTCCCAGCGCGTCGCTGATCCTGGATGATCCTAACCTCCTGTTTGTCAATGCTGGCATGGTGCCCTTTAAACCGTATTTTCTGGGTCAGCAAAACCCGCCATTTCCGAATGGTACGGCCACGTCGATTCAGAAATGTGTGCGTACCCTGGATATTGAAGAAGTGGGCATCACTACCCGCAACAACACGTTTTTCCAGATGGCGGGCAATTTCTCCTTTGGGCAGTATTTCAAAGAAGGAGCAATTAAAAACGCCTGGTCGCTGCTGACCTCATCAGTTGAGGATGGTGGCTACGGGTTGGATCCTGAACGTCTATGGGTCACCGTCTACCTTGAAGACGACGAAGCTGCCGACATTTGGGAAAAGAAAATCGGACTGCCCGCTGAGCGAATCCAGCGTTTAGGCATGGCCGATAACTACTGGTCCATGGGCATTCCTGGTCCTTGTGGTCCGTCCTCGGAGATTTACTACGACCGCGGCCCGGAGTACGGAAAAGAAGGCGGCCCCGTCGTCGATGATTCCCGGTACATGGAGATCTGGAACCTCGTGTTCATGGAGAAGGAACGCGGCGAGGGTACTGGTAAAGACAACTTTGAGATCGTCGGCGACCTGCCAAAGAAGAACATTGATACCGGGCTTGGTGTGGAACGTGTGGCGTGCCTTCTCCAAGACGTGGACAACGTTTACGAAACAGACCTTCTGCGCCCCGTAATTGACGCTGCTGAAAAACTCAGCGGTGCGACCTACGGGAAAAAGCACGAGGACGATGTGCGGTTCCGCGTTATCGCCGACCATTCCCGCACCGGCATGATGCTCATCCTTGATGGTGTTACTCCTGGTAACGAGGGGCGTGGCTATATCTTGCGCCGCCTGCTGCGTCGCATCATTCGCTCTGCACGCCTGCTTGGCGCGCAGGGAGAGACGATGAGTGTGTTCATGGACACCATCATGGATACGATGACGCCGTCGTACCCAGAGATTGCCGACAACCGCGAGCGCATCCTCAAAACTGCCGTGAATGAGGAAAAGGCGTTCCTTCGCACCCTCGAATCCGGCACCAGCCTGTTTGAAGAAGCCGCAGCATCGGTCAAAGCCAGCGGTTCCACCACGTTGGCTGGCGCGCAGGCATTCACGCTGCACGACACCTACGGTTTCCCCATTGACCTCACCTTGGAAATGGCTGCTGAGGCTGGGCTTGATGTGGACCAGGAAGGCTTTAACGCGTTGATGGCCGAGCAACGTGCCCGGGCCAAGGCGGACAACAAAGCCAAGAAGCACGGTCATGTGGATTTGTCCATTTACCGTGAGTTTGTCGACGAACACCCCACCACATTCACCGGCTTTGACGAGCTGGAGAGTGATGCCAAGGTTTTGGGGCTTGTGGTGGATGGTGAACTGCGGACCGAAGCCCATGAAGGCGAGTCCGTTGAGGTTATCGTGGACATCACGCCCATGTACGCTGAATCAGGCGGGCAGCTGGGTGACCGCGGTGTGATTACTGCCGGGAATTCGGTGCTGCGTGTGGGCGATGTGCAAAAGATCGGCAAGAAGCTGTGGGTTCACAAGGCCGTAGTGGAGCATGGTGGAGTGAGCGTGGGGGATCAGGTACACGCGAGCGTCGATAAGCAATGGCGGCATGCGGCGCGGCAAGCGCACTCAGCAACGCACCTGATCCATGCCGCACTACGGCAGGTGCTGGGGCCGACCGCTGTGCAGGCGGGGTCGATGAATAAGCCGGGCTACCTGCGGTTTGACTTCAACTACACTGACCCGTTGACACCGGATCAGCTGCGGGAGATTGAGACGATCACTAATCAGGCAGTGGATTCTGACTGGGACGTGAACACCATTGAAACCACCCTGGACGAGGCAAAAGCCATGGGTGCGATGGCGCTGTTTGGTGAAAACTACGGCGACAACGTGCGTGTCGTAGAGATCGGCGGACCGTTCTCCATGGAACTGTGCGGCGGCACCCACGTGAAACACTCCTCGCAAATTGGGCCTGTGGCGGTACTGGGCGAATCTTCCGTTGGTTCTGGAACGCGCCGCATCGAAGCCTATTCGGGACTCGATTCCTTCCAGTACCTGTCCCGTGAACGCGCCCTCGCTGCGGGGCTTGCTAGTTCGCTGAAAGCCCCCACTGAGGAGCTTCCCGACCGCATTGCACAGCTGACCGACAAGCTTAAGCAAGCGGAAAAAGAAATCGCCGAACTCAACCGCCGTCAACTTGCGGCGCTCAGCGGGGAGTTCTTTGCCGCAGCGTACGATGTCAATGGCTTCAAAGTGATCACGATGACGCTACCCGGCCAGGTTAGCGGCAGTGAACTACGCACCGTCGGTACAGACCTAAAGAACCGTTTGAGTGATCAGGCCGGTGTGGTGGTGCTGGTGGCCAATGACGGTAACAAGGTGCCGTTCCTGGCCGCAGCGACGCCGAAAGCCATTGAGCGTGGCGTGAAAGCTGGGCAGCTTGTGGGTCTTGTTGGCCAGTACTGTGAAGGACGCGGCGGCGGCAAACCCGACATGGCTCAAGGGTCCGGCACCAATATTGACGGTGCTCCTGAGGCTTTTGCTGCTGTGGCAGATGAGCTGAAGAAGCTGTAGTCAATCTGCTCACCATAACCCTGATGCAGGGGCGTGCGGTATATGACATCCGACACGCCCCTTGCGTATTCCCACACCTGGAGTAGATAACGGTTAGGTTAAGGGAGACGGTGTATGCGGCTACAACGACGAACTACGACTATAAGGGGCAGTTTTATTGCTACGTTCGGGCTTCGTCAGCGTGATGCCATAATGATGTCGTGACAACAACTGTGGGCGCATAAAATTTGCGTGACACACCAACAGCAAAGGAATCGAAACCACATGCAGCCAACCCCAGACAAGCCAGGCAGGGACGATCCGGGACAGGGGCGAAGGCTGGCACTGGACGTTGGTACTGTGCGTATCGGAGTGGCAGTCTCTGACCGGGGCTGCATCCTGGCAACGCCGGTGGAAACCATATCTAGGGAAACCATGTTCGATGACGGCGATAAAGCCGACATTGACCGCATACTGCGCTTGATCAATGAGTACGACGTGGTAGAAGTGGTTATTGGTCTACCTCGCACGCTGAAAGGCAAAGGCTCTTCCAGTGTCAAACACGCCACAGATATTGCTTCTAGGGTTAGCCGCAGGTTAGCTGGTGAAGAAAAATTAATCCCCGTGCGCATGGCAGATGAACGGCTCACCACCGTTACCGCTACGCAGGCATTACGTGCCAGCGGGGTAAAAGCGAAAGCAGGACGCACCATTATCGATCAAGCCGCTGCGGTGGAAATACTGCAAAGTTGGCTTGATGAACGGAATAATTACTTACAAGCATGCGACTCAGCTAACGAAGTAGGTGACTACTGATGCCTTCCAACCCCAATCGACGTCGGTCCCGTACCCGTAGAACACGCCGCATGGAACCCGTGTACGTCAAACGTCGCCAACGTGGACTTGCAGTACTCATTGCCTCACTACTTCTGATCATTTTTACTATCATTTACGTGGCCAGTCAGCGTGTATTCCCCACCGGAAACTCCACCGACTACGAGGGAAATGGCAATGGCGTTGTGCAAATGGTGGAAATCAAAGAAGGCTCCACAGTCTCTGAACTCGGACCGGAATTGGTCAACCGTGGAATCGTGAAATCCAACAGCGCCTTTCAAACCGCTGCAAACAGCAGTACCAAAGCCTCCGCGATTGAGCCCGGGTTCTATCGGCTTCAGGGGGAAATGAGTGCAGCCGCAGCCATCTCGGCACTGGTCAACCCAGCAAATAAGGTTGAGGCCCTCGACATTGTTGGTGGTGCCACGCTCATGGATATCAATGTGGTGGGTGGGCAAACCCGCTACGGCATCTACTCCCAAATCTCCAAAGTCACCTGTTACGAAGGCAGCCGCAACTGTATCAACGCCCAAGACCTGCAAAATATCGCCGCAACCACTGACCCTGCGGAACTGGGGGTGCCCGATTGGGCTCTCGACGCCGTGCGTGCCCACAACGGTGACCCACGACGTCTCGAAGGGCTCATTGTTCCCGGACAGTACATGGTGAACCCAGACCATGATGCCCGCGCGGTGCTCACCGATTTGATCACAAAATCCGCAACCGCCTACAACAATACGGGCATTGTCGAACGTGCCCAGGGTGTGGGGCTGAGTCCTTACCAGTTGATCACCGCAGCCTCTCTTGTGGAACGCGAAGCACCTGCAGGTGAATTCGACAAGGTGGCGCGCGTGATTCTGAACCGTTTGAAGGCGCCGATGAAGCTGGAGTTCGACTCCACCGTCAACTACGGGCTTACTTCCCAGGAAGTGGCCACCACCGACGAGGATCGCAAGCGGGTTACGCCCTGGAACACCTACGCGAAGGAAGGACTGCCTGATACTCCGATTGCATCGCCGTCTATCCAGGCCATTGAGGCCGTGGAAAACCCTGCACAAGGCAACTGGCTGTTCTTTGTGACCATCGACAAAAAGGGCACAACCGTGTTCAACGACACCTACGAAGCCCACCTGCGCGACACCCAACAAGCCATCAGCAACGGCGTGCTGGATAGTAACCGCTAATGCTCCAGAGCAAGGCAGGGTAGGTGAGGCACATGAACAGAGCAATCACACACCGCGCGGCAGTGCTGGGAAGCCCGATTGGGCATTCCCGCTCGCCGCTGCTGCATAACACCGGTTACCGCGCCGCAGGGCTGGATCACTGGAGCTATGGGCGATTTGAGTGCATCGCTGAGCAACTGCCAGAACTCATCAATGCCTTGGATGACAGCTACCGGGGTTTCTCTGTGACCATGCCGGCAAAATTCGCCGCGCTGGATTTTGCCACCGAATGCACCGACCGTGCTGAGCGCATTGGATCCGCCAACACGCTGGTCCGCATTGGCGAGGGAGTTCATGCCGGGTGGCGGGCAGACAACACCGATGTGGATGGGGTATTTGGTGCTTTTGCTGAGCTGGGCACCAGCGCTAGTCTGATGGGCGCTCACGCCACTGTCATCGGCGGTGGCGGTACCGCCCGGCCAGTACTGTGGGCCCTGGCTAGCCTCGGGATGGCACAGGTGACCGTGGTCAACCGCACTGACCGGTCTGAAGAACTTGCGCCACTCGTGGAAACCCACGGTGGACGTTGTACCTTTGTGAACTACGAGGCAGACCTGCGTGAACTGGCCGAACAATCCGCTGTGCTGGTGTCCACCGTTCCCTCTGCGGCAATCCAGGATCATGTACAGGATCTTGCGCACACCTCGGTGTTTGACGTGATCTATGAACCCTGGCCGACTCCGCTGGTCACGCAGACCCAGCGCAACGGACACAAGGCTGTTGGCGGCCATGTGATGCTGGCCAATCAGGCATACGGGCAATTCGAGCAGTTTACCGGAGTCCCTGCGCCACGTGAGGCGATGTGGCAGGCACTGATCAACGACCTGCACTAGAACTGCTACAATCAAGCCCCATGTGGGGTGCATGTGTAGTTCTTTTCGGGGTGTGGGCGAGTCTTCTTGTTGGTTGGGATGTGTGTTTTTCACGGCTGCCTAACGTGCTCACCTACACGGGATTCGCGGTGGCTATCGTCGTTGCCGTCGCTGTCGGTGACCCTTTGGCGATACTCGGTGGGGTTGCCTGGAGCGCCCTCTACATAGCATCCGGGTACATCAGTGGGGGAGTCGGAGGCGGTGATGTGAAACTAGCTGCCAGCCTGGGAATTCTGGCCACCATGTGCGGGTGGCGGGGGTGGCTCGTGGCGGTAGGAGGGGCGTCGCTTAGCACCGTCATCCTTTTGCTGATAACCAGGCGACACGCCATGCCACATGGCCCCGGAATGATCGGGGCAACGGCGCTTGTGGTGTTGTGGCACCACTACGCAGGGGTGATGTAACACCAGCGCATGTTTTCCTCCGGCCCAGGTTCCGTGACACAATAACTAGCATGCTTCGATGGACAACTGCAGGTGAATCCCACGGTCAAGCTTTGATTGCGCTACTTGAACACATGCCGGCAGGGGTGCCCATCACCAGTGATGACATTTCGACGCAGCTAGCCCGCCGCCGCCTCGGATACGGCAGGGGAGCGCGCATGAAATTCGAGGCTGACGAGGTCACCATGCTGACGGGTGTTCGACACGGGCAGACCCTTGGCAGCCCCATCGCCATCATGATCGGCAACACCGAATGGCCCAAATGGACCACCCTCATGTCCGCCGACCCCATCGACCCAACCGACTCTGACATCGCCGCCGCCATGAACTCCGGTCGCGGTGCAAAACTCACCAGGCCACGCCCAGGGCACGCCGACTTCGCCGGAATGCTCAAATACGACATGGACGAGGCCCGGCCCATCCTGGAACGCGCATCCGCCCGTGAAACCGCAGCCAGGGTCGCCGCCGCCACCGTTGCACGCAACTTCCTCCGCGAAACGCTCGGCGTGGAAGTATTGTCACACGTCATCTCCATCGGCGAGTCTGAGCCATATCAAGGCCCCATTCCCACCTTCAGTGACCTTGATGCCATCGATGCCTCCCCGGTTCGTGCCTATGATAGCGGCGCCGAACAGGACATGATTACCCAGATCGAAGCCGCTAAAAAAGCAGGTGACACTCTCGGCGGTGTTGTTGAAGTCATCGTCCATGGTCTTCCCATCGGACTGGGCTCGCACGTCTCCAGCGATGACCGGCTTGATGCCCAACTTGCCGCAGCGCTTATGGGTATCCAAGCCATCAAGGGCGTCGAAATCGGCGACGGTTTCGCCGAAGCCCGACGCCGCGGATCCCAAGCCCACGACGAAATCATTCGCACCGACGCTGGCGCCATCACACGCACCAGCAACCGCGCCGGTGGACTCGAAGGCGGTATGACCAACGGCCAACCACTCATCGTGCGAGCAGCTATGAAACCCATCTCCACAGTGCCCCGTGCCCTGAAGACTATCGACATGGCTACCGGAGACCCTGCCTCGGCAATCCACCAACGCTCCGACGTCTGCGCGGTCCCCGCAGCGGGTGTTGTTGCCGAAGCAATGGTCACCCTCGTTCTTGCCCGCGCCGTGTTGAATAAGTTCGCAGGTGATAATATCTCAGAAACTAGCCGAAACATTAATAGTTACCTTGCAAAAGTCACAGAACGTTTGGAGTTTAACAGTTGATGTCTCAACCCCGAGTTGTCCTCGTCGGCCCCCCAGGAGCGGGAAAAACCACCATCGGGCGTCGACTAGCCCGCGCACTTAACACCACACATGTTGACTCCGACGCCCTCATCGAACAAGCCCAAGGAAAACCATGCGGCGAGGTCTACTCGGACCTCGGTGAAGAACAGTTCCGCGAACTCGAGGCCCAGCACGTGGCCCAAGCACTCCAACATGACGGCGTGGTCAGCCTTGGCGGCGGGGCAGTGGTCACAGACTCCACGCGAGCGCTCCTAGCCAACCATGAAGTCGTCTGGGTGGATGTTTCCGTCGAAGAAGGCGTGCGACGCACCAACCAAACACCCACCAGGCCCGTTGTCACAGGCGCGCCAGGAATCGATCCTGCGGTGCGCTACCAGCAGCTTGTCGACGAACGCGCACCTTTATACCGTGAGGTTTCCGGTTTCAAAGCCCGCACCGACCACCGCACACCCCAGAAAGTGGTGGCTGATATTTTGCGCTATCTTGAAACCATCAGCTGAGTTTTCCATCTTCTGTGAAAGGACGGCGCGTGCCCACCATCAACGTCACCGGACCGAACCCCTATGAGGTGGTCATTGACCACGGGCTCGACGAGACCATCGCCCGCACCGCCGCCGCAGCTCCCGGCGCGACTAAGGCTTTGATTATTTATCAGCCCAAGCCTGAGCTTGCTGCTTACGCTACGCTCCTTAAGGATGCTCTATTCGCTAAAGACATAGCGCCGTATTTGTTTGAAGTCCCTGATGCTGAGGAAGGCAAAACTCTGACAACTGCGGGTCAATGCTGGGACAGGCTGGGAGATAGCAATTTTGGCCGCCGTGATGTGGTAATTGGTCTTGGTGGCGGCGCCGCCACGGATCTCGCAGGTTTTGTCGCTGCGGCATGGATGCGCGGTATCAAGGTCATTCAGGTGCCCACCACGTTGCTGGCTATGGTGGATGCCGCTGTGGGGGGTAAGACGGGTATTAACACTGCGGCGGGGAAGAACTTGGTGGGGGCTTTTCACGAGCCGTATGCCGTGTTTGTTGATCTGGATCGGTTGCGGTCGCTGCCAGAGGATGAGCTGGTGGCGGGCTCTGCGGAAATTATTAAAACTGGGTTTATTGCCGACCCCGCGATTTTGGACCTGTACGAATCCGACCCGGCTGCGTGTCTTCGTGTGGATGGTCATTTGCCGGAGCTGATTGCCCGGTCTGTTGCGGTGAAGGCGCGAGGGGTGTCAGAGGATCTGCAGGAGGCGGGGCTACGGGAAATCCTTAACTATGGTCACACGTTTGGTCACGCCGTGGAACTGCGGGAGCATTTCACCTGGCGTCACGGCAATGCTGTGGCTGTGGGCATGATGTTTGTCGCCGAGCTAGCACGCCTTAAGGGGCTTATCGACGCCGCGTTGGTGCAGCGTCACCGCAGCATCCTGGAATCCGTTGGCCTGCCAACCAGCTATGAGGGTGGGCATTTCGATGAGCTCATCGCCGGCATGCGACGGGATAAGAAGAACCGTGATGGGCATATCCGTTTTGTCGCATTGACCGGGGTGGGGGAAACCACCCGACTGGAAGACACCAGTGACGACGAATTACGGGCAGCCTACCAGGCGATTTCTGAACCGTGGGAGGGGAAATCATGAGTAACACAGCGGTGGTGGTGCTGAACGGGCCAAACCTGAACCGCTTGGGTAAACGTCAACCCGACGTGTATGGCACAACCACACTTGCCGATGTGGAGGCGACGCTGCGGAAACGCGCCGAAGACTATGGAATTGACCTGGACTTTAAGCAATCCAATTCTGAAGCCGAACTGATTGGCTGGGTCCATGATGCTGCTGATCGCCGCGCGGCTGTGATAATCAACCCCGGTGGGCTCACCCACACCTCTGTTGCCTTGCGGGATGCGCTGGCGGAGATTGCCGATGGTGCAGGGTTCATTGAGGTGCACATTTCCAACGTGCACGCCCGTGAAGAGTTTCGGCACCATAGCTATCTCTCGCCCATTGCAATTGGTGTGATTGCGGGCCTTGGGGTGAAAGGTTACGAACTGGCCTTGGAGTATTTCGCTGGACCTGTCTGGGGTTCGCTCATCTAGATAGCAGAACATCAAACCAAAAAGAAAGAACGACACATCATGGCTACGGCTGATACTCAATACCCCGACCGGCGACGCGCCGTTGCCGCCGAACTGGCCGCGCAGGACATTGACTCCGTACTGGTAACGCACCTCACTCACGTGCGATACCTGTCCGGGTTTTCCGGTTCGAACGCGGCGCTGTTACTGAACAAAGACCATTCGGCGCGGATCAGCACTGACGGCCGCTACACCACCCAAATCGCGGAGGAAGTTCCCGATATTGACTGCATCCTCGGACGCCTCTGCGCGGATACAGTACTGAAGGAGATTACCGGTCCGCGCCGAGTGGGTTACGAAGCTGACTACCTTACCGTTGCCGAGTATGAGCGCTTGCAACAAGCATGCGGCGAGGGCGTTGAACTGGTGCCGGTGCGGGGCATCATCGAAAAATCTCGGCTGGTGAAAGATCCAGGAGAGCTGGACGGCCTGCGTAGTATCGCCGCGCTTGCCTCTCAGGCGTTTGAGGACATGTTGGCCGCTGGGGAAGTAGCCGCGGGCCGTACTGAGCGCGATATTGCTGCAGACCTGGAATATCGCATGCGAAAACTCGGTGCTGAACGCCCCAGCTTTGACACCATCGTTGCCTCTGGGCCGAACTCCGCCAAGCCGCACCACGGTGCCGATGACCGCATCATCAAAGCCGGTGACTTGGTGACCATCGACTTCGGTGCCTACGCCAACGGATTTAACTCCGACATGACCCGCACCCTCATCATGGAGCACACCACCGACTTCACCAAAGAAATCTATGACACGGTGTTGCAGGCACAGCTGGCGGGTGTGAAGGCGGCGACTCCCGGGACGTCGTTACGCAACGTGGACCGTGCCTGCCGCGACATCATCAAGGCAGTCGGCTACGGTGACTATTTTGTACACTCCACAGGCCACGGAATCGGTTTGGACGTGCACGAACTGCCTTACGCTGCCACCACCGGAAGTGGTGAACTCGCCGAAGGCATGACTCTGACCATTGAGCCGGGCATCTACGTGCCAGGCAAAGGCGGAGTTCGCATTGAAGATACGCTCATCATCACCTCTGGTGAGCCGGAAATCATCACCAAAGTAAGTAAAGAACTACGTGTGGTGTAGGCTAAAACAGCTAGTCGTATAAAACTCAAGGGAGAAAACGCGTGGCAACTACCGCCGATTTCAAAAATGGTCTTGTGCTGAAGGTTGACAACAAACTGCAGCAAATCATTGAGTTCCAGCACGTCAAGCCGGGTAAAGGCCCCGCTTTCGTGCGCACCAAACTGAAAGACGTTGTGTCCGGCAAAGTGGTGGACAAAACCTTCAACGCTGGTGTGAAAGTAGAAACCGCAACCGTTGACCGCCGTGACATGACCTACCTGTACAACGACGGCACGAACTACGTGTTCATGGATGCTAAAACCTATGAACAACTCGAACTCGAACCGCACCTAGTTGGTGAGGGCGCGAAGTTCCTACTCGACGGCAGTGTTGTGCAGGTTTCCTTCCACGAAGAAGAGCCGCTATTCGTGGAACTTCCCGTATCCGTAGAACTGCGCGTTGAACACACCGAC
>ERZ773263.656-NODE-656-length-23239-cov-3.265916_pt1 | contig 23239 bp, 20 predicted proteins | sample MGYA00511076_ERZ773263 | MGnify/ENA primary metagenome ERZ773263 (study PRJEB29015, sample SAMEA2738155) | human oral metagenome | biome: human oral; feature: human-associated habitat; material: saliva | place: China | collected 2195 ... | reverse complement strand
GGGGTACATGAGTTGAATGGAAAGAAGATTGAAGAGGTGATTGTGGCGCGGGAGCCAGTAGTGATTGGAGCAAGCGAAAGTCTTTCGTCTGGCACGGATATGGAATGGAATAAGCCGGTCCATGATGTTGATAAGGCTTCAGGCAGAAGCGCCGAGGAGGTATCGATGTCATATTTTGAAAGCGGAGGGATGAAAATTGCGATCCCAAAGAATATTGTGATTGCTGAGGAGAAATAGTCGGGGCTATGAATAGAAAATTTGAAGATCAAGTATTTTATGTAACCTCACGGAAGGATGAGACGGTTTTAGTGGCAGTGGGTCTAACTGCGAAAAAAGGTCTTATCGAGGGAGATAAAGTATATTTGCTGAGATGGTTTGATACGGTTTATTGGCGCGAGATGGTGGCAAGTGAGTTGCATGAACAAGATGGTTATATCTCTTTTAAGCGAATTAAAGCTGAGGGTGGGGATGTATATTATTTGATTCCAATGAGTTTGGAGATTTATAATAATCTGGTGAAAAATGAACTGTTTAATTCTAGAGAATTTAGGGATGAGGCGGAGCTTAGACGAGCCTTTTTAGCAATGGTGAAAAGTTAGGTGTGAGGGGTGGATGCGAATTTGAATTTGAGATGATCATTGCGGCTAGAATGGTTGTCTAGAAAAAAAGATAAAGTTTTATTAGTGATATAATGGGTTATTATGGAAGAAAAAGATCTTTGGGGAAAAACAGCAAGTGAAATAGACCATGAGGAAGATAAGACGCTCGAAGAGACATTGAGCGACAGTGATGATTTGCCAAGTAGTAATGAAGGGTGTATTAATGCGGCTGGTAAAACCTCTAGCCACTGTGAGCAGGAGTCGAGTGTAACGAGTGAGACGACTGCGCCACAGACGAACTGGGTGATGAATGGTGTGATTACGGTGGTAGTGATTGCCGCGTCGATATTGCTGAGATATCTAAAATTTAAGATGAGAGATAAGATTAATAAGGCGTAGGGGGTATTTTATAAAAACGTCGAAGTAATTTGACGTTTTTTGTTGATTGTATGTTCTGAACTTTTGAATAATAAACAATGATTTTTAGATAGTTACTAAAGGTTTATGCTTGCTTTTACTAAAAAATATTATAAAAAGTATTGACAAAAAAGAATGTATATGTTATTATATGACCATAAGCTTGAGAACGGCAGAACCGGACAAAAAGCTTAAGAACATTAAGACCAATTTTAGTTGATGAAGCTCTGTTGCTATATACTTCTCAAGTAAGATGAGACAACTGCGAATTAATATTAATTATCGGTTGCCTCATCTTACAGAAAAAAGAAGATAGTGGGGCGGTATCCGGCCGATTCGGAAAAATTTCAGAGCGGCAGAAAACCGCAGATTGGAGACAAAATGAAAATAGCAAATTTAACCCAGCATGAGCCAACTAGTAAACAGGTTGAGGAAGGCGTTATTAACGTTACCCATAATCTGAATTTAGCGGGTCTTCTTACCTTTTCTAGAGTTCCAAGCGAGCAAGAAATGAAGGAGAGGGCTGAAAAGCTCGCAAGTATAGCAGCAGAAGCGAAAGCCGAAGCAGCCATGATTGGCGGTGCCCCTTATTTCATGCGTCCTCTTGAAGAGGCGCTGAGGGCCAGAGGTATCAGACCTCTCTACAGTTTCTCAGAAAGGAGAAGTGTTGAAAAACACAATCCTGACGGAACTGTAGTTAAAACCAACGTGTTCGAGCACGTTGGCTGGGTCGGATAAACCAAAAAAGTAAGTTTAGTAAGTGTTTATAGACTAGGTTTTAACCTACATGCGGACAATCCGCAGAAAAACATACTTATTAGACTTACTTAAATTACAACTGAATATTGGTACTCATAGCCTGGACAAATGTCCAGGCTTTTCTTTTTATTAAAAGTGGTTTCTGTGTTATATTTGAAACAGGTAATACTTAATAAGGATAAATTAAGATGGATAAAACTTTTCCAGGAGCGGATTTTGTACGATCGTCTCAAAATGAGAAGCCTATTCAGGAATATAATGAAAAGATAGATGTGGATAAGGCTCCTCTTTCAGCTAATCCAGCATATAATCTTGGAAAAATTACTATAGAGTCAATGAATCTTGAGCCTTCGACTTTTGAGCCATCGATGGATGACGCAGAGAAGGAATCTTCGGAAGAATTGGTAAATGAAAAAATACCAGTCATGGATACGGCTGAGAGATTAGCTGTCAGACAAGAAAAGTTGAAAAAAGGCATAAAGATTGTAATCGGTGGACCTCCACATTCGGGAAAGTCAGTGTTCATTGAGGCATTAACCCAAAATCTTGATAAAGATAATACTTTTTCGTTTAGTGCAGCACCAGATGGCGAGGGGCCTTGGTTGCAGCGACATTATGACGATCCTGATGTGGTAAAATTGCGACAAAAAGGAAAATTCACTCCAGAATATGTGGCTGATCGCAAAAAGAAGATCAATGACTGGGAAGGACCACTAATGCTTATCGACGTGGGTGGTCGAACGAGCGAGGAAAATGCTCAGATGATTGAGGGGGCGACACATGCAATTATCCTTGCTGGTGATCTTTCTAAGGTTGCGGAATGGCGTGATTTCTTTGAAGAAAACAATATTGAAGTGATTGCAAAATTACATAGCCATTATCAGGGTAAAAAAGATATTCAGCGACCAGTGGAAAGCGGAGAAAACCACATAGTCAGCTCTGTACATTATCTCGAAAGGGGGGAGCCGGCTGCTGATCGTGAGACCATTAATCAGGTAGCGGGTTTGATTACTGGCATGGTTGAGGGGAATGTGGCTTATAAGCAGGCTCACGAGGGTGAAAATGCTAATCCATTTGAATTATCAATTTCAGATATATTTAAGGACTTGCCAAGTGAAACTATCGAGAGAACCATAAATACCCTCGATGGGCAACAAAAGACAATACAAAATAAGCAAATATTGCGTTCGGCGATTCCTCAAATTTATGAAAAAGCGCTTAGTTATGATGCGCAGCCGGCGTGGTTGAGCGGACCAGTTAATTCTTGGGAGGCCATTGCGTTAGCTATGGCATTTGAGGAGGCCGGTAGCACGGATGTTCGTTTGCGAAGTCCGGACGGATTTGTCTCGGTAAAGAGTTTACCTGAAGTTGAAGAGTTGGATACGAAATGGTGGATGGAACCAAGGCAGCAGGGCGAGATGGACGGTAAGCCAATTTATGTAGTGCATAATACTGCACACGTGTCTAATAATCCAATTTCTCCAGCCGATCTCGAATCAATGACGGTGCCGAAACTGCCAGAGGATGCAATTGTAGTCATTTCCACGCAAGGTCCAAACTGGTTGAAAGCATCTATCGCTGCAGGATACCGAGGTAAGGTGGCTGGGATTGCTGCTTTTCAACCTGGTGAAGGTTCAACTATAGCTTGGGCTGCAGATAAGAATAATCTTGGAAAAATCGTATAGTTTAATATAAAAAACTTTAATTTATTCTTGGATACTACGATACTAATTGTGTGTATCGTAGTATTTTTTAAGGCTTAGCAGGTATTGTACTGGGGGTGGTATCTTTTTTTGTGGAAGAACTGTAACATAGTGCTTTGCTTGATTAAAATGCAAATATATTGTATAATATATCTTGACTTAAAGTTGTTTTTAGTTGAACCTTAAAGGAGGGGTATATGATAAATATTCATAAGTTTTATAGTGAGAAAGTAAATTCGATCACACATGTGGCACCGCATCATGCGGATGAGGTATTCGCAACGGCTATGTTATCAGTATTATTCCCTGTTGAGCTTCTGAGGACGCGCGACCAGGAGATTATAAATAATACAAAAGCCATTGTTTATGATGTCGGTGGCGAATTTGATCCTATCAGAAAACGTTTCGATCATCACCAGAAGAGTTTCTCTGAAATACGTGATGATGGAGTTAGCTACTCATCGGCAGGGCTAATTTGGCGTGAGTATGGTGCATCGATTGTAAAATCGATGGCTAAAACTAGGCCAATCGATGATGTGATGACTGCAGAGGTAGTTTCCTTAGTCGACGAAGCGCTGATTCGAGGTATCGATGCGAGAGATAACGGACAAGGAGAGAAGGGTGACTCGATGTCTGTATCTTCGGCGATTTCCGCATACAATTCCCTTTGGGATGAGAATGAAGATGCTGACACGTGTTTTTTAAGGGCATGTGATCTAGCGACGGCAATTCTTGTGCGCGAAATTAAAGTGGCGATGTCGACTATTCGTGGTCGCAAGTTGGTAGCAGATAAAATTAAGACTGTCGATGGACCTATTTTGGTAATAGATCAGTTTATCGGCGGTTGGCTTGAAGAAGTTCTTAATACCGACAGTCCGAAAGCTGCAAGTTTGTTGTTCGCAGTTTTTCCTGCTACAAACGGAGACTGGAATATACAGGCAATCCCTCCATCAAAAGAAGATATGATGGGGCAAAGAAAACCATTTCCAGATGCTTGGCGTGGACTAAAAGATGAGACGCTTGCAGAAGTTTCTGGGGTGAAAACGGCTATTTTTTGCCATAAGGCTGGATTCTTTGCTGTGGCAAAAACTAAGGAAGACGCTATTAAGCTTGCAGAAAAAGCCGTAAATAGTTAATCCTTGGGCTTTATCTAGTATCTTAAACGGTCAGAATTTTCTGGCCGTTTTTTATGTGTAATGATCTTTAGTAAAAATAAATATACTCAATCTTCTTAGTGTTTTAGGCTTTGAGCTAAAATATTATAATAACAGCTATCTATACATCCGTTTACTTTTAATTTTTGAGCTTTGAGCAGTGCGGTATTGAAGCTATCAATAAAATTTTCACCTTCTTTTATGCCGATGAGTCTATGCAGTGCGCGTCTAGATGCGAGTTGAACTGCATCGCAGGTCTGTATGGCGCGATTACGTATGGTCTCGTCTTTGCCACTAGTTTCATTACGCAATCTGTTGGCTAAGCTATTTGACTGTATGAATAAGCTAGATAGAATGTTAAACTGTAGGTCAGGGTCGGGGGTATGATAAATTGAACCTTCTTCATCCAGGTGAAAATTATCAAGATATTTTTGGTGACCAACGAAGAGGGGGCTTGCGCCTAGAATAAGCCTTGGTACGCCCTTCATGCATGCCACGTAACTGTTATCTTTATAGAATTTAATGAAAGAACATCCGGCTGGAATATCTCCTCTCGAACGGTCTCCACGAGCGAATTTTTTACTTACGGCGTCAGGCAAGGTAGCGGTACATATATCTATACCAAATACGTGAGGAGGGTTGCTATCTTCGTTCTTAAGTTTACAGATAATATCGATACCATTAAGATGATCGTCGTATTCGGAGGCAAGATTTGCACGGCAACCAGGCAATGTTTCTCCGTGACCGAGCGCATAGGTAAATTCCCACTCGGCAAGTTTACCTGCTTCGTCACTGGAATCACGTTCAAATCTAAGCTTATCGCTTAATTCTTTATTAGCCTTATCTATATAGTCTTTGTTATAATAGCGCTTTCCAATAAAGTCGATTAGTCGAGGCCTGTCGGCTTCTACTGCCTTTTCGATAGCTATTATTTTTTTCTCATTTTCAGTATAGTACTCATTACTATGCGGTGGATTATTTATCTTCTCCGTCATATGCAGATTATAACACAAGAAAAAATAGGCCCCACCTAAATGTGGAGCCATGACTTAAAAAGTGATTGGTGCTAAATTGTCGAAATATTCAAGAAAAAGATTCTTAATATACTCGACGTCCCCCCTGCCCATGATGATGGGATTTAATCTGATTACAATCTCACCATACTGGAGCCTATCTAGATCAGGCTTACTAATCCCGGCTCTCAGCGACAAACGGGTTATTAAAGATTCAATGTCAATTTTCTTTATGTTGAATCTGCTGGGATTAAAGAAAAATCTCAGCTCGAAGTCACCAACCTCTCTTATAAGGAGAGGGGTTTCTTTAGGTGGTAGAGGATTATCTTTCGTATAATCATTACCCACCTTAAAGATCAAATCGTCATGCATACTATCACCTCCTCTATGGTGGACGATATTGTTATATTATAGCATGGAATATTGTTTTGTCAAGATTGAACGAAATGAGAATCAAAAATAGAAATTATAACCAAAGTTTTTATGCTATAGTTAAGATATGGAGAGTGGCAATAAATCAAAGGCAGACATTATTAAGAATAATGAGAATACTGAGACTGAAATTAATTGGGAAGACTTTAAAGAGGACGATGACATATTTGTGGCGACATTCGTAGCCCATGCTCTGCAAAAACAAAAAGTTAGAGAGAGATTTATTGACGGAAGAAAAAAATCTGTTCCAGAAATTCCTTATAAGTATAATCGAAGAAGAATTGAGCGAAATTTAGGCCATGTCGGTACTTCCATACTCGATGTTCGCGAGAAAACTACAGATAGACAGGCTATAAGACAAGAATTTAAGGATCATGGCGGGGTTAATATAGAGAACCTTGAGGATGAGAAGATTATCTCGCCTGAAAAAGTGTTTAAAAAATTTAATGGATTATTTACTTTCTTGGGCGAAAATACGAATGGTAATCCAAATCTATTAGAAGAATATAGGCAGATTGATGATAAAAAAGAAAAATTAAGGTTTATTCTAGAATCGTCTTTGGCTGATAAAGTCAGACTGTTTTATAATGAGTTAGAGTATCCAAATTATGATAATTTTTTACAACGGCTGCAGTTCCAACAAGATTTTATTAATGGAACAGCAAGGGTTTGGGATGATAAGTGGAATAGTTTGGCAGGAAAGTATGTTAAGGTTCAACGACTGCTTGATCCTGCTGAGGCTAATGTAAAGGATATATCACTCGGACTAAACCGGGCGTCATTAAAATCGGCAATGATTGGTACTCCAGAGTACGGTGCATATAAAATTGCTATGGATATAAAAAAGGATTATGACTTGAGAAAAACACCAGATTTTCCTGAGATCAACGGATACTGGTCTGGTATTACTAATACACGCATAGGTTCTTGGGAGACGATTATCGATGAGTATGGGGATATAGCTGACAAGATTGCTAAAAGAAATTCGGAATTGAATGAGGAAGAATTGGAGCATTTGACTGTTCGCAAAGTTGCTAAAATTTTCGCTGATTCGTTGGGATATAATGATCCTGGTAGAGGACCAGAGTCTCCTTATGTATCAAGATTCCACGAATCTGTAGCATGGGCGCAGTTAGGAGAAGGAGCTCAAAGACAGCTTCGAGGAATGCGGCAAAAAATCAGTTATTCTAATTTAAAGAATATAGAACGCTTTATCGGTAAATCTGGTTATTCGCAGAAGCGTAAGTCGTTTGAATCTGAAAGTGCGCGGTTAAAAGGTCGAGTGAAGCATATATTAGAACTGTCTAAAGACGATAAAGAGGCATTTTTGGTAAAAGAGAATGCGTTTGAGATAAAGAAACAAGAGGAATGGCGAGAAAAAGAAGTCGCAAGGATTAATCATAAATATAATAAGCTAATCGATAAAACTCGGAGCGAAGAACGTAAAGACGTTTTTGCGAAGCGACGGAAAGAAGAGGTTCGAAAAGTCACTATTGATACTTCGAGCCAAATTGAATATTTCGAGAATAGAACGTTAGATGGATTATTCTCTGATATTGAAAAGAGACAAGAACTACTTTCACGAAGAATTGAAAAACGGAAATCGTTAGCAGAAAAAGCGATTGATCTTCATTTTCAGCTGGAAGTTGATCAACAAAAATGGGATAATGACTCGGAGGAATATGTACGGGTCAAACCTTCTAGGTATAGTGTGTGTCTTGATTGGATTAACGATGCTCCTTTAGGGGTAATTAAACGATCGCATAAGAGAATGGTCGAAGGGGTATCCGCTGATGATATCTATGTGCTTGCTATTGGTGATATATTCCAGAAAGTATTGAACGACTCAGAGCAGGTTGACAATCTCATGTGGAGAATGTATGGCAATGACGATAATCTTGATGTATATGCAATTCGAAATATGGTACGTTTGGCTGGAAGGTTGTCTAAAAGTGGTGAAAAGTTAAGCTATTCGGAACTGGAAGCTATGTCTAAGCAAGATACTAGGTGGATAGAGGAGTCACTTGCAATGTTTCCGATGACTGATGTGAAGCGATTTCTTGATAATGAGCTAAATCTTTCCCTTGTACCAAAAATAAGTCGCGTTGCTAATCAATTTGGATATAATTTAGATACTGATCAATTGATTAATCTCGCAAGTAAGAGAATAATAAATTCTTACTACTTTAAAACAGTGGAGAGTGTATTTTCTTCTACTCTTAAAAATTTTTCATTAGAGGAAGCGATAAGCGCCATGGATGCAAACGTGGATTTGAGGGTTTTGAACAAAACTAGGTCAATTTTATCCACTGAGGGGATTACTGATTTTTCTGATATATTAGATCGAGCGACTAAGCTATGTCGGCTTTCTGATGATGAAGGTGGACACGAGAAGCTTATTTTAGATTATTGTAATGCTATTACATCTTTGGGATTAAAGAAAGCTGATATCTTACTAGCGAGGGGGGTTAATCTAGGTACATTTAATATGATATCTAGAAAATTTAGTAGTATTGTTGATGGTGATTTTGATAAAACCCTTGAGCTATCTGACAGGGTTAGTGCTATTTTAAATAAGCGAGGAGAACTAGACAAAGAAGAATCTTCCATTCGTACTTTACGTACTATTGACAATGGTAAGCAATATACAGAGATTCAAATAGCTGATTTATATAAATACGGAATTTTAGCTAATGATTATAAAGAGGTATTCATAAATTCTGATCGTGATAAAAACGATATCGTGAGAACGTATGAAAAAAATAATCTAAATTTTGACGACAAAGTCAAACTATTAAAGAATTCCATGAGAGGTAGTTTTGAGGCATGGAGGATTAGAGAAGCTATTGAGCATTTTGATGATGATGTGTTGCATAAGATTGCAGCGGAAGGTGCAGATGTTGTACGTGCTTCCAGGATTAAATATCTATTAAACAAAGAAGATAAATATGCGGAATTTAATACTATGGAAAACGTATTATATTTGGCATCAAACAATCTAGATGTTGACGTTTTTCTACGTGCTACTGAAGCTGGTTTTAGTGTAGACGAAATTAAATTATATCCATTCTTAGCTTCGGATTTATTAATTAAGGAAAGGACTAAATGATGATAATTATTGATAATATTTCCCCGAAATTAGATAAAACAATAGCAATACATACGAAGAAGAGTCTCGGTGCTACTGCTTCAGTTTGGCTGCATGAGATTGCAAGAAAACTAGAGGATTATAATCTACCAATAGAATGTTGGCAAATAGGAAAAGATGCTGTCGGAAATGAGATAAAAATTAATTGCTTAGGGAGGTTCTTATTCGGTGTCCCTGGTTATGATGGGCATCTAAGAGTGGTTATGAATGGAACGGAATTAACGATCTATTATCCTTCTGAACCAGTGGAGGTTGAAGGGTTGTTGAAAAGAATAAAATATGAGGTAGAAAACGGAGGCAGTCATGAATAATAGTCCTGAACGATCTAAGGTGGAGACTGAGAAACAAGAACCAACAACGGCAGAAATTCAGAACAGGATGACTCGAACCAATAATTTGCTAACAAGGCTGCGTGCTTTTCCTTCTGATTGGGTGAGTAAAGCTGGCGAATCAAAGCAAGATGTTGAAAAACGACTTGAAGACGCTTTATCTAATATGAGCGTCATGCAGGAAACCCTAAGTGTATCTACTATGCCTGCGGAAACGAATTGGGACACGTTAAGAAATATGTCGATGATCGACAAAAGAGAACAACAGTCTTCTACTGGTATTTTGCAGGAAAGAGTTGTATCAAGGGTCAATTCAAATACAGACAGGGTTAATGAATCGGATTTAGGTAATTCGAACATAGATATAACCAATGAATCAAACTTTGGCAACTCAGAGATAATAAAGGAACAACCAAGAGTAAAATTTTTTGAGGTCGACGGGACTTATATACCGATTATGCCAAAAGTATCACATGCTACGAAAGAATGGGAGGCAGTGCCTAGTAGGATGATGATGTCTGGCGGAAAGAAATTTTCAGAGGTTAAATTTGTTAAAGATGAGAATGGTCTAACTACTGTTGCAAAACCTGGCGAAAAAATGAACTTTATAGAAGGTGCCAAAAATGAAAGACTTGAGTCAATTGATACTCTTCTCTCTGGGCGACATGAACTGAAGACATTTAATTCAATTTATGAACAATTAGCAAATACTACCTCTGAGTATCGAGGACTTAATCCGGATAGTCCAGATTATGATCAACGTGCCACTGCATTAGCTGATATGATAGATTCATTTACTACCCCAGAAGGAATTGCTTCCCGAATTACCGAAAAAGAGTCTGAGAAACTTGAGGATGTAGAGGATTTTTCCGAGAGAGTGGCAGATATAATATCTACACTTCAATATTTAAGAGAAGTCGATCCTGGCCAGACGGAATTCATACCGCCAATCGATCACAGCTATAAGATGACACCGTTTATTAGAAAGAAATTTGCCGAGTTTGCGCAACTCTTAAATCGCCAAATGGGCGTAGGTAACAATGCCTATATGGATGAATTAGTTCGCAATGAACAGGCACCAGCATGGGAAAAACTCTCGGCCAAAGGCATGACGGTGGTGGTAGGTCCTAGAGGTACTGGTAAAAATAAACTGGTAGATCATTATGCCTCAATTTCTGAAAGACCTCTGTTCAGGTACGCTTGCTCACCAGACAAAGAAGAGCGGGATTTGACATATGACGTTGAATTGTCTGATGGTGAAGTAGTTAAGGTGCCGACGCGTATTTTAACTGCCATATCAACTCAGAATTCTATTCTTGAGCTAGATGAGATAAATCTATTGCGACCAAATGTGGCAAAATTCTTTAATTCCCTATTTGATGGAGACCGGGCAGTCTTTTTAAATGATCAAGTAATACATGCGGCTCCGGGTGTAATGTTTGTAGGACTAATGAATCCAGCAGACTATAATGGGGTTGAGGATTTGCCGGAAACTATCGACGACCGTTCTAATATTATGACGATGGGTTATCCGCCGCTTAAAGAACGTAATCGTAATACTGGTGAAGAAACCTTTACGTATGATGAAGCATTAATCCTTAAGAATAACATCTCGTCGCTGCAAGGCTACTCTGATGCACAATTCGTACAGATTTGGGATCGCGTCGTGAATAGTCGCGGTCAAGCCGATGTTTCGCCAGAAGTTGTGAAAATTGTACGCGACCTCAAAAATATGGTTCTAATTGCAAATCGTACAAGACAAACTGTCGAAGCATACAAAACCCGTACTGGCGATGCTCGAATGGAACGTGATATATCCTTACGTGGAATGAGTGAAGCGACAAGATATTATTCCGAGAACCATCTCTGGCAGCAAGATCTTTCACGGCTGCCGGGCTGGAAAGCACCATGGAACGCTGCGCAGTATGCTATCGCGATGACTTATCTACCACATACCGAAACCTATCGCAAAGGTCAACAAGACAAGAATGCCATTGAAGCAATCTTGGCAGAGGGGGTTCGCTAATTTATGCATGAGGGATTGCCAAAAAGTGGCAATGAACGAGTGGGTGGAAACGATCCGTTTAGTTTTGATACTCTGGAAGGTGAAAACACCGTTGAGTCTTCGATATCTTCACCTGAGCAGGATCGAAAAAGAGCCGACTTAATAAGGGAAATCAATGAGCAGATACCTTTTCTAGCCTATGGCCTATCGGAAAAGATTCAACAGAGTGGTCTCGGAGGAAAGGTTTCAATACGCGGCATAATGGGGGATAGCTGGGGGGTAGGCGTAAGCAAAAATAATCCTCGAAAAGATATACCAAATATAGTAATTTATCCAGAGAGTATCCTGTCAGAAGAACGTGCAGTAACAAATGCACAACTTCGTCATGAAGTTGGAAATCTTAACCATTCGATCGACGGCGAAAAAGCAGATCTTGCGATATGGTGTAAGAAGAATAACCAAAATTATAAACTAATCTCGCCATTAGTTGAAGCTGTGCAGGAGGCATCTGTAAACTATTTAGAGATGAGGAACTCAATCTCGGACGATCCTGCAGCTGCTTTCAGACCACTATATGAAAAAATTATCCCAGTAAAAAGTATCGCTGAAAACATAGGTTCAGATCTTGAATATAAGCAAGCCGTAGACATGACCTTATTAAAATCCTTAAATATCGCTGGACTAGTGGATTCTACGACGCTTGATATTGCCGATGGTAATCTTTCTGATGACGTAAGGGCCGCATTTTCTAATAAAACTAGCTCCGTCATTGAACAGGCTGTCAGAACGTCTTCTGGGAAGATTAGGGTGCAGCTAGTGAGAGATTATTTATGGCCAGAATTTGCTAAGCTTGTATCAGATTCGAATGTGACGAGTGAAGCTGAGACTGAAGATCAATCGAAAGTTAATTTTAATCAGAACAATAATATTGAACGGATCAACCGTAATGAACAAACGGTGCGTGCTTTTGATAATCAAAGAGTATTAGACATTATTGAAAGAAATCAAGTATTATCTCCGGAGGAGCAAAATGAACGAGCTTCTGTAAGTGATTCTCTTTTGGGTGAGATCGGGAGAAAGGTGGATGAACTATCTGATCAGTTATTCAGTCTAGATTCTGATAGTCAGAGTGAGGAAAATCAAGACAATGAAGATCGTATAGACCAAAGTGAAGAGATTCAGGAACAGCTTGAAAATCTTCAATCGCTTCTTGATGATTTGAAGAATCCTGAAAAAGCTTCCGGTGACGACTTAGAAAACTTGCAGTTTAAAATTAATGAAATTGGAATAGACGAGTCGAGTTTAGATGAAAAAGAACTGAAACTACTTGAGAATCTTCGAGAATTCTGTAAATCTACTACAGTCACTTATGTTCGCACGATGCGTTTTATCATGGAGGAATATAAAAGCTGTAACCCGAACTTTACGGACGAAATGATGGAAAAAATGATTCTTCATGGACACGATACGCCAAGTTTTACTATCTATGGCAAGGAAGCCGGAGAAAACTTTATTGAAAATACTTGCCCTGAACTAGGTTATGGGGATTTTGAATCTAATGGCATGGTACTCAATTTTAATCTTCCAGACGTGTTAGGTAGATTTTGGTATAGGGGTGGTAATGGTGCAAGGGCTCAATCAGTTCCAGATGGTGCCATAGAGTGGGGACACCTGTATCGAAATGGAATGCCGGCTATTTGGAGATCGGTTGATTCCGCGCCAAGAACAGGTATCTATTTCAATCGCCTAAACGAATTTGGCCAGCACGATTACAGGAAATATTATTATCTATATGATGTGATTGGTCTTGGTTCTAAATTCAATGAACAACAAGAAGCGGAAAATGATCTAGACGGTCAGAATGAATTACTGGAATCAGATGTGGATGGTAATGGAGAATCCAATAACGACACTGACGGACAAAGCCAGAATGGCGAAATCGGCGAGGGGCCGCAACAAGATAATCAAAATGGATCTGATAGTGGCAGCGAAATGGGCCAAATGTCTGGTAGCGACATGGAACAAATGGGTGACACTGAAAGCTTTGACGAAATGAATGGCACGGAGATGGGTAATTTGGGTGATATGCAAAAGCAGTTATCTGATATGCTTAGCGATTTAGAGTCCTTGATGAGTGAACAGAGTAGCGAGATTAATCAGGCACTGACGGATGCTTTATCCAAGGCCATTGCGGAATCCTTATCCAATGATGCAATGTCAGATAATCATTCTGAGCACATAGACTTGGCAGAATTATTTAGCCAGCTACAAGAAACTCAGGAGAAGCTAGAAAGCTCATTTTCTGATGCGAAATCCGAGCAAGGTGGCTTTAGGGAATACGAGATAGATGATCAAGATATAGAGCCAGACACGGTTGAATCAATAGATAATCTTGAGGCTATAAAAGAGCAACAACAAAGACAGTTGGAGTCAATTTATCGTGAGCAATCAGGATTATCTGGTGAGGCTTTGGGTAGATACATAGATTATCGTGAGGATACAAGGGCTTTCACAGACGATTTGGTAACTTATTTTACCGAAAAATTTAAAATGGACACCGAATACGTATACGAAAAAAATCAACGCAGAGGTAATCGTTTACAGCGTGGGTGGACTAGTAGAATACTAGGTCGTACAGCCCTTGGTGCAACTGCTATAGAACCAGAAGTTTTCGAACGTAGATCGATCCCGAAGAAACCTCAGTTCGTCTGGAGTGTAATAATCGATAATTCTGGATCTTGTAGTGGCGACATTATTGAAGAAGAAAAGAAGACAGCCGTTGCTCTGACAGAAGTAGCTAGTAGACTAAATATACCACTAGAAATAGTCACGTTTGGCGGCCCAAATGAATATACCTTCTTAAAAATATTTGATCAAGAACTGTATGGCGATCAACTATCAAGATTAGTGCAACTTGGTGCCGATCAAAGTACGCCAGATGTTGTTACATTGAACGCTGCGTGTACTAGTGTAGCGGATTACGCGGATAGCTTCAATCGACCATATAACTTTGTATATTTTATGACTGATGGTGAATCTGGGTCTGGTTCGATTCAATCGGTAATAAGTAAATTTAAACGTGACATGGTTATAACTGGAGTAGGATTAGCTGGTGCCGCTGACTCTATTTCAAGTACGTGGGGTAAGAATTCAGTTGGGGTTGAAGATGTTAGTAAACTGTCGGATACACTGATCCGTAAAATTGAAGATCAAATAGAGGAAACATTTTGATTAAGAAGGGAGTATTATGGAGGTAGTTAATGAAAAACTAGTTTTGGGGACGCAATGGGGAGAGGAGAAAACAGGCGAGGTATTTGATTACGATGAATTTGGACAATACTTAGATGATATTGAGACTCAACTTTCTCCACGACATATACTGGATGAATTGAATGAGACTATAGATTCGGTAGAGAATGAGCTAGATTCGTATGATTCAAATATAATGTCTAGTAGTAAAGAGACAAAAAGAAAAATGGCAGTTGCAGCTATTGAATCGTATAATTTGAATCTGTTAGCTAGAGATGAGGATTTTAATGTTAGAACGCTGGCTTTATGTAATAAGGCTATTTCTCCGGCGATTTTGGAGCAGACAATTGAAGATGTTGGAAATGACGACAAATTCACTTTAATGGTGATAGCCAATAATCCAAGTGCTTCAACTAGACTCCTTGGCAGAATATATGATTTGGCTGGTGATGAAAGAGAGGTTCAGACGGCAATTCTAAGAAATCCAAATTGTGATGATGTTTTGCGGTTTAAAATTAATAGCCTAAGAGAACGTGTCGGGGCTAGTATGTAAATAGTACGCACTTATACGGTGTGGTTATCACGCTACGCTACCCTAATTCCTCGAGTGCAGCACTTCGAGACCTATAGACTTCGAGTGGAGTCTTCCACTCGAGTCTCTTTCTTGGTCTATTATTTATTAAATTCGTTATCTCAACTATATCTCGTTTTGTAAGTTTCTTGAAGTCCGTTCCTTTAGGTAAGAAATCTCGAATAAGTCCATTGGCATTTTCATTCCTGCCACGTTCCCAAGAGTGGTATGGATTAGCAAAATATATGTTTGCATTCAATTCTTTTTCTGTGATTTTCCAAAGTGAAAACTCTATTCCGTTATCATAAGTTATGCTTTTAATTTTGCCAAACACTGAAGCTATGTCTAGCTTCGTTTGTTTAGCAACTTTATGTGCGTTATAGTTGTGTATTAAACTGCAGACAAAAGCCCAGATTTTCTATCCACATGCGTTAATATACGATCTGTAGTTCTCAGTCCAAAGATCGTATCACCTTCAAGATCACCATAATATTTTATATGAACGGAGTTTCCGTCCTTTTCGTCTTAAATGTTTTTCTAATTCTTCAAGATAAACTAGAGAATAAATTGCCTTATGTGAAACATATAGCAATTTATTCTCTAACTTTAATCTGCCAGAGATCTGTTCTGGAGACCAGCGTAGCTCTAGAGATGAATATCTCCGAAACGGACAGTCTATCACTAAGGCTATTATGATGGGTGGCAAAGGTTGCTGTGGTAGCACCTATGTCGAAAAGGCTTAACACCGAACCGTAAATTAGTCATATTATTCCTCTGTTCCTTTTTAGGAACCAAAAAGGGTCGCTCCTTATGGGCGACCTCTTTTTTATGCCCCTAAATCTTATTCAAAATCTCGATTGCGGTATTAAATATATCTTCGTTTCTTCGCTCTTTCGGATCAACCGCGTTACCATCTACCGGATCATCACCAATTAAAAATTCGGTAAATTTTATACCGCGATATTCCGCTAAGGCTAATAGCGCAGATAATTCCATATCAACACCAACGCAACCACGCTTTTTCATTAAAGCAACTTTTCCGGCGGTTTCGCGATATACCGCATCAGTTGTCCAAATCTTTCCATCGATAGTTGCAAAATTATTCTTTTCGAAGATATCTTTACAGATTTTAAGGGCATCTTTATCCACTCCAATTTCATCACTCTCAGGAAGATAATGATAACTCGTCCCTTCTTCGCGATAAGCACTGGTCGGTAAAATAATTGTATTTTGTGCGATATATCTATCAAGTCTTCCACACGTACCAAATGCTACTATTTTATTAATCCCGCTTGCGATCAGAAGTTCAACATCACAGACGCATCCCGCCGCACCCATGGTTGGATAGACTAAGAGAATTTTTTCGCCATTAACTTCGATATAACGATAAGTATCAAACTTACGACCAAAAACATTTGTTACCGGAAAGGTCTCTAGATCTTTGTTCGGAAGTACAAAATCTTCCCAAATTTCGTCATCAAAAATAAGTAGACATTTTGATGGTGAGCCTTTTAGCTTCAGATCACATGGGCCGAAAACTGCTTTTCTTTCTGCATCATATTTAATCATATTTATATTTATATCATAATTTCGGGTGTTTCCATTCGAGCCAGGAGATTATCCAATTATATATTTTTTTAGTCATATTCTTATAAACCTCTAATTATATAGCTACATCATATTTTCTTCTACTCTAACCCCTCAAGTGCAACACTTCGAGATCTATAGACCTTGAAGTGTTGCACTTGAGAGGTTAATTTAGGCTGTTCTTTGACAAAAATTATAAAACATGCCATAATATATTATCTAGACATTCTAAAAGGGGGTGATTTTATGTCTAAAGATATAAAGTATGTAGAGATCATTAATGCAATTCCGAGCGAGGAATTTCGTCTTAGATTTGTCAAAGGAGTCTGCAAGACTAAGCCATTTGGCTCTCTCGCTTCTTTCAAGGCGAAAAACCTTTCACAGGAAGAAAAGACTGAGTTACGCGCAATTCTTTGCGATAATGGTTTTCCATTTGAGTTCTGACCAGGAACTCGACAGGATTGCCACAGCTATATTTGATCGTATTGCTACGCTTTAATCCATACCCCCGCCCGTCGGGGGTTTTGTCTTTTCTTGTATTTTCTCCCCACGCAGACTATAATCATAAGTACTATGGATAATTCCAATAATGATCAAGTCTTTCACAGTAGCAATATCGCAAATCAGACACTAGCTGGTTCTGCAGCTGATCCTTTTACTTTGACTGATAAAGAGAAAAAACGTCAAGAAAAACAGGTAGAACTAAATGATAAGCGCATGCGAAGAGCTACAATGAGGGCCGCTAAAAAAGCTGAACGTACGGCTAAATTTGCCGCATTCCGTCAACGTCTTGGTCATTGGCGAAAAAGTAACCCCCTTGTCTTTATCTTATCTTCGGTGGGCGCTTCAATCCTCATTCTTGCCATCATCATTGGCGCCAGCTGGCTGATTGTTTCGCAGATAACTCGCGAAAAAGCCACAACTCGCACAGCCAATAACAATATTGACCCTACTGACTATATTTCCGTGAACTGTAGATGCGCCAAGGGCTCTCAAGCTTACAATGATCTTAAGGAGGATTATGATATGGCTGCGGAGCGTGAAAAGAGAATTATTGACAATTTTGACAATAAAACCGCCACTCCATTCCAAACTATTGAATTTATTAATGCGGTTATTGGTTCAGGTTATCTAGAAGATACCTATGACTCTGCTGGCAACCTGAATACCGTAAAAGCTTTTGATAATTACAATCAACGAATTCAAACTGCTAATATTACTAACGATGATCAAAAAGCTCTCCTTGAACTATACTCTCTTAGTATCTACAACACAGCCAAACAATATAATCAGACCTTAGAAAAACTTTTTAATTACATTCCTGAAAATATGTTTGACGGCACCAAATATATCTACTACAGTATTTCCTACGAAGCCTACAAGGGGCTTGGCTATACTGAAAAAGCTGATTCTATAGCTAAAATCCTAGAATCAATTCCTTACGGCTCCGGTTCTTTTTAGCCTCCCCTATCCAACTCTTTTTTCATTCTTGTCGTAGTCTTCATCTTTAAGTTTATGGTAAAACCTAAAATGCTCATGTATAATAAAACTATGCAAAAGATGCGTCATCGTTTTGGCTTCACCATCATTGAAGTCATGCTGGTTTTAACTATCTCCACTGCTCTTGCAATGGCTATTCTAAGCACTATAACCACCAATATCCATCGACAGCGTTTTTTAGACTCCTATACAGATCTCGCAAATTATCTCCGTAGTGCTTATTCAGCTACTATTAATGTGCAAAATCCTAGATTATTCACAGAAGACAGCGGTTTTTCTTGCACTTTGAACTCACTCTGGGATGAAAACGGACGCCTTACGACAAATACCGACACCGATAATTATCCTGGTCGCAGTCGCTGTGCAGTTTATGGTAAGCTTATTACTTTCGGCGAGAAAGATCCTGAAACTGGCGCCCCTAGTACAAAAGTTCATATGTACGACATTATTGGACGTGTTTATACCGGTCAAATGAATATTGAAAATTCCACCGGTGACAATGCCATTAATTCACTTAAGGCCGTTGCTGCCAATGTTGTCACTCTGAGAAGTGCTCCAGGCTCCTGTCGAGTACACTTTGCAGGACAAGAGTCCTCATATACCCCACAATGGCAAGCTAGAATTGAACAAACCGCTAATCAAGAATTATTACGTGGTGCTATCATGATCGTCAGGTCTCCAGTTTCCGGCACTGTTCATACTTATTCCTATGATCAGCCAGGTCAAACTTTTGATGTTGGTGATTTACTCGAAAAACTCAATCGTAATGCCCCTAATCAATCCTGCGAGACTGCTAGTCTTGATCAGTACCGCCCCTATGCTAGTAGCGCCCTGCTTTATGGCGCACTCGGTGAAGTTGTTTCTGGCACGTCTAATATCCTAGAGTACGAGCTTAAAGATTCCAGAATGCAAAACAAACAAGATTTTACTCTGTGTGTTTCCTCTGATGATATTCCTCTCGTCCCCAAGAGGCGTCGACCAATCCGCATTAAAGCTGATGGCAACAATTCTTCCGCAGTTCAGTTAGTTGATATCGATAGTAATGATAATCCCTGCCAATAGTGGCGTATAATGGTAATGTATATGTTAAACTCTCCTAAAAATTTAAAGGTTACCCAGATTAAGGATCGTCTCTCTAAAGACTCTCCTTTTACTTCTTCTCGACGTGGTGATACTATTATTGAGATTATTTTCTGTTTTACTATTTTTTCAATCATTACCATTGTATCGATTGGCCTCATGAATCGAAATCTTTCGCTCATTCAAGGTACTCTCGAGATTTCCATGGCCAGAAATGAAATCGAAGCCCAGGCTGAAGCAATTCGTTTTATTCACAACTCTTATCTTTCAGAGCGTGAGTTGGTCCGCGACCAGAATATTGACCCCACGAAGTGGCAGGAATATCGTGATCTCTGGCAACGGCTTACTAGCGTACAGAATGGTTTAAATAATAACCCTATTAAGATTTCTAAATACAGTGAACAGAATTGCCGTCAGTATTACGATGCAGCCAATGTTGCCGGTGAGGTTCATAATATTTTTACCGATAAGGCCTTTATTGTTAATACTAGAAAATTAGACCCCAAAAATCCCGATAGTACAATCGTTTCGGCAAGGGAACATCAGCCACTCTTTCAGGAGGCTTCCTTGTATCCTCGTCTAGTTTTTTCAAATTCTTCACAGGTCGGGGCTTCTAATGGGGCGGACAGTTCCGCCAACCTCAATGAGTCAAATTCTGGTAGTAACTTATATCTCACTCCTGCCTTCGTCACTCCTTATCGTATAGAGGGTCTTTGGGTTATTGGTACCCGTGATGTCACGGGTGTCAGCAATCCTGATGCTATAGATGATTCCGGTCTTGACCAGCAAGCTCCAGAATTCTACGATTTCCATATTCGTTCTTGTTGGTATGGCCCAAATCGCAATATTCCTTCAATCATTAGCACTATTATTCGTCTTTATAATCCGGAGTTTATTAAAAAAGATTAGTATGCGAAGAATAATTCAAAAACCTACCAGCAAAAACCACTCCAAAAAAGGCTTTACTATTATGGAGCTCTCCCTCGGCCTTGCTTTTATCTCCTCTCTTCTGGTTATGGTCTCCATTATCTCTATTCATATCTCTACGACCTACCATAAGGGGCTAGTTATTCGTGCGGTTAATTCCACCGGTCGTCTCTTAGTAGATGATCTTTCACGTACAATTGCTGCTGCACCTGCAAGGGCGCTTACTGATATCTGTCGTGCCGAGTATGCTTCAGATAAAGCGGAAATGCAAAAGTGTCTAAACGATAATGCGCGCATGTATGTTTATCAGCAAAACTACGGCACGGTTAGGTTGCGGTCGAATGGCTCCCTGTTGCAGAATGTCCCAACCAACGGTGTATTTTGTACTGGTCGTCATAGTTATCTATGGAATACTGGTTATGTTTTAAACAGTGAAGATTATGAACTTGTATCCGGAGCTGCCGCCACTTTTAATGATGGCCAGAATGCTGAAAAGAAAGATTTCAAATTGCTTAAAATTGAAGACAGCAATCGTGATCTCTGTTATCAGCACACACTAATGCACACCACCTCAACGGCTCAATATGATTTTGACCATACGAGAAATGATTTTCATCTCAAAGGTTCTATCTCTACCGAGCTCCTTGAGCAATCCGATGATCGTCTTGTGCTCTATGATTTTGTAATCTTCCCAGTCACTCAGCATTCTGTTACGCTTCACTCTTTCTATTCTGGCACTTTTATTTTAGCTACCGAACGGGGTAGTATTGATATTACTGGTGTTGGCGAATTCTGCAAGGCCCCTCCAACCGACGGCTTCTCGACCGATTTTACCTACTGTGCAATCAATAAATTTAACTTTGCGGCGAGATCGACTGGCCAAAATAGAAAGGGAGAATAATGAAACTGTTTTTCAAAAAATATCGCCTAGCTCAAGGAGTTAGCACGAAAAAAGGTGCAACGTCCATGATCGTTACCGTTTTCACTATCATTCTCTTTAGTGTTATTACCCTTGCTTTCACAAGACTTATTCTTTCTGAGGTCAACCAAACCACTAACTCTAACCTATCTAAATCTGCTTATGATTCTGCTCTTGCTGGCGTAGAAGATGCTAAGGTCGCCCTACTAAAATATCACGACTGCTTAAATAAGGGTTATACTGTAAACTCCGGGAATCCTTGCAGTAAAATTATTGCTGCCATGCAAGATGGTGTTCGCCGACAAGATTGCAGTACTATCTCTAATGTACTTGGTCGTACTATCGATGAGCAACATGGCGTCACTATTCAAGAAGTCAAAGACTCAAGTCAGGATGGTGGTTCTGCCGCCTCAAAATTACAGGCCTATACCTGCGTTACTATCCAAGAGGATCTCGCAGACTATCGTTCCACTCTCAGCTCTGATACTCGCACTCGTATCGTCCCTCTTCGTACCGATCAAATTCAAAATCTCAGATACATTAATATTAAATGGTTCTCAGACACTAACTATGTATCTCAGCAGCGCAGTGGCAGTGGTCTTAGCTGGGATCAAAATGATGGCCTTCTCCCTAGCGGGCAGCATTCGATGTCACCTCCATTAATTTCTGCTGCCTTCTTCCAATCCGACCGTAATTTTAATCTTGGAGAGTTCAATATTGCGAGTAGCGAAAATAGTACTAATCGTGCCATGCTTTTCTTAAAACCTACTAATGATCTAAAGGGTCGCAATGACTTCTCTGCTACTGAGGTCTCTGAAACCTTCGATAAGAACGGTAATCACCTATTTACCGTTAACTGCCAAGAGGGAAGCTTCTTCTGTTCCGCTACCTTTGAAGTTCCCAATACTTATCGAGGTAGTACTGACCGCAATCCTGCTACCACTTTTCTCCTCCTCACTCTCCCATATGGTGCTCCTGAAACCGACTTCTCTGTTTCTCTCTATGATTCCAAGCGACAATCAATCAACTTTACTGGCGTCCAGGCTCGCGTTGACTCCACTGGTCGTGCCAACGATCTTTATCGACGGGTCGAAAGTCGCGTTGAGCTTGTTGACACCTATTTCCCATATCCGGAATTTGCTATTCAGCTTAATGATGACAAGAATAGCAAAACCCGAAAATCTTTCTATACCACCGTCAACTGCTGGACCGCTGTTGATGGTACTATGGACCAATGTGAGAATTATAACGAAAGTTCAAGCTATAGTCGGTTCTAACTATAAAAAAGTAGCAGTCTTATACCTGCTATTTTTTATGTAAAATACCAAAAAAGAGCATTGCTGCTCTCCTATAATCTTTAATTTGGTGGCGGGGGTTGGATTTGAACCAACGACCTTTTGGTTATGAGCCAAACGAGCTACCAGGCTGCTCTACCCCGCGATAGAACAACTTAATTATAGTGACGTTTAATTAAGTTGTCAACCCCAGATCTCAAAATCTAATTATAATAATTTTCTCGCAGTTATTCTGACGGCTTCAGCTAGACTCATCCCCACATGTGGGGCAGCAGCTAAATCAACCACTGTTAATCCGTTCCGCATTGCTAAACTTATCTCTTGTATTAATATCTCTGCATTTGGCGCTATAATTGTTGCTCCAAGAATTTTCTTTTCACGATTGCAGATTATTTTTACAAATCCATCTTCTGCGCTAGGGCTCCAGGTTGCCTCTTTCTGTGTTAATCCAGATATGGCACTTGTATATTTTAAGCCTATCGCCGCACATTGCTCCTCAGTCATCCCCACGCTTGCGACTTTCGGATATGTATTGGTCATTCGTACGAACCC
>ERZ773263.651-NODE-651-length-23369-cov-60.183752_pt1 | contig 23369 bp, 27 predicted proteins | sample MGYA00511076_ERZ773263 | MGnify/ENA primary metagenome ERZ773263 (study PRJEB29015, sample SAMEA2738155) | human oral metagenome | biome: human oral; feature: human-associated habitat; material: saliva | place: China | collected 2195 ... | reverse complement strand
TAGTGTATACGAAAATAGGTCGAAGCCTACTCATTCGGTGGCGGCCCCAGTCCCGCGAGGGAGGTCGGGGGTGAGGGTCGCCAGGACGCCCTGGAGGGCGTCGACGGTGGCCTCGGCGCGATCGGCGCGTGTGCAGGCGGCTCGCTCGGCCGCCTGGGCCGCTTCGACCATGGCGCGCCTGGTCGAGCTCACGGTCCAGCTCCTCGATGCGCCGCTGCAGGTCCTCGACCCGCCTGTGGGCCTCGGCCACCTGGCGCTCGGCGTCCGCCTGCGCCCGCCTGGCTTCTTCTGCTGCGGCGAGCTGTTGCTCGGCGTCACCGACGGCGGCCGCCAGGTCCTCGGTGAGCTGGTCGACCCGCTCGGCCTGCTCGGCGCGGGCCGCGTCGTGGGCCTGCTGCCAAGCGGTGGCCCAGATCGCCTGCAATGGCGCCGACAGATCAGGCACCGGCGGTGTCTCGCTACTCGCGGCGACATCCCGCAAGAATGCGGCCGCGGCATCGGTTGACACGTGGGCCGCGGCCTTCAGCGCGCGGACCGTGGGCCGGCGCCCACCGTCTGCGACGAGATGGTTTCATGAGGCGCAACAGGGCAACCGCGATTTTGCAGGTGCCAGCGTCGGTTTTTCCCTCTTGTCCTGGTGGCTGCCGGTTTACATGCTGGTGGACCCTGTCAGGGGTGCGGCCTTTGGCCGCATCACGTGTGACGCGGAGCGCCCTTGACAGGGCCCACCGGCATGTGATGATTGGGCGCCAGGAGCAGGAGGGTGACCCCAGCAGGCCGGCCCCGTGGTGGTGGAGGCCGTGCACGGGCCGCACACGCCTAAAGCGACGGTGTTGTGCGTGGTGTGGGTGCGGCCGGTGTACGGCCGGCGTTCGGGTCCCGCTGTCCACGTGTGGGCGGGACCAGCCCCCGGGAGCTGGTGCCGTCCACAGGTGGTCAGGGGGCAACAAGACTCACCAAATCACCCGCTCCCCCGGTTCAACGCCGGCGAGCTCGCCGGCAGGGACCTCGAGCAGCGCGTCGACGGGCGCTGGTGACGTCCATCGTGGGCACTGTTCCTGGTTCGAGGTCGCACGGGTCAAGGGTGTCGACGGCGAGCACGCGGCCGTCGACGAGCCATGCGATGTCGATCGGAATTTGCATGCCGGCTATCCACACCTGCTGCTCCTGCCTGCCAGCGAACACGAACAGCATGCCCGTTCCCTCAGGCACGTGAGCCCGCCCGCTGAGGCCGGCGCGCTGGGTCTGCTCGGTCTCCGCAATCTCGACCTGGAATTCGGTGTCTCCGATTTTCAGCGCATGGGTTACCGGTGTACATGCGGTTAGAACGATCGCTTGGACGAGGACTCCTACGGCCCACGTGCTAGGTTTCATTATCTACTGGCTTACTTGTTTACTGAAACACTTATTTGCTTAGTCTTGTTTTGAGGTCGGCGGTGATTGTTTCCCGCAGTGACGGGTCTTGTTCGAGGCGGCCGACGAGGGCCCTGATGACTTCGGTGTGCGGGACTTTGGCTCGCCCGAGGTGTTCTGCGAGGTCGGCGCAGTACGCCACGAGGTGGCGGTAGTCCTGCGGGGACAGATCGGTTGTCACGCGGATTGGTTTGGCCCGGGGAGGGGTAGCTCTAGCTGGTGTGGTTTCTCGTCCTGGTCGTCGTTCGCTGAGTTTCGCGGCTCGGGTTGCGATGTCGGCTGTCGTCTTGCTCACGTTAGGTCCTCGATCTCGTCTGCGGCGTCGGCGTATTTTCCGAGGTCTGTGACTGGTGCAGCGAACGCTTGAGCGATCGATTCTCGTCGCGGGATAGTGGTCGTCAGCACGTGGTGACCGCTGTCTTCGATCAACTTACGGAACATCTCTGTTGAGTTCGCACGCGCCACGGTGCGGTTGAGGAGTACGGCGACACGAGGTGGGGTAGCTCGCAGTGGTTCGACCTCGTCGATGGCAGCCCACACGTCTGGCAGGCGCTCGAACTCCAGCATGGTCGGTGCCATCGTCACGATGATTGTGTCGGCCGCTCGCAGTGCTGAGTAGACGATCCCTGCTTGCTCGTCGAGTGGGGGCGTGTCGACTAGGACGATGTCCGTTGCTGGTGGGACGATCCCCGCTAGACGTGTATGTAGGTTCTTCACGGGCAGCGCCAGTGTGGGGATGTCCCAGTCGCCGGATTCGCTCCATCTGAGTGCGGAGCCCTGTGGGTCTGCGTCGATGACGAGCACGTTTTGACCTTGGGCGGCGTAGGCATGGGCGAGGTAGGCCGTGCTCGTCGTTTTGGCCGATCCGCCTTTGAGGTTGGTGATCGTGACTGTTCTCATGGCATGAGTATATCAGTAACTACGTTTTTACTGATTTGCTGAATGTTTAGGCTGCTTCGTGGTGGAGCTGCTGGGGTCGTGCGTCGGTTTCGATGAGGGTTCGGGCTGCTCGGTAGTCTGCGCGGCCGTCGGCGCGCCGGGGGTGGGCTCCGTAGGTGTTGGTTCCGGAGTCGGGTAGGAGTGCGAGCTGACCAGGGCCGGGGCGGTGTTTTGATTGGAGTCGTCTGGGGGTCGTCATCCAGGTTTTTTCGGCCTGCCACCATGCCCATAGCTCGCGCTCGATGCTGTAGCGACGTGCTCGTTGTTCGAGTCGGCCGGTGAGGCCGAGCTGTTGGGCTGCAGCAGTGCGGCGGTCGACGTGTGGTCGACGCCATCCCGTGCTCGTTCGTATCAGGACGCCGATGGATACGAGCCGGTCGAGGACCTGGCCTACAACGGTGGGGGAGTCCCCAGTGGCTCCAGCGAGTTCCGGCAGGTGCTGGGGCTGGGGGGTGGTCCGGGCGTAGATGTTTCCGGCGCGAAGGCCGAGGCCAGGGCCAGGGGTGAAGAGGTCGTGGCGGGCTGCTGCGATGCGCTGGGGGAGGGTCTGCAGGAGAATGGTTCTTTCAGCGGCCCCGGCCCCTTCGGGGCGCGGGTCCGCTTGTGACCGAGATGGAACCGCGTCACTGTGGAAATCGTTTTGGGGGTCGATGGACCACACTGCTCCGTGTGGCCCGTCGGCAGCCTTGTCTTGGGTGACCCAGCCGTCCTCTGTGAGGCGTAGGAGGGCGGTGCGGGCGGTTTCGCGGCCGATGCCGGCTATGAGGGCCAGGCGGCGGATGTCGGCCTCGACGGAGACCGTGAGGGCCTGCAGGGCGAGGATGCATAGGACGTCGAGGATGCGACGGTCTGCGGGTCCGCCGTGTCGGGCCCAGCGGCCGGCGGTAGCGTCTGCTCGTGTCTGAAGTTGGCGGACGTGGGTGGCGATCGCTCCGGCGCGCGCGTCGAAGGTGGGGTCTTCCCCGGTCTGTCGGCCGCTGGTGGCCACGTGGCGCACTGCTTTGTCCCACTGCCGGCGCAGTACTGCGGCCGCGGCGGTGCGGCTACGAGGCTGGCGGCGGCTGCGATCGCGCCAGCTGCGGACGTGTTCCATTCCGGGTGCGGTATCGGCCAGGGCGGCTACGTCGCTGTAGCGCCATCTGGCTGAGGCTGCGCCGAGCAGGATTCGCCACAGGACCGCAGAGGCGTCGCCGGCGGCGGCGTCCTCGCGGAGTGCTGCGGCGCTGACTGCCGGCAGGGGCCGGCGGGGGCCGGGCAGGTACAGCCGGCCGTGATCATCGGTCGGGAGTGGTCTGTGTGGGCCGCTGGTGCGGGCGGTCTCGGTGTCGCCGATGAGCTGCGCCAGGTGCTCGATCAGGGCGCACACCTGTGCTCGGGTGCCGGTTGGTGCTGTCAGCGCTGCTGTGTCGCCGGCCAGGACGGTCGAGCGGCCGCCGGATCGGTGTGGGGCGCCAGGGGGTCGCACACAGCCGGTGGTGGGATTGCTCAGAGGTGCGATATCCAGCGTGGGGCACACGTGGCGTGTCAGACGTGCCAGCGTGGCGATCGTCTCGGCGTCGACGGGTTCGGCCAGGGCGGCCCAGACGTGCCGGCCGCCCGCAGGGCCTGACTCACAGACCACGGGCTTCATCCCTGCGCTTGTCAGGAGCCCAGTGATCGTGTCGGCATCACGTGCGGCAGTCATGCACCGGCCGGCTTTGGCGTCCAAGTCGAACGCCAATAGCCGGAACCGGCCATCAGTGCCAGCGAGATAGACCGCCCACGGGCGATCGGGTTCTGGCCCGTCGATCCGGGCCTGACCGGTGTACCGATTCAGGGCGACGCCGGCCGCGTCCACAGTCGCGACACGCACTCGCGGTCGCGGGCTCACCGCACGCGTCAACCGCCACGCCGCGCCGATGCCAGCATCGCCAGAAGCGGTTGGTATCATGAGGACGTCACCGGCCATAGTTGTGGGGCTGTCACGACTGTCACCTCGACTTGGTCATCTTGATTGATGTGGCCTTTGCAGGGGCCATGTCACCTTGATTGCCGGTTGCAGCCGGCTTTTCTTGGTCCCCGCCCCGTTAGGGGCGGGGATTCACTTGTTCATGCACTGCGTTTGAGCCTCCTGTCTTGAGCCAGGCCGGGTAAAACTTCACCTGACCCCTGCTGGGGGAGATCCCAACCCTCTGGGACTCCTGTGGGTCCGGGTTTACCGGCTCGGATCGCGGCTTCCACGATCGCCCAGATGGGCACGTTGGCACGTCGGGCGTAGTCGTTGATCATTTCCTTCACGTCAGGCGCGACGAACAGGTTCAGAGCGACCTTCGGCGTGCCTCGTGGGCGGCGGTACTGACTACTGGCCATGGCACCCACCATAGCGATTCCGTCTACATCTACAGGGCGCGACACGCTGGATCACAACCCTTGTGCGACGGCTGCGGCTGCTCGGAGCCAGGCTCGGCGGGTTGTTGGGTGGAGGCTGTCCCAGGTGAGTTGGCCGTCGACCATGGCGGGGTCGTGGGGGATGGTGACGACGGCCCTGGCGAGGCCGGTGTATCCGTCGGTGATGGCTGTGATGTCGGTCTTGCTGGCGCGGGGGTCGGCTTGTGTGATGACGGCGACGGCTCCATCGGCGAGCTGACGCGAGTGGGCGTCGCGTCGCCGGAGAGCGTCGAGGAGGAGCGCGCCGGCTTCGGCGTGGTCGGCGCGTGTGCTGGTTGGCACGACGAGCTGGTCGGCGTGCTCGATGACCTGCAGCCAGACCGGATCGGACTCATCGTTTCCGGTATCGACAAGTACCAATCTGTAGTATTTCCCGACGACATCCCAGATGAGGTCGACGTCCTGTGGAGTGACGCGTTGCTCTGCGGCCAGGATGAGTGGCTGGCTACGGAGAACATCGTATCGGTCTGCGGTTTGGTGGTGGACGAAATGGGCGAGGTCTGCGCTTTGCGCGCTTGACCCCAAGAGCCGCTGTGCCTGGGGGAGTAGGTCCAGCACGGTTGCTTCGTGGGGGCCTTGCTCAGTCCTCCAGCCTAGGGTGCCACGCGTTTGGTTCGCGTCCCATGCGATGACGCCGGCTCCGCCGTAGCGGGCGAATACTGCGGACAGTAGCACGGTGGTAGGGGTTTTGCCGGCCCCTCCTTTTCCGTTGACGATTGCGATCGTTCGGGGTCCTGGCCAGTGTTGGGAGACGGCGTGGACATCTGCACGTTCTGCTCGTTCTGCTTCGCTAGGGGTGACGTGCAAGCCTCGACGAGCCAGTACGCCGCGCCAGCCTGTAGTAGCTACTGGTTCGATGTTCTGCTCCGTTAGGAAACTGCGGCGGCGAGGCGGTTCGGACGGCGTGTCTGGTTCAGGTTCAGGCACGAGCTCGGGCTGCTGCACTGTTTCTTGAGCCATTATGTTTTCAGCTGGTTGCTGCATCTGGGCTGGTTGCGGCTCAGGCGGCTTGGGTTGTGTGGCGGTTTGGTCAGTCTCGACCGTGCCGTCCTCGCGAATTATGAGTGGCCATTGCCCTTCGGGGTCTCTGGTCATCGTCTTGAGTGGCCGGCCGAGCTGGGCGGCGTGGTGTGCGATGAGCTCCACGACCTGACGCCTAGCTTCAGCCACATTTTCTGCCTTGACCTGGTGCAGGGTACCACCGACGAGGACGTCGGCGCCGCCGTGCTCGTCGAGGGTGGCTTCTACGCGTGGCCAGTTTGCCGCTTCAGTCATGTTGTCTCCTCTATTCACCGAGATTGATGCCGACCTGTGCCATGAATGGCACAGGATCGGTGTATTCGCCGTGCAAGCGGACGCCGAAATGGAGGTGGCAGCCGGTGCTGTCACCGCTCGACCCAACTCTTCCTATTTGTTGTCCCGCAGAAACCTTGTCACCCACATTGACTAGGATTCCTGATTGGTACATGTGTAGGTAGGCGGTTTCTACGCCGTCACCGTGGTCGATGATGATCGTTCCGTTGCCGCCGCTGTCGAAGCCGGCCATCGTGACCGTCCCATCTTGTGCGGCCCAGATTGGGCCGTCGCAGCCGCCGCCGGCCAGGTCGGTGCCGGAGTGCATGGTGCCCCAGCGCATGCCGTATGCGCTGGTGATGGGGCCTGCACCTGGGGAGGCCCAGCCCTCCGCGTTCACAGCGGTCGTCGTATCACCTGTTGTGTTGCTGGTTTTACACGCGGCTGTATCCGCGTCGGGGACGGTGACGTCCCCGGTTACGTCGAGGGAGAGGTGGACGTGGTCCATGTGGTTCTGCGTTGGGCTGCCGCGGTCTTCCATCTGTTCCCAGTCGTCGATCGGGTCGCCGGCCATCCAGATGCGCTGCTGCCAGATGATGTAGTAGACCGTGAGGTCTTCTGCATTCTCTTGTAGGTATTTGGCGAGCCGGTGGCCGACGTTTTCTCCGTCCTCGATGTCATTGATCATGAAGTCGATTGCTCGGCCGGCCGGGTGGCCGTATGTCATGTCGTCGTAAGGGCTCGTCGCATCCCTGTAGCCGCCGATTGTTTTGATCCCGAACATGGGACCAATTTTGTTGGCGACGATCGCCGTCTGAGGCTGAACGTCGCCTAGTGCGTATTGTGTCGATTCAGGGGCCTCATCATTGGAGATGCCCTTGATATCGCCAAGGGCTTCGACGACTTCGACAGCCCGTTCCCAGTAAACGTTGAAGACCCACGGGTCCGCGTTGGCCTGGACTTTGTGGGCCACAAGTGTTGGCTCCATGCTTTCCCGGCCATTGATGTCTTTGAGCCGCTCGAAGAAATTAGTGGCTGACGTGTACGGATCCATGCGGTCTTCTTCACTGCCCCACGCGCCGCCGCCGCGCTGCTGGAATAGTCCACGGCTGTCGGGGCCGACCGCATCGCCATGGTCGAGGACAGTCAGCTGCGACTCAGTCATCGCAGTCATCACCCCAATCGTCTGATCGCGGGTACTGAGCCCGAGATCATGGCCGGCCTTGATGATCCAAGCGGCGTTGACCAACTGATCGTGATCGAAACCAGCAATCGGACCATCGGGGACGGCTTCTGGGTCGATGTCGGCGCCCAGCTGTGAGCTGACCGGGGTGCATGCGTCGTCGTCATCTGATGCCAAGAGCAATATGCTCATGACAAAGAGCATGAGCATGGCGGGGATGAGGGCAGCGATGATGGCGAGAAGGCCAGTCTGCTTTTTATTATCCATTTAATCCATCACTGGTCGAGGGGGCGGATTTTTTCGACGAGCCACGGCGCGGTGCCGCCGCGGCGTACTAGGAGGATGTTGTATCGGCCTGCGTCGGTCGGGATCTGGACGGTGGTGACGTAGGCGCTGGTGTCATCGACGATGACGCCGGGCCCGGTCAGCTCATGGACCGGGATGTTGGCGGGGTCCACGTGGACGTAGATGGCCGCGGCCTCCCTGGTCAGGAGTGGATCGAGACCGGCCCACCAGGTGTCGTGGTCGAGGTCGGGCCGGGCGAAGGCGTCCATCGCTGCTTCGGCTGCCTCGATGGCCGCCGCCCGGGACTGGTCGTCCCACACCGCTGGATCGGGCGAGAGGGTTTCGCCGGTGTCGTCGTCGACGACACCGGTTGGGGCTGGTGTGAACTGGCCCGGGTTGGACCATGTTGTGGTTGACGCTTCCGTTACCGGTGCGGACGGTGGTGCGGAGCTGCTAGCCTCGCGGCCGCACCCAGCGGCAGCCACACCGATCACCACGATCATGATCGCGCCGGCTGTCACTGCTCGCACGGCTCACCCCCCCTGCCACGAGTGTTGGCCCCCCGCTCGATGGTGTCCTTAAGCTCGTCACGGAGGATGCGCCAGGTGGTGCCGATTTTGTATCCGGGGATCACGCCGTCCCTCAGCCAGGCATACACGGTTGGCCGACTGACGCCCAAGAGCTTGGCCACATCGTCAGGGTCCAGGGCCTCCGAGTAGCCCGAGAGCAAGCTGTCCAGCGCTGACTGTCCGTGCTCGGTCATAGCGTGAACCCAAGTGGCAGCTGACATGAAGGGCATGCAGCCAGCATAGGCCGAAGTATAAGCTTCCGCCAGGTTCGGGCAAGTTTTGCTAGGATCATGCTTGACTAGTCCCTTCCACTACTGTCATGTTCGTGCGACCATTATCGGCGAGGAGGCCACCTTGCCTGAAACCCCTAATCCCTGGCTCGACAGCCTTCGACGGTCCACCGAGCCATCTAGCTCCGTCCATGTGGAAAAGGCAGCACCTGTCACCGCCCCGATGACGGGCCCTCAACAGCCGCAGAAGGGCATCGCGTCTCCAAGCGCGCAACTTCCCGTGCGTGAGTGCAGCGAGACGCCCGCACTCTGGATCGTCGGTGCCCATGGAGGCTCAGGGGAGAGCAGTCTCGCGGCCTTGGACCAAGACTGGCTGCCCGCGAACCACTCATGGCCACGACAACTGGGCAGGACAGTCGTCGTGCTGTCGTGTCGCTCAAGTGCTGCCGGCCTGCTGGCTGCTCAGGCCTCGGCCACGCAGTGGGCCGCTGGCCTCGTCCCCGACGTCGAGCTGCTGGGTCTGGTCATCATTGCCGACGCTCCTGGCCGCCTGCCGCGGCCGCTGCGCGACCTGGCCCAGCTGGTGAGTGGAGGCGTACCTCGTGCCTGGTCCATTCCATGGATCGAGTCATGGCGACTGGGAGACACATCTGATATGACGACTGCGCCTCGTGCAGTACACCAATTCGCCGCCGATGCGGCGGCGCTGACGAAAAATGAAAGGGAAACTCGATGACTGTAGTCCAAGCCATTGTTACGGCAATTATTCTTTTCCCTATGCAGGTGCCGAATCCAGAGCCTGTGCAACCGCCTGGCACCAGCGGATTTGTGACGATCATGGGCTGGGCCAAGTGGGTCGCCCTAGCTGTCTGCATCCTCGGCCTGATTGCCGCCGGCGCGCTCATGGCGATCCAGTCACGCCGAGGTGAGGGCGGTGAGCATGTCGGAAAAATTGGCATGGCCCTGGGTGGCGTCATCGTCATCTCAGCCGCCGCTTCACTTGTTGGATTCCTGGTGGGTGGATGATGACTGCCAAGAACCCATTTACCCGGCCTGGCTTCATCGGTGCCGCGGCACTGACAGCTTTCATTGTGATCCTCGGCCTTGTCCTGGCCGTCAGACAGTTGGTGGCCGGCGGCGGCGCTGACCCTGATCCCACCAATCCTTCACCCGTGACCACGGCACCGTCTACACCTTCTGCCCCATCCGCAGACAGCATCTGTGGGCTGTCTGGTCTCGTCGAATCCGGGACAGTTTCATCCGCCCCGGAGACGAAATGGGAATACGAAGACACTACAGCGTATCCAACGTCCGAAACCTACGGCCCGGGCGAAATGAGCCCCGAGGGAGTGCGATACTGCTTCCAGCACTCTCCCGAGGGCGCGCTGTTCGCGGCCGCCAACAGCGTATCCCAGGGATCAGGTGCCCATTCCGAAGACTGGATCAAATACTTCCTTTCGGACAATGCTCCAAACCGCGACCAGCTGATCAACGACGCCGGAGAAAGCTCTGGAAGTTCGTCGATCAGGATGAACATCATGGGATACCGAGTGCTGAGTTACGATGCGAACTCGGCGCGCATCGACATAGCTATCCGCGGCGCTGGATCAGGCAAAGCAGTCTACGGTTCCATTATTCATAATCTTACCTGGGAGTCCGGCGATTGGAAATTGTTGCCCAAAGATTCTGAAGACCCACTTCCGATGGTCCAAATCCCCGATCTCGCAGGGTACATCAGCTGGGGAAACTGATTTCATGTGCAAATGGTACGAATTAGGCTGCAAAGCAGATGAATGGGTCGGTTCAAAGGTTGGCGATGCCATCGAGAATATGGCAAACGCAATCATTGAAGCTTTCGGTAAGGCCATTGCTTCGCTTGGGACCATGTGGGTGCACATAGGAACACCCAATCTAACTGGCGCAGGTGGCACATCGCCAGTCACTGCGGGCAGCACGGCCCCGAATGCGGAGAACATCACGACAGTGATGGGTTATGTCACATGGATAAGCCTGGCAGTCGCGGTTATTTCTCTTTTCATTCTAGGCGCTAAGATCGCCGCCTCGATGCGCTCCGGTGAGGGTTTTGCTGGCGTCGGACACGTCGGGCTCGTGCTGAGTGCGGTCGTGCTGATTTCAGGAGCGAGCGCCCTCGTCGCTGGTCTTATGCCCTCCGCACCTAATGATTCTGCTGGCGCGGTCCTCTTCCTACAGTCGAGCCTTTGGTGGTATATGGGTGCCGCCGCAGTTATTTCAGTCATTATTGGCGGTGCTCGCATGGCCTGGGAGCAGCGAGCAGAACCAGGTCGTGAGATAGTGAAAAGTCTTCTTACTCTTGTCGTGGTTGCGGGCGCGGGCACGACGATCGTCGGCCTGCTTGTTACCGCGTCTGACTCATTCGCACTTTGGATCATTGACGCATCGCTCAAATGTGATGTCGAAGGTGACGGAGCTTGTTTCGAGCAGAATATGCTCGCACTTTTAGCGCTGACGACCAACCCGGCAGCCTCTAGCCTCGGGTCAATCCTAGTCATTATTCTAGGGTTGATCGCAATTTTTGCGGCAATCCTGCAGATCGTGCTCATGGTCGCGCGTGGCGGTATGCTCGTCATCCTGACAGGCATCCTACCTCTGAGTGCTTCTTTCACCAACACGGAGATGGGAAAGGGCTGGTTCAAGCGTTGCATTTCTTGGTTGACAGCTTTTCTGCTGTACAAGCCAGCGGCAGCGATTATCTATGCTGCATCTTTTCAGTTGACCGGAACCGACGTGTTCTCCGATGACGGTTCGGGCCTGCTCGCGGTACTCACTGGACTGATGCTGATGGTTATCGCGCTGTTCGCGATGCCTGCTCTGATGCGGTTTGTAACACCGATGGTGGGCGCCATGGCTGGAGGAGGTGCAGGCGGTGTGCTGGCTGCCGGAGCCCTGGCAGGCCTACCTACTGGGGCCACCATGGTCGGCCGTCTGTCATCGGGCGATGGAGGCGGCTCGGGACAGTCCGGGTCGCAAGGTCCTTCTGGTGGCCGTGAGGGCGCTCATGGTAACGGCGCAGCACCTTCGCAGGGCTCTGGCCAGACATCGAGCGGTAGCAGTGGAGCCGAAGCCACTAGTGGTGGCGCGACTCAAGGCACCGGGACAGCCTCTACGGCTGGTAGCGCCGGGGGCGCTGGTGTTGCAGCAAGTGGCGGCAGAGGAGCCGCTGCTGGCAGTGGTGCTGCGGCGGCTGGCGCTGCTGGTCCTGCAGGAATCGCAGCCGGCGCTGCGCTGGAGGCAGGCAAGAAGGCTGGACAGGCTGCTGCGGGAGCAGCACAGAGCATTGGTGAACAGTCCACAGGTGAAGGGAGTGGTCCTGATGGCAGCCGTTGAGACACGTCCCGGACCGCGGACGTACGGCAATTGGCAACGGCCCACGAGCGCTGGCATTTTTGGTTTGGGCTCGGTCGGTACGGGGCTGCTGCTGGCTGGGTTGATCATTGTGGTCATCACGGTGATGGTGTCTGACTTGTTGCATGCCATGGTTGTCGCCGCTCTGCTGGGAGTTTCGATGTTGGCGGTTCTAATAAAAGATGCTCACGGCAAAAGTTTGATCGCTCGCGCTGGCGCACGGATTGCCTGGTGGTCAACACGCACGCGCGGCCTGAATATTTATCGCTCAGGCCCTCTGGGTCGCTCGCTGTGGGGAACATATCAGCTTCCGGGACTGGCCGCTCCGACAAGGCTGAGCGAGCATGCGGACTCCTACGGGCGACGATTCGCGTTACTGTACACGCCGGCAACGGGCTCTTATTCGGTGATCATCGGCACCGAGCCGGACGGGGCGGCGTTAGTCGATCAGGAACAGATCGATATCTGGGTTGCAGACTGGGGGCACTGGCTCGCCAATCTTGGTAATGAACCTGGCATCGAAGCGGTATCTGTAACCATCGAGACAGCACCGGATTCAGGAACGCGGCTGCGCCGCGAGGTCAGTCTCAACGTCGACCCTGAGGCGCCGGTGTTCGCCCAGGAGATGCTGCGTGAGGTCGTCGATCGTTATCCAGCGGGCTCTTCCACCGTCAGGGCGTTCGTCGCCATTACATTCAATGCTGTTTCTCGGTCGGGCGGCCGTAAGCGGAAGGATGAGGACATGGGCCGTGAGCTGGCGGCCCGACTGCCTGGGTTGACAGCAGGTTTGCAAGCGACCGGCGCTGGCGCTGCCCATCCCTTGTCCGCACAGGAATTGTGTGAAGTGATTCGGGTCGCCTACGACCCGGCGGCTGCGGTACTCATCGATGAGGCCCACGCTGCCGGCGAGGTCCCGGAGCTGTCCTGGCCCGATGTCGGTCCGGCTGCGGCTCAGGCGTCCTGGGACGGATACCAGCATGACAGCGCTTTCTCGTGCACTTGGGCGATGACGCAGGCCCCGAGAGGCAGCGTGCAGTCGGGAATCCTCGCACGTCTACTGGCACCGCATCGGGATGTCGACCGCAAGAGAATGACGCTGCTGTACCGGCCAATTGATGCCGCAAGAGCGGCAGCGATCGTCGAAGCGGACTTGCGTGCCGCTGAATTTCGAATGACGTCGACAAACAAGCCTGCCGCCCGTGACAGTCTGGCTGTGCGAGCAGCATCGGCTACCGCTCAGGAAGAGGCTTCCGGTGCTGGCTTGACGCAGTTCGGGATGTTGGTCACGGCCACGGTCACGAGCTTGGACAAGGAGGCTGACGCACGCGCTGCGATCGACAACTTAGCGGCTACCGCGCGGTTGCGACTGCGGCCCGTGTACGGGTCGCAGGACTCAGCGTTCGCGGCCGCGCTGCCGCTGGGCCTGGTGCTGCCCAAGCACATCAAGGTTCCGGCCGAGCTGAGGGACAAACTGTGAGCAAGCAAACGGATCAGAAGAAGAAGCATGAAGTGCGCCCGCAACGCCCATCAATGCGCGGATGGCTCGGGCGCGGCCGCGGCTCATCCAGTTACATCCAGCCGGCCGACGAATGGCGCGGAACGACGGTCCAGGTGTGTGGTCTGTGGCCATTCGCAATCGGCACAGGGACGCCGATGGTCGGCGTGCCGCTGGGCCGGCATATTCACACCGGCGCGACGCTGTGCTGTGACCCGATCTCCTGGTTCCAGAGAGCCAAGCTCATCTCAAATCCGTCTGCATTCGTGCTCGGCAAGCCAGGCCTCGGCAAGTCGACGCTCGTGCGCCGCATGGCCACAGGGCTCGCCGGCTACGGCGTGATGCCGCTGGTCCTGGGCGACTTGAAGCCTGATTACGTCGACCTGATCGAGGCGATGGGCGGCCAGATCATCACTCTGGGCCGCGGCCGGGGCTTCTTGAACGTGCTCGACCCTGGCGAGGCGACGGAAGCGGCCGCCCAGCTGCGCGCTGCCGGCCATGAGAAGGAGGCCATGACCTGCATGGCTGACGCTCACGGTCGCCGGCAGACGATGGTCTCGGCGCTGCTGACGATCCTGCGCGCCGCGCCTCCGACGGACCGCGAGGAGACGATCATCGACCGCTCCTTGAAGTGGCTCGACGAGCACCACGACGGCGTTCCGGTCCTGGGCGACCTGCTGAGGGTCATCCAGGAGGGACCCGAGGAGGTGCGCGCCGTGGCCCTGGACCGTGGCAGCGACGAGCGCTACCGGACAATCACGGAGAGCCTGGAAGCCTCCCTGATCGGCCTCACTGGCGGCGGCCGCCTCGGTGAGACCTTCTCGCGTCAGACGACGAACCCGATGCGCCGTGACGCCCCGGTGGTCTACGACGTCTCCGCGATCGACGACTCAGAAATGGACCTACAGGCCGCAACGCTGCTCGCATGCTGGTCGGCCGGATTCGGCACGGTCAACGTCGCCAACGCCCTGACCGACGCCGGCCTCGAGCCTCGACGCCACTACTTCGTGGTCTTGGACGAGTTGTGGCGTGCGCTGCGCGCCGGCCGGGGCATGGTCGATCGCGTCGACGCGCTGACCCGGCTCAACCGGCAGCGCGGCGTCGGCATGGCGATGATCTCCCACACGATGAGCGACCTGCTCGCGCTGGCCAGCGAGGAGGACCGCATGAAGGCCCGCGGTTTCGTCGAGCGCTCGGGAATGGTGATCTGCGGCGGTCTGCCGGCCGCCGAGATGCCTCAGCTCACGGCCGCGGTGCCGTTCTCTGAGGCCGAGCAAGAGCTGTTGATCGGCTGGCAGGACCCGCCGGCTTGGGACCCGTCGACGGGCCGCGAGGCGGAGCCTCCCGGCCGTGGCAAGTTCCTGGTCAAGGTGGGCGGCCGTCCGGGTATCCCCGTCGATGTGCAGCTGACGAGCATCGAGAAGTCGATCAACGACACCAACCGGCTCTGGCATGAGCAGTCGCGCGTCGGCCGGCGTGCGGCCCATAGCGCCCAGGAGATCGACGCATGAGTACCCCGAACAACCGTCGCCGCGATCCGGGCGGGATCGGCGCTGAGGCGATCCTGCTGTGGGTCGGCATCCTGGCCGTCGTCGTGATCGTCGGCTCCGTCTACGTGGCGATGCAGCTCAGCCATCGCATCGCCGGCACCGGAGCGGCGCTGCCGCGCGATCCGTTCTCCCTGCTGTTCGGTCTGCTGGGCGGCAAGCTGGAATGGCCAGGGGCGGCTGGCTGGTGGGTGCTCGGCGGCATGCTCGCCGTGTTCCTGGCCCTCGGTGTCCTGGTCGCCCTGGTGGTGCATCGCATCCGCCGGGGTCGTAGCCGCGTCGACCGCGCGGCAACCTACATGGGCCGCGGCCGTGACGTCGAGTCACTGAGCCGCAAGTCAGCCCAGGCGACCGCGAAGCGCCTGGGTGTGGCCGATTCTCCCGGTGTGCCGATCGGTCGCACCGTGACCGGTGCTCACCCGCTCTACGGGTCCTGGGAGGACATGCACATCGACATTTGGGGGCCTCGAACCGGTAAGACCACCTCGAGGGCGGTCCCGGCGATCCTGGACGCTCCTGGGGCTGTTCTCGTGACCTCGAACAAGCGCGACGTCGTAGACGCCACGCGCGACGTGCGGGCCAAGGCCGGCCCGGTCTGGGTGTTCGATCCCCAGGCGATCGCGCTGGAAGAACCGAGCTGGTGGTGGAACCCCCTCAGCTACGTCACCGACGAGGTGAAGGCGGCCAAGCTGGCCGAGCACTTCGCCGCCGGCAGCCGCGACCCTGGGGCCAAGACCGATGCGTACTTCGATCCGGCCGGCCAAGACCTCCTGGCGGGACTCTTGCTCGCGGCCGCCCTGGACAACCGGGCGATCACTGACGTCTACACGTGGCTGACGCGCCCGATGGACGATACGGCCGTCGACATTCTGCGCGCGCACGACTTCACGCTGACCGCCGATCAGGTGGCCGGCGTCGTCGACGCACCGGAGAAGCAGCGCGGCGGCGTGTTCGGCACCGCGCAGCAGATGGCCTCCTGCCTCACGAATCGCCAGGTCGCCGCATGGGTGACGCCACGCGGTGTGGCCGACACTCGGCCGCACTTCGACCCGGCCGGTTTCGTGCGCGACGGCGGCACGCTCTACAGCCTCTCGAAAGAGGGTCGGGGAACGGCCGGCCCTCTCGTGACGGCACTCACCGTCGCCGTCGTCGAGGCGGCCGAGGAACTGGCCGCCCGCTCGGCTGGCGGCCGCCTGAGCACACCCCTGGTCGGTGTGCTCGACGAGGCGGCCAACGTCTGCCGCTGGCGCGAGCTGCCGAACCTCTACAGCCACTACGGCTCGCGCGGGATCGTCCTCATGACGATCTTGCAGTCGTGGTCTCAGGGCGTCGAGGTGTGGGGCGAGTCAGGCATGAAGAAGCTCTGGTCGGCCTCGAACGTGAAGGTCTACGGCGGCGGCGTCAGCGAGGCCGCGTTCTTGGAGGACCTCTCTCGCACGATCGGGGATTACGACCGGCTCGCCACGTCGTCGTCCTACGGCCGTGGCCACCGCACAGTCTCGCAGCAGCTCCACCGTGAACGCATCCTCGACGTCGCGGACCTCGCGGCCATGCCGAAGGGGCGCGCTGTGGTGGTTGCATCGGGATCTCGCCCGACGCTCATTCGCACTCAGCCCTGGATGACTGGCCCGTACGCCGAGGAGGTGCGGGCGTCGATCGCGGCGCACGATCCCCAGGCCGAGCGCACGATCCGAGAAGCCGAGACGGAGGTGGCCACTGTGGAGGCCACTGTAGAAGCGGAGGGAGCATCATGAGCGACTGGGGAGATGACGAGCTGGACGAGGGCGGTATCGAGGCGCAGCCCGTCGACGTCGACGGCGACGCCACCGACGATCAGCCGGCCCCCGAGCCGACGCTCTACTACGGCTCCGTCGACGAGTTCCTGCGCGAGTACCTGCGCAACGTCTACCGACGCAAGATCGACGGCAAGACGCGCGTGTGGGCGGCCCGCTGGTGGGAGTACGACGAGGCGGTGATCCGCATCGAGGCGCTGTGGCGGTCCTGGGAGCATCTGCGCCAGGACCCGAGCACCGGCATGAGCGTGTGGTGGCGCGACCACGCCGATCACCACATGTCGGTGCTGATGGACCCGCAAGGCCCGTTCGCGGCCGCCGACGCTACCGCACCGGAGAACCAATGCAGCAAGGGCCAACCGCTGCCTTACACGCCGCCGCCGGCCGGTCTGTTCCCGGACGTGCGGGAGTCGGCCGACGACTGACCACACGACACGCAAAGAGGGACCGCACCTGGTGGGTGCGGTCCCTCTCTCGTTGCGGTCGAGGTCGGCGCGCTCACCGGCTCAGGCCGGTGCGCTGAATCTGCGCCCCTCGTGAGCCCCGCGTCTTGCGCGCCTTCGGGGACTTGCCACGATCGGCCTTCACAGCTTCCGTCGCCGGCTTGGCCTGGCTGACGTCCGCTCGCATCCTCGTGGCCACGGTCTCCTCGCTGATCCCCCGCGATTCCAGCTCCCGCGCTGTACCCTCGCGGCGCTCCGCGCTGTCGTACCGCAGCGCTGCCTCGTCGCGGGCGACCCCTGAGCGAGTGGAGCTCTCCTCAGCCCACAGATTCAGTCTCCGCGCTTCCTCGTTGCTCATCCCGATGCGTAGCGAGGCACGCTCTTCATCCGTATACGGACGAAGCGGCCCGAGCGGCGTCTCGCCCTCGGCCGCGGCTCTTGCTGCGTCCGCCCGCTGGTCCTCCTGGTTCGCCTGGTCCAGGAGCCGCTGCGCTTCGGCGTTCTCTGCCGCCGAGCGCTCCCGCTCGGTGTCGGCGTTCGCGCGCTCCCGCTCTGCCCGATCCAGTTCGAGCCGGATGCGCTGTCGCACCGCATCGCGGTCCGCGCCCGCGTCGGTGACGTCGATGCCGTAGCGGGCCCGCACCTCGTCCCGTACGCGCTGCTCGGCGCGAACGGCCTCGGGGTCGTCTTGCGCCCACGCGCGAGCGATCTGGTAGGAGCGTCCGATCTGCTCGGGTGTCGCCCGCTCCCACCAGTCCGAGCGGTGCACGTTCGCCAGCTCGGCGCGTGCGGCGCGCTGCTCGGCGGCCAGCCGCGATTGCAGCTCGCGGGCTTCCTGCTCGCTCTGTGCCTGCGTCCGCCGCAGGGCTTCTTCGCGTGCTCGGGCGATGCGCTCGGCCACTTGGCCGGCGACCGTCACAAGGACGCGGATCTGGCCCTCGATGGCTTCTTCGATTCCATCGGATTCCATGGACTGCTTCCTCCTTCGGGTTTATCGTTCCGGGCCTCGGCGGACACTCGGTGTGTTGTGTTGTCGGAGCCGGACCGGCTCGATCTTGGCCGGTATTGGTGATCGAGCTGCTTCGGTGGCCGGCTTCGCCTGCCCGGCTTGGAGTCGGTCGAGCATGGCCTGGGCTTCTGGGTCGAGGTCCGTCGGCCGTGTCATCGTGGCCGTGCCGCTGCCGCTCGGTGCGGTCGCCGTGGCTGGGCTCGGCATCGCGTTACGCACGCGCACTAGGCGCGCTCGTGTGTCCTCTGCGAGGAGCTGTGCCTGGCGTGCCTGGCCGGCCGCCACGGAGGCGTCGTAGACCGCCTGGGTCAGGCGCAGCAGCTGCCGGATCATGGCCGCTTGCGCGACCGTTCCCTGGCCGCCTCGGGCGGCGCTGGCGAGCAGCAGTGCGGCCCCGGAGATGGCCACTGTGCCGGCTTTCTGAGGCCGCACTGTGCTCCGGTATGTTTGCGCGGACCGGGACAGTGCCTCGGCCGCCGCGGCGAGGTCACCGGGCGTCTCCTCGACTGCGTTGGACCATGCGGCCAGCGCGCCGGATGTCTGCCGTGCGACGGTCGCCCAAGTGCCGCGGTCGTCGATGTCGACACTGTGGAGCCGGTCGACGAGCTGTCGCAGCTCTGCGTCGCACTTGCCCCACAGTTCAGGGTCAGGCTCGCTCATCTCGCGGCCCGGTGCCGCCACGCGCCGGCCACGCTTCGCCGCACGCCACTCGTCGGCCGCCATGCTCGCTCCGGTGGGCGTGTCCGGCCACCCATCCCGCAGCCGAGGCAGCGCGAGATCGCGGCCCAGATGGCCACCGCCGTACCAGATCGGCCGCTCCCCCGCCTGCGGCCGCTCGGCCACAGAGTAGCCGGTGATAATGTCAGTCCGCCCGTCCGCGAATCGCGGCCGCACCAACAATCCAGCTCGCCTCAGCCGGCGCACGAACTCGGCCTCATCCTGCGCCGCCGCCGCGCACCCGCGAACCCTCACTGCAAGCGCCTGGCGCGGCTGATCGGCGCGGAGCTCGGCCGCGATCCTCGCCTGCCGATCCGCGCCGTCCAGGTCATTCCAGGACGGCATCTGACTCTCGCCCTTCGCGCGCGCTCGCTCGTACTTCGCTCGGGCACGAGCTCGTGCCTGAGCCTGCCGCTCTGCCGGATCGTAGCCACGCGTGGCCCGCTCCGCTTTGGCCGACTCCAGCTGCTCCAGGCCATGCTTGACCTCGAGCGCACGCGACGCTGATTGAGCACGGCGAAAATCATTATGGACTGCTGCTTTGGTGCCGTCCTCACGCACCAGGTCCACGACCAAGTGGACGTGATCGTTACCGTTCTTCGACAGCCCGTGCCGGACGGCAACCCAGCGGCACGGAGCCTTCGGACTGCCCGGCTCGTCGAACTCCATCGCAGCTACGAAGTCACGCGCGATCGCCCCCCACTGATCATCGGTCAGCATGCCCTCCTCGGCGCGAAGCGACAACGAGCAATGCCACACATGGCCGCCCTTGACGCCCACACCGAAAGCGGTGTGCGGGCGGTCAAGGTGACGCGCGATCGCCAGCGCCGAGTCACGGCTCAGCTCAGCGTCGTCATGCCATGCCATCATCGCCGGGTCACCAGCCACCAGGTGCGGCTCGGTGTGCTCATTCGCCCGCCCTGGCCCAGCCAAGTAGACGAGCAGGCCGGCCATCCTGTCGCCGCGGACCACGTTCGGCATCATGACAGGCCCAGCCTGTCGATCGTATCGTCGATGCGCTGCGCAGTGCGGCGCACAGCGGCCAGCGTGGCACTCATCTCAGCCTGCACCTCACCGGTCGCATTCGTCGCCCGAGCTATCTGGTTGACGTTGCTCGCCACACCGGCGAGTAGCCGGTGCAACGCGAACAGCTCGGCTAGCGCGTTGCGACGCTCAGTCGGCGTCTCCGAGCTCGCGGACGCGAGCGCAGACTCGACCAGCAGACGCGGGACCGTGACATGCTGGGCCTCGGCCAGACGCAGCAGCATGCCCTCCTCTTCCGGCGTCACCTTCACCTGGTGTTGATGCCGGCGCCCGCCCGCGACATTCGCCCGCCGACGGCGACCGAACAGGCGACCCCGGGGAGTCTGCTCGTCCATGACGAATCACCTGCCGTTCAGCCCAGCGCAGCGACCCCGCCCCATGCGGGGACCACACTTCCAGTGTGCCTTATCCTCGACCAACTGTCGAGGATCAATGCCACTTAGCATAGCTAAGTGTATAGCTTGCTCCGTCTGGGACGCGACTCAGGATCGCTCACGTCGGCAGACGGGAGCGATCGACGTGGAACGTCGACGTACGGAGGGCGATTCCGTACGATGAAGTCATGGCTACGACACCGACACCAGAGGAAGCGATCGACCGCGCGCGGCGCGTGCTGGACGATCGGATCGACACCATTCGCCAGGCCGTCGAGGCGCGCCAGCACGTCACCGATGTGCGCGACGAGACCGACCATGAGCGCGCCGAGCTGGAAGCGCGGATCTCGCAGCAGGTGGGTGACGCCGAGCGCGCGGACGTCAAGGCGTACAACGCCGCCGTGAGTGCGGGATGGTCGGCCGACGAACTGCGCAAGATCGGCCTGCCGGAGCCGGAGAAGAAGGCTCGTGCACGCCGTCGAACGTCGCGCCGCAGCGCGCCGGCACGCGCGCCTCAGTCGACCGGCAGCGCGCCGGCCGAGCGCGGTGACGACGGTCAGTCCTCGGGCGCGTGAGCGTTCCCCCTGTCCACCTGTGGACGGCTCCGGCTATCGCCGGGGCCGGACCCGCCCACAGGTGGACAGCGGGACCCTGTTGCCCGCCCGCACACAGGCCGCACCGTCGCGGAAGTTCGCTCGCTCGCTCGGAGTAGTGCGGCCTGTGCACGGCCTCGTTGGGTGCACGGTCCCCCTCCCCCCGACGCCGTGAGGATCACACACCACAGACCCCCGTCAAGGGCGCTTCGCGTCACTACGTGATGCGGCTACGCCGCACCCTTGACGGGGGTCTGTGGTGTGCAGGGCGGCATCTATCGGGGGGATGGGCAGGAGCGGTCAGGACCGCCTACGGCGAGTCGGTCAGCTCGGCGTCCTCGTCAGCCTTCGCGAGGGCGCGGGACACCGACGAGCTGCCGACGCCGAGCACCTTCGCGATGTGCGCGATGCTGTGGCCCTGGGTGCGCATCTGCACCGCCGCCGCGGTGCGCTCGGGCGTCATCACCGACGGCCGTCCGCCGGTGCGTCCCTGCGCTCGGGCGTGCGCGAGTCCGCGCCTGGTGTTCTCGCGGATCGTGGCGACCCGGAGCTGCGCCAGCACGGCCATGATGCCGACGATGGCCTCGCCCATCGGTGTGCTGGTGTCGACGTCGAGGAAGGGCTCGGTGAGACTGCGCAGGCGCACGCCTCGGCGGCCCAGATCGCGAATCAGCTCGATGGCCATCTGCTCGGTGCCGGCTACCCGGTCGAGCGCGCGGATGACGAGCGTGTCGCCCTCGCGGAGGTAGTCCAGGCACGCGCTCCACTGCGGCCGGTCAGCGATGCGGCTCGACTCGCCGTGGTCGACGAACACGCGCGCCGCACCCGCGGCACGCAGCTCGGCCGTCTGCGCCTCGGGGCTCTGCTCACGGGTGCTCACACGGGCGTATCCGACGACGTTGCTCACCGCTCTGCTCCCTGGGGTCCGGCTCCGTAGCCCTGGCCGGGTCGGTAGCTGCCGCGCTGCTGCTGGGGGCCGCTCGTCGGCCGTCCGGTGGCCTGCGACGGCGACTGCGGGTAGCTCGCACTCAGCGGCGACCGCGTGTTGCTGATGCTGCCCGGCGCGGCCGCGCTCGGGCCGGCAGGCCGATCTACGGCGATCCCCTCGAACACCGGCTCTAGCGATGCTGGCACGACGGCGTAGGAGCCGACGTCGGGCCGGCTCAGCTCGGAGGCCATGTTCCACTGCTTGTCGTCGACGAGGCCGAAGTCGAGCGTGTAGCGCGACTGCTGGGCGACGTGCTCCATGAACACCTTGGACGTGCGGCCGTTGCCCTCGCGGAAGGGGTGCGCCTGGTTCAGGTGAGCGAACACCTCGGCCGCGGCGCGGCCGAACTCGGGTCGGTCAAGGTGCGCCCAATCGGTGCGCTCGACGAGCCGGTGCACGTCGGCCAGGTAGCGATCGACCTCGCCGGCGGTGACGTCGGCGAAGCCGCGCACGCGCCCGACCTTCGTCATGTTCTGGGTGCGGTACTCCCCCGCCCACTCGTAGACGTCCTGGAACAGGTGTCGGTGGATCGAGCGGACGTGCGCGGCGTCGTAGGTGCGAGCCACGATCGAGGGGTCCATGTAGAGCTGCTTCTGCCGCAGCGCCGTGGCCCCGTACTCGAACACCTGCAACGCCTGGGGGTCGCGAATGTCCTGGACGTTGCGCATCGTCGCGTCGTCCGGGGGTGGGTAGAAGTACGACTCCCAGGTGTCGAACGTCGCCACGGTCTCAGCGAGCGATGGCGGCCGGCGTGGCCCGTCGAGCTGCCTCGCGCACCCGGCGCAGGTACTCGGTCTCGTCGATCGCGCCGCGGGCCTCGTCGGTCAGGTTCTCGACGTCCTCGCGGTTCGGCTTCCAGCCCTCGTGCCAGGCGGCCGCGAGCGACTGCCGCACGGCGTTGCGCTGCGTTCCGTCGAGCTGCGCGAACAGCTCGGGCCAACGGTCCTCGACGTCGAACTTCTCGGCCATGACGGGGCCTCCCCTTCTCGGTGGTCTGGTGTCTATTCTACCGCGATGCCCGAAAACGGTCTAGAGGCAGTTTCGGGCGGCTTTGGTTTCGGGCCAGAGTTTCGGGCCGCCGTGACGCGGCGTGTCGCGCTCCCGTGGCGATCGCCGGACGACCGCCCGGAAACGATCGTTAACGGTCAGCTGTTGGAGAGTTGACTCACGCGCTTGGGCACCGGCAGGTCCAGCACGACCAGACCTCGCTCGGCGGCCGAGCGGGGCGTTACAGGCCGTCGAGGTATTGGGGTCGGGCTTTCATGGCGTGGATGATCAGTTCGTAGCCGTCGTCGTAGACGAGGGCTACGAGTTCGAGGAGGCGACCGGCCGGGTCGACGGCGATCATGAGCCAGCGGCGCGGGTCGTCCTCGTCATCGAGGGGGCGTGAGTTCAGGACGTGGGCGGCCGCGTAGCGAACGGCATCGTCGTTGAGCCGGTCGCGACGGTAGTGCTTGCGGGCGGAGGGGTGCAGGTCAGGCACTGCGCACCCATTCGCGCACGGCGGCTCGGACCGCGTCCGAGCGTGTGGCAAGGCCCTCGGCCTCGGCCCTGGCGGTCAGTGCCGCGAGCGTGGCCTCGTCGAGCCGGACCGGTACGACCGTGCCGGGGCCTTCGCTCACCGGTGGGCGGCCGCGGCGCGG
>ERZ773263.650-NODE-650-length-23372-cov-3.406485_pt1 | contig 23372 bp, 20 predicted proteins | sample MGYA00511076_ERZ773263 | MGnify/ENA primary metagenome ERZ773263 (study PRJEB29015, sample SAMEA2738155) | human oral metagenome | biome: human oral; feature: human-associated habitat; material: saliva | place: China | collected 2195 ... | reverse complement strand
GCTCTCTCCTACGCGCTAGCGCTGGCCAGCAAAAACCACGACTGGCTGTTCTGGGGAGTCCAACAAACCCTGATCTTCCCCCTGCTGATACTGTCCGGACTGCTCATCCCACTTGACTATGGGCCACAGTGGATGCGCACTGCGGCTACCATCAACCCGGCCAACTGGCTCGTCCAAGCCCTGCGCATACTGCTTGATCAAGGACTCACTAGCGACCAGGCCATACTTTACGGTGTGCTCTCCGCAGTAACCCTCGCCGGCGTGGGCATCGCCGTCGGGATTGCAGCAATTAACCGTGAATAGCTACCTATCGCTATCGCCGTTTTCAAAGCTGTCCGAATCGTTTGGTGGATCAAAGGTGGCCAAGAACTGCTCAAACGCTTCACCGAGTGCTTCACCAGAGGGAATCGCTTCAAAGTCCAAGGCGGCTGACTCTTGGGACGCCTCATAACGCTCCAGCTCACGGTCGTACTGCTGCTCCAGCGCCCGCACTACCTGGTGAATTTCCGGGGCGTCGTCAATCTGCGAACTCAACTGCTGCATGACGCGATCAGCGTCTGCCTGCAACGTGCCCAAAGGAATAGAAAGCCCGGCATCGTCACTCAGCGATTCCAATAACCGTAGAGTGGCCAACGGATAGTCCGACGCGGCCAAATAATGCGGCACATGAGCCGTGAGCCCACCAACATTCTTGCCGCGCTCATCTAAAGCGCGCTCCAACATTAACGATGCCGCGCCGGGAATGTGGATCCTAGAATCCAAGGTGAAGTGCTTACCAGTGAGCTCAGGGATATTTCCATGAGCAGTAACCACTAATGGCCGAGTATGTGGTACGGCCATCGGCGCGGAATACAGGCACAACGTCTGAGACACGCCGAAACGCTCAGCAAGATCAGCCACTGCTTTAGTAAAAGCCGACCAACGCATATCTGGCTCAGGTCCAGTCAACAGCAAAAATGGCTTCCCAGCGTTATCTCGGACAACATGAAGCCCGATCTCTAATGGATCCACGTCAGCGATGCGGTTATGATCTAGCACGACGGTAGGGCGTCTGGAACGGTAGTCCACTAACTCATCGTTATTAAACGATGCCACTAGACCATGCTCCAGGGCAGCCAGAATATGTTGCGCACTGGCATCAATGGCCTGTCCGGCATCAGCGTAGCCTTGTAAAGCAACAATGAGGGTTGGACCCTCAGTGTCGCTGGCCGACATATCTGGGGATGGATATTCCAGTTCGTACATACGTGGTTGTTCCTGTGACATGATGATCCTCCTTCGGTGTTACACGGTCTTACATGGTGTTACATAAATGTGCCCATAATTAACACAACTTTCCACACCGCCGAAAGATTCCCTGCAACGCACATTTTATGATGCCTTGTCTGAAAGTCATCGGACGCTACGCATACACGGCCGCACCACCAGCCTACCCGCACCGTGCAGTCCGATCGGATCACGCGTTGTGGATAACTCAGAAGAAGACGATGTTATCCACAGGAAGAACAGAAGCCACAGCAGCAACCAAACGCACTACGTCACAGTGGAAGCATGACTTCTACACTTTGCACGCCAGCAGATATGTTTGCCAACCTGCCAGGGATACTCGGGTTCTACCCCGAGAAATCCATTGTCCTCGCAGGGTTTCACAGAAGCGAGTCCACACAGCAGCCGGGAAAATATGTTCTCGGACCGCTATTTCGCACAGACAGCAACCGGACGGACGCCATCGCAGACATTCTCCGCAATCTCACCATGAGCACGGACTTGATCTTTGGTTTCATCATTGACAATGGGATCTACAGTGATTCTAACTCTGCACTATGCGCTCAGGATTACGTTCGTAGCCTCTGCGCCATCGCTCGCGACCATGACGCTCCACTCGCTGCCGTGTGGGCAAGTCCGTCGCTCTACACTGGTGAGCCTTATCGCAGGGTTTTCGGCCTCACACAACATGACGTGGGACCTGCAACAACCGGACGTGACAACTGGGATGCCGGATGTATTGCACCAGTGGCCAGCGCTGCATCAACGCAGGATCTTCTCAGCAAGGGCATGCTGCCTGACATTACTCGAACCGACATGCTAGACCATTTTCAACCAATCCACGCCTTTGACGACGACATTGAAGCCCATGTTGTGCAAAAACAGATTACGGAAATGGCACAATCGCTCGCCGACCTCGCCGAGGCCCATACCCCGGAAAGCTCAGGGACATTTGCTGCGGCAATGGATGAACTGTGGGAAGTCCTCGCTGCCGTGCGGGACATGATCAACGACTGCGATGCCGAAGTAACTGCCAACTGCGACCTTGCAGAAGCCATTGCGGCAGACACCGAACTACTCATCAACGGTGCTGTGTTCTTTGCTCATCCGTTGCTTCGCGACGTCGCTTTAGTTGCCGCAGACCGCAGCGTTAACGACTCAATAGCTCCAGGAACCACCCGGGCTTTTATGGAACTGGCGTTGGCAGTTGGGCGGTGTTTTACTGGTGAACTGCGGGCCAATGCCCTGTGTAGTTATGCTCTCGCGGCGTCGCAATGTGGGTACCGGGTACGCACAGTTCCGGCAGTGCGGTGCGCATTAGAGGCGAAAAGTGACCACGGCCTAGCTGACCTGCTTATGAAAGGATTTTACGCGGGGCTGTGTGATCAGATGCTCAAAGCCTGCCTTGCCGGAAGTGTGACGTTGCGTGAAAAATACACCCACCCTGCGCAACGCGCAGAGGGGGCGGCGTGATAAGCAAAAGGTGACCGGGTTATCGCTCTTCGATGCGAATGGCGTGGCTTAAGTCTTCGTCGAGTTCAACGGCGTTGTCCTTATGAAGAAGTTGCACCACACCATTGTGGTGGCTGACCTCGATATCGGAGCCAACCATGATGCCTGCGGAGGATAAGGCATTGAACTGCTTATCATCAACCTGCAGGATCTCGTTGATTTGAACCACACGAGCCTTGATCGGGGTGTCTTCGGGGAGGTCAATGATGCGCTTTCCAGGCAGAATGTCTGGGGATTCAATACCGAGGTCACTTAAGCCTGGGATCGGGTTGCCAAAAGGAGAACGCTCGATATTATCCAGCTTGGATACAAGGCATTGTTCCACCTCGTCGCTCATCACATGTTCCCAGCGGCACGCTTCGGCGTGGACGCGGTGAATATCCAAGCCAATGATGTCAGTCAGCAGCAGCTCGGCAAGACGGTGCTTGCGCATCACGGCGGTTGCCAGCCTGCGACCTTTATCAGTCATCTGCAGACTACGGTCGGGAGCGACCACCACTAAGCCATCACGTTCCATACGGGCGACGGTCTGGCTGACGGTTGGTCCAGACTGTTCAAGCCGTTCCGCAATGCGTGCCCGCAGTGGTGTGACGCCTTCTTCCTCCAGCTCGTAGATGGTGCGGAGGTACATCTCGGTGGTGTCTACTAAGTCTTTCACGGAACTAGACCCTTCTTGTGGAACTCAATCACTGCTTAATCTATACATTAATGGAAAAGTCGTGTAGGCAAACCAGAACGGCGTGCCGTGTCTGGACGGTTATGTAAAAGAGCCAATCTCTATGCGTCGCAAAACTAAACATCCAACGCCGACCCAGGTGGTCCAGCAGCGATGCTGTGAGCTGCAAAGATAGCAATAATCAGGGTGTGTAACGTAGTAAAACAATAAGGAATGGCTAGCCTCGCCTAAAAATAGGGGAGGCCAGCCATAATGGGGCAAGAAAAACTACGTTGCGTACTCTCGCAGTTTCTCTGCACGCTCACCATCGCGTAATTTGCTCATCACTTCGCGTTCGATTTGGCGAACACGCTCACGAGACAATCCGAACTTCCGTCCGATCTGATCCAGGGTGCGTGGCACGCCGTCGTCAAGCCCGTAGCGTAGACTAATAACCTCCTGCTCACGCACCTCCAGGGAGGCTAGCACTGAGCGGATATCCGAATGCCGCAGCGATGCCACAACGGCTGCCTCCGCATCCGTTGCTTCAGAATCCTCAATGAAATCACCCAGCGGCGCTTCCTCATCGGCCCCTACCGGCATGTCCAAGCTCACCGGGTCACGAGACTGACGGAGCAGAAGCTCAATCTTGGATTCATCAATGCCAGACTCTTCAGCCAGTTCCTCATTAGTGGCCTCACGCCCGAGGTTTTGGTAGAGCTCCCGCTTGATGCGGGACAGCTTGTTTACCTGTTCCACCAGATGCACAGGAAGGCGAATGGTGCGAGATTGATCGGCCATCCCGCGGGTGATGGCTTGTCGGATCCACCAGGTTGCATAGGTGGAGAACTTGAAACCTTTGGTGTAATCGAACTTCTCCATCGCCCTAATCAAACCAAGATTGCCTTCCTGAATAAGATCAAGCAATGGCATTCCACGGCCGGTGTAGCGTTTGGCTAGGCTGACTACAAGGCGAAGGTTTGCCTCTAACAGGTGCGAACGGGCGTGCTTACCTTGGCGAGCCAGAACCTTAAGGTCGCGTTTCATGGCGCGAGTAAGGGGTTCCTCCGAATTTTCCAATAAGTGCTCTGCATACAAACCAACCTCAATGGTTTGCGCCAGTTGCACCTCATCCTCCGCAGTCAGGAGCGCAGTTTTGCCGATTCCGTTCAGGTAAACACGCACTAAGTCGGCGGAAGGGTTATCATTTGTTTGCCCTTGGCGACTGCCGCGGTCGATCTCCTCAGCATCAAAATCCTGTGTGGACGGTAAAGTCATGCTATGCCTCCTGCTGATCGTCGGTCTCAGTGCGTTTAACGGACAGGACAGGAAGTTTGTTCCCACAGCGGAAAAATTTTTTCTAACACTCGACTATCACAGTAAAAGGCCCTTCGTTTGTCGAAGTGACCTGCATCATCGCTCCAAACACGCCTGTAGACACCGCAATACCTCGTGCCTGTAACCCCCGAATAATGTGATCAACCAGTGGTTCAGCAACATTGCCAGGTGCTGCGTCTGACCACGACGGGCGCCGACCTTTCGCTGTCCGTCCGTACAAGGTGAACTGGCTGACCACCAGTACTGGCGCACCCATGTCGGTGACTGATTTTTCGTCTTGCAAAATACGCAGTTCGGCGATTTTACGTACCATCGTGTCGCAAGCATCCGGACCGTCGTCATGGGTGACACCGATAAGCGCCAAGATCCCGCAGGTCTCGGGGCAGTCAATCGCACCAACTACGGCATCGTCTACCGTCACCTGTGCAGAACTAACGCGCGTCAACACGGCCCTCATACTTCGGCCTTTCCATGGGTTGCTGTGTCGAGTTCAAGCAGGTCTGATGGCAGCACTATTCCGTGACGTAAAAGATCCACAATGGCGGCTATCACATCGTTCATCAGCACTGGTGAAACGTCAATTCCTTGGCTAAGAAAATAGAGCGATGCCGTTTCCTCTAGGTTTAGCCCATGGGGGTTAAGCCCTGCGAGTATGGCTGCAAGATGCTCATCAATATCGTGAGACCAACGCGGACCATCTGTTCGCGTGACGCGCACTACCGCAGGGGAGAAACCGGAGTTGATGTCGCTAGTGACATCAACATGTTCAATGGCCACACCAGGACGAACTGCCAGCTGGCTATATGCAATATCGTCCATGGTTGTGTTCCGCAACCAGGCACTTCGAACAAGGTAATCCTCAACCTCTGGACCCAGCGGATCGGAAAAATCGTGATGAAGCTCCTCGGCGACAACCTCTGACGGCTGTGAGCCATCATCAAGAGAACCCACTCGCTGGATCGCCACATAACCAAATCCGATGCCCGTAACCGACTGCTCGTGGAAAAAGTTCAGCCAGGTGGTTGCTTGCTCCGCGACGATAGGATCACGCGGATCCAGGGACTCGTCACGAAGCCACGTGCCTACATACAGCTCAGGATCAACAACATCACGCTGCAATATCCACGCCACCACACCATGATCAGGTAGCCACGATGCCACACGTTGTTGCCAGGATTCCCCCTCTTTATGTACCCATGCAGCAACAAGATGTGCTGTCCCGCCAACAGTCAGGTGTTCTGGGGCTTGAGAGATCATCAGCTGACTCGCACCGTCAAGGCTCAATCCCGAGTCTCGGTACACATGCCCCACCTCAGGCAATCCGACGACAAACGGTGGGTTTGACACGATCCGTTCGTATCGACGCCCTCTCACCGGCTCAAACCACGCTCCCTCCAGCAAATCGGCATGTAGGAGGCCCGCAGCCGTGCATGTCGCCTCAGCGTAATCGAGGGCACGTGGATGAATATCTGTCCCAGTTAACTGGGCTGCCGCCTCTGATTGTGCCAGCAGCTGAATTCCGCAGCCGGTCCCTACATCAAGTAAAGACTTCACTGGTGATGAGGGCACGGACTGAGCCAGTGACAACGACGCCGACCCAACACCAAGCACATGATCTTTACCTGGAATGTGTCCAGCCATGGTGGCATCAGCATCAGAGAATATCCACCGATCATGTCCAGCGATGACATGTGGGCGAATGTCGATCACGCAGCGCAGCGTCGGATCTAATGCGTCGTCGCTGGTGCCGTACGGTTCCAGCGAGCATGCGGTAGTCAGGGCGTCGACAAGCGGCTGACCAAGCCACCGGACCCATTCGCTGGCGGGGGCTGTGTCATGGAGGAGAAAGGAGCGGACGAAAAAATCGAACGCCGTGTCGTCGCTGGCTATACGTCGGACCGCGGCAGGTTCGCCACGAAAAAGTGCAGCGTGCGGGCCCGTTCCGAGGCGATGAGCGATAGCTGATGCGGTAAAGTTGTGTGAACGAAACAGTTCAACAAGCTGAGTGGCGGCGGAAGTTAAAGCAGTACGCACAACCTCCGAGTCTAGTGCTCAGCGGTGTCGCCGTCAGTGTTGTGGTCGACAACCCCCGGTAGTTCCTTCTGCTTCCCAGACTCTAACGCCGCATGCGCCGCCTGCCGTGCCTGTTCGCGAGCCACCTGGGGCTTATATATCTGTGGACGTCGCGGGTCGCGGGGTTGCCCCACGCCATTAGCAATCACCACAGCGATCCAAGGCAGTGGCACGGAAATGAGGAACAATATGCCCGTGATTACCCAATTTTCCCACAACCAGTACACCGCGCCAGCGGTAAGCAAAATAGGGATGCGTGACCCCTGCAGCCAGTTGTACATGGTGCGACGGTACTGCCAGTTCTCCAGTGGGGACTGGCGGGCGTCGGTAATGAGTTCTACCTGATTGCGACGTCCCGCACGGTGGCGTGTGCGGCTGCGAAGCAGGTGAAGCAGGTGAGAAAACATGAGGTGAATACGCCTAAACCTGGATGGATCGAGGGACTCAATAAGGGCGGAGAGTACAGATACACCACCCGCCGCAAACCCAACTTTATCCCTTATGCTCGTCTCAGGGTGCCACAGGGGTGGGTGTTGGGGCATGATGGTTTAGGTGAGTACGACAACGCAGACCATCGAGCGCCCAGATGTCAGGGAAGACAACGCCACAAGCGATGACACCCCAAAGTTTTTTCACTACGTTAAAAAGAATCAAATCGTCGAATCTGCAGTGACTGGAAACATGGTTGTAGCCCTCTGCGGTGAGACCTTTCCCGTAACCAAGCAAGCGAAACCAGGTTCGCCTGTGTGCCCCGACTGTGAACGCATTTACCGAGGTCTGCGCAAGAAGTGAGTGGTAATCTACGCGCTTGGCAGCGCGCAGCGCTAACAAAATACTTGATGAACCGCCCCAAGGATTTCCTTGCGGTGGCGACCCCAGGTGCCGGTAAAACCACCTTTGCGCTGCGAGTGGCTACCGAGCTGAAAAACAACAGGACCGTAGACCGTGTGATCGTCGTGGTACCCACCGAGCACCTGAAAATACAGTGGTCCCATGCTGCGGCACGGGCTGGGCTGGCGCTCGACCCGCATTTCACCAACGCTAACGGCGTGGTCAACCCGCAGTATGACGGCATTGTGGTCACCTACGCCCAAGTAGCCATGCACCCCTACAAGCACTATGCTGTGGCCACCGCACGCCGTACCTTGGTGATCCTGGACGAAATCCACCATGGTGGCGACGCAAAAAGCTGGGGCGATGGCATTCGCACCGCCTACGCGGACGTGGAACGCAGGCTAGCTCTCACGGGAACGCCCTTCCGTTCCGACGACGCGGCCATTCCGTTTGTCCGCTACGAAGATGACGGCGAAGGCTACCTGAAATCCAAAGCTGACCACACCTACGGGTACTCCGACGCGCTTGCCGACGGCGTGGTGCGCCCCGTTGTCTTCCTCGCCTACTCAGGTGAAGCCCGCTGGCGTACCAGCGCGGGGGAGGAGTACGCCGCGCGCCTTGGCGAACCCCTCAACGCCGAGCAAACGGCCCGCGCGTGGAAAACCGCCCTCGACCCGCGTGGCGACTGGATTCCCGCAGTTTTGCAGGCCGCTCATACGCGACTTCTCCAACTGCGCAAACATATGCCCGATGCGGGTGGCTTGGTGATAGCAACGGATAAAACCACCGCACGTGCCTACGCCAAAATCCTGGAAAAGTTGTCGTCCACGCCGGTGGCGGTAATCCTTTCCGACGAGGAAGGAGCGTCAGACAGGATCGAAGAGTTCTCCAACTCTACCGACGAATGGATGGTCGCCGTACGCATGGTGTCCGAAGGTGTCGATGTCCCCCGACTTGCCGTCGGTGTCTACGCCACCTCTGCATCCACCCCGCTGTTTTTCGCACAAGCCATTGGTCGCTTTGTTCGATCCAGAATGCCCGGCGAGACTGCATCTGTGTTCCTACCATCCGTCCCGGTTTTGTTGGATCTGGCAGCGCGTCTGGAAACATCGCGCGATCACGTCCTTGGAAAGCCTGATCGCATCAAAGAGGGCTGGGACGACGAACTCCTTGTCCAGGCAAATAAAGAAGAAAACGAACCGGACGACACACCCACCTACGAATCCCTTGGCGCTGAAGCGGAACTCGATTCACTCATTTACGATGGCTCCACCTATGGCACAGGTGCGATGGTCAACTCGGAAGAAGAAGCAGACTACCTAGGGTTACCCGGGCTTCTCGACGCCGAGCAAATGCGTGCCCTGCTCAAACAGCGCCAAGCTGATCAAGTGGAAGCTCGGGCCGATGAGGAACGGAAAAAACGCGAAGAACAACAAAAACAAGCCGCGTCAGCACCAGCTACTGCCGAGACGGAATCTGCTGTGGCGAGTGATGAAATTCCGAAACTACGCAAAGAACTCAACGCAATAGTATCGATTATGTCCTCGCGTACCGGACGGCCACATGGGGCTATTCATAACGAGGCACGCCGCAACTGCGGCGGCCCTCCAACAGCTATGTGCACCGCACAACAGCTCCGAGACAGAATCGCCTATCTACGCAGTTGGTAGGATCATACCCTAACAATTGGTAGAGTGGTGCGTGCACGAAGGTTCAAGTGCTGTTGGCCACATTCCTCGCGAAAATTGTCGAACAGTTTTATTTGAACCACATCCCGAAAGGATATGTATGAGCACACCAGATAACCCGTACGGATCCACTGGGCAGCCTTATGGCTCCAACGATCCCCAGAACACTGGCGCTGCCAATGGTGGCTACCAGGCTGGACAGCAAAACTACGGCCAGGAATTTGGCCAAGGTAGTTCTGGGCCAGAGTATGGCCAAGCAACATCCGGCCAGCAGGGATACGGTCAACAAGATTTTGGTCAGCCAAGTGCACAACCAGCGGGCACTGGGTACCCCAGTTACCCGGGTGCAGAAAATACTTCTGGCTCATATGGTGCCGGGGGATATCCCAGTGCACCGGCGTATGGCGGTGTTGAAATTCAGGAAAGAAATACGCTAGCGCCGTGGGCGTTGGGACTGTCCATTGCCGCAATTGTATTTGCTATCAGTATCATTGGCCTAATCATAGCATGGCTACCCGCGCTCGTCGGCTTAATTCTTAGTATTATTGCGATTCTGAGGGCCAAGAAAATTCAAGGTCCCTATCGTCGCATGGGCATGTCCGTTGCATCTTTGATCATCTCCGGCCTTACAACAGCACTTTTTGTTATAGGGATCATTGGCTTCTCCATTTTAATGGCAAATTCTGGCGAAGCAATCCAGAAATGCCAAAATGATTACCCTACTAACTCATCGGCGCAGCAGCAGTGCATTAATGATGCCGTGCAAGACGCCTTAGGTGGCTAGTATTTAGCTGGATCGTATAATTGCGCATAGCAGTGGACATGGCTGCACGTGCCCAATCGCTTTAATGTTGGGTGCGTGCAGTTTTTCTTCCATTAGTTGCTCTTGAGTTGCTTAGGTGGAAGAGTATCCTTGACTGTGCGTTGCCATAAAAGCAAAATTAGAGGAATGAAATGTCAGTATTACCCACGCAACAAGGTACTGAACCAGCAACACGACTAATAGCACCTGATTTCGCTCGTGGATTAACGTTGCTGGGCATTGCGATGGCGAACGTTACAACTGCATGGTTGTCGCCTCGAGCACCGCTGCCTGGCGCATCGTCAGGCGGGATCTTGAATAATAGTGTGTGGGATAAAGTGACTATTGTTCTGGAAAATATGTTCGTCCATGTTCGTGGATTGCCCATGTTTGCAACGCTGATGGGGTATGGCGTTGGGATGATTGCCATGAGCTTATATCGCAAGCAATATCCCATCGGAAAAGCGCGAGGCGTGTTTGCACGACGCTACGGATTCCTCGCCCTTTTCGGGGCGCTTCATATGGTGTTCATATTTTTTGGTGACATCATGTTTCTCTATGGTTGTGTAGGCATTTTATTGGGGCTGATGATCGGGGTGTCAGACAAGATAATGTTGTGGATAGCTGGAGGCGTTGCTGCCTTTTGGGTGGTTTTTGCCGTGGCGGGTGCTATACTGGTAGCGATCTTCTCTGATAGCATCACTAATATTTCTAACAGCAACTCGCAAAACTCATTTCTTGCCCAAACTCAATCAGGAATAGCTAACACGTATCCTGAGGTTTTGCAGACAGGTGCTCTTGCTTTGCTGGCTCAAGCGATCATCTTTCTTCTAGTTGTGGCACCTCTTATCCCGGTAATGATTCTGGGGTTCGTTGCAGCGAGGCATAATGTTCTTGGCCGAGTTGAGGAATTTAAAAAGCAACTTCTTATTGCTGCTTTTGTATCGGGTTTTATTATCATAGGTATTGGTATGCCTCTTGGTTTTAGTGATATTGGTGTTTTTTCCAATAAAGTGAATTCTTCCTTTACGCTGATGAATACCATGATTGGAATTTATACTGGACCCGGTTTTGTTGCCATGGCTGCGCTTGCTACGCTTCCACTACAGCGTCGAATCAACGCCGGAAGCCAGCAGGGGGAAACGCCGAAGATTCCGTTGTTTGTTCGCATGATATGTGCTTTGGGTAAGCGTTCAATGACGGGCTATCTGCTGCAAAGTATTGTCTTCTTCATCATCACGGCACCATTTATACTGAACTATGGGCATGATAGAGGAGCGTTTTTTAGCACAATTATCGCTATCGGCGTCTGGCTCGTGACCCTTTTCGCAGCGTGGATCATGGAACTTCTCGGTAAACCTGGCCCCTTTGAAGCGGTGCATCGGCGGTTGTCTTACGGCAAAAATGGATTGTACAGCCAGTATCCAGGAGGTCTGATTGCACCGATGCAACCCCTGCATGTGCAGCCCTACGCCCCCCATCATGATGGGCCATCAACGCCTGCACCACGGCCGGGGCATTTTCAACCGCCAGTTGATCGCTAGCTACGTGAGTCTTCTTTGGATAACAGAACCCGCCACCCTCAATCGTTAAGCAGGTGGCGGGTTCTGTTGCGCAAGCAAGGAGCGTCACTCTAGGTAGTCACGCAGTACCTGGGAGCGTGATGGGTGGCGTAGCTTAGACATTGTCTTTGATTCGATCTGGCGGATACGTTCGCGGGTCACACCGTAGACCTGGCCGATTTCGTCCAAGGTGCGGGGCATGCCATCGGTAAGTCCGAAGCGGAGCTTCACCACGCCGGCTTCGCGGTCCGACAGCGTGTGCAACACGTCCTGCAGTTGATCCTGTAGAAGGGTGAACGACACCGCATCCACGGCGACAACCGCTTCGGAGTCTTCAATGAAGTCGCCCAGCTGGCTATCTCCTTCATCGCCAATGGTCTGATCAAGCGAGATGGGTTCACGTGCGTACTGCTGGATTTCCAGAACCTTCTCCTCTGTGATGTCCATTTCTTTGGACAGCTCGTAGGGGGTCGGTTCGCGGCCTAAATCCTGAAGAAGTTCACGCTGGATGCGGCCAAGTTTGTTAATGACCTCCACCATGTGTACCGGAATGCGGATCGTGCGTGCCTGGTCAGCCATTGCACGGGTAATGGCCTGCCGAATCCACCACGTGGCGTACGTCGAGAATTTGTAGCCCTTTGTGTAATCGAACTTTTCGACGGCGCGGATCAGACCCAGGTTTCCTTCTTGAATCAGGTCCAGGAAGGCCATGCCGCGACCGGTGTAGCGCTTAGCTAGGCTCACCACCAGACGGAGGTTTGCCTCCAATAGATGGTTTTTGGCTTTACGGCCGTCGCGCGCGATGGCGCGCAGATCGCGTTTCACTGCAGGGGTAAGCTTGGCATCTTTGTCGCCAGCGGCGTAGGCCTCCTCCATCTGTTCCATGCGGTAGGTGGCGTAGAGACCAGCCTCAATGCGCTTAGCTAGCGATACTTCCTGCTCAGCGTTGAGCAGTGCCACTTTACCTATCTGCTTGAGATAGGCGCGCACAGAGTCGGCCGAGGCTGTCAGTTCCGCATCTTTTCGGGCTTGACGTAGCGCGGCGGACTCATCCTCGTCCCACACTGAGGATCCGTCGTCATCTTCGTCCTCAGAGTCGCTGTCCTCAGTTGCTGAGCGGTCGCCCATGTCATCAAGATCGTCGTCAATATCTTCGTGATCATCGTCGGCGGGCAGGGGGTTACCCAGGAAGTCAGCATCGTCGTCATCGTCGATGCTGTCCGTATCAATGCCATCATTATCAATGGCGCCGCCGAAGTCTTGCTCGTCACCCAAGCTGTCAACGGAGGTGTCAAGTGTTGTACTATCCACAATTTCATCAACAACAGCGTCATCAGCTTTTTTGGCCGCAACCTTCTTGGGAGAGGTTTTCTTGACGGCTGTCTTTTTCGCTGCGGATTTGCGGGTTGTCTTTTTCACCGTTTTTTTGGCAGTTTTCTTTGCTGCCTTCTTGGCTGTCTTTTTCGCTGGGGCCGCTCCCTCAGCGGCATCGGCGGTGGTTTCTGGGGTTGACACCGAGTCTGCGGCAGCAGAACGAGCCGCACGGGGTGAAGCCTTACGCGCGGATTTGCGGGCAGTTTTCTTTACCGCTGACTTTTTGGCAGCTGTCTTTTTGACAGCTGTGCCTTGAGCGGAGTTTGCTGCACCCTCGGATTGTGCCAAGTCTGAACGATCAGTGGCTGCCACGTACGCCCTTTCGCTTCAATTGCTCGTCAATATGGCATCACCTGCGTCCCGCGTGGCGCGATGTCCACGCATTGCGTAGGCAATGCTGATGGGAGAAATAGTTAAGCGCGTCGGTGTTTCTACCCAATATGCTGGTTGAATGCCTCATAAAAGGCGGGGGCGAATCTGAAACGACGGTCAACTGTTGTCCACGGTCAACGCACCAGTATATAGCAACATTCCCATAGAGGTTGAAATAAGGGGGCCTCGTGGGAAAAACCGCACGTCATCAAAGGGAGTGATAAGAACCACTCTCTTTGAGGTTGCCTGGCCTTTGGGCTAGGGCAGGAGGCCCTGTTCAACAGCCATTGCTGCACCAACAATACCTGCGCGATTGCGTAGTTCTGCAGCGACGACTGGCGTTGTGGATGTCAGTTTAGGTATCCATTTTTCTGATTTGCGGGAAATACCGCCACCGGCGATGAACAGCGAGGGCCAGAACAGGCGCTCAAACTCAGTGAGAACCTTTGAGACTCGTTTAGCCCATTGGGTGTAGGAAAGTTCCTCGTTATCTTTAACGGCAGATGAGGCATATTTTTCCACCTCAGAGTTCTTGAAAGCGAGATGCCCCAACTCGGTATTAGGGAATAGGACACCATCTTGGAAGAAGGCTGAGCCGATGCCGGTGCCAAAGGTCAGCATGATGACGGAGCCATGGGAAGCATCAGGGTGGCCGAACTTAACCTCGGCAAGACCGGCGGCATCGGCATCATTGAGTACATGGACTCGACGTTCTGGAAGGTGCCGGGAAAAAAGCTCGGTGAGATCAGTATTGACCCAGCTTGGATCAATGTTTGCGGCGGTGTGTGCGTGCTGGTTCTTCACCACGGAGGGGAGGGTGATGCCCACGGGACCATCCCACTCAGCCTGGTCCAGGATAGCAACGATGGTTTCTGCGACGGCATCAGTAGTGGCGGGTTTAGGGGTAAGAATCTTGATGCGATCACCAACAAATTCGCCGGTTTCTAGATCTACTCGGGCCCCTTTGATGCCCGATCCGCCCACATCGATGCCAAAACCAATTTTGCTCATGCACTCATTGTAGCCACATTGTTGGCAGAAATGATATGGAAAAGATGCATGGGTGGGTACACAATGGAACCCATGGTCAATCCTACTTCTTTAATGGAAACAGCTGCTACGATCGCGGTTGGCGCGGCGGAACTCATCACGCGCCAGCGCGCCGAGATTGTCAGCTTGGACGAGGTCACCACAACGAAAAGCTCCGATGTTGATCCAGTCACCATCGTGGATAAGTCTGCTGAAGACTACATTGCTGATCAGCTGGCGCAGTTACGTCCAGAGGACGGGTTGCTGGGGGAGGAGGGTGGTAACCGTTCCTCAAAGTCTGGCGTCACCTGGATTGTGGACCCGATTGATGGGACCGTCAATTTTCTCTACGGCATTCCGCAGTATGCGGTCTCCATTGCCGCCGAATACGGAGGAGAGATTATCGCAGGTGCGGTCGTGAATGTGCAGACAGGGGAACTTTTTCACGCTGCACACGATGAGGGAGCGTGGCTGCAGCAGGCTGGTCAGAAGCAGCGGTTGCGGGTGACGTCGAAAAGCGAACTCCACACCGCCCTTGTCGCAACAGGTTTCGGCTATGACGCTTCTCGACGCGCCGTGCAAGCATCGTTGCTGGGTAATATCCTGCCTCATATACGTGACATTCGACGTTTCGGCAGTGCGGCCCTCGACCTGTGTGCGGTTGCTGCTAGGCGAGTTGACGCGTACTACGAGCATGGGTTGAACGCCTGGGATTTTGCGGCTGGTCTGCTCATCGCCCAAGAGGCTGGTGCAAAAGTGTGGGCCCCGTCGCCATCCATGCCGGGCAGCGCTGGTGAGATCATTGTTGTCGCTGCTCCAGAGGTGGCCGAAGAGATGTACGCACTGCTGCAGTCAATAGGCGCACTGAAGCCGTTGGCTCACTGAATCGCGACACGCCGAACTGCGGAAACAAATTTTTTTCTGTGTAGATATGACAACGAGTGAAATGTGGCTTAATATGCGCGTCGATACGTTGCCTAGCCCGGTGCGTGTATGATGCACCGGAACACCCAACATAGCGGAAGGACATAACAGGTATGGCTACTGATTACGACGCCCCCCGCCGTCGCGCCGAAGATGAGTTGGAAACTGACTCTCTTGAAGGTCTTAAGGCTGCTGAAAACGCCTCAAACGGCATGGACGACGATGGTGAAATCGTCGAGCCGTTTGACCTTCCCTCGGTCGATTTGTCTGGCGAGGAGCTGAATGTGACAGTTGTGCCTCGCCGCGAAGACGAATTCACATGCTCCAGCTGCTTCCTCGTGCAACGCCGCAATCGTATTTCTCACATTGAGGAAGACGGCTCCATCATTTGCCTTGACTGCGCTTAGGCCGGGTTCCACCAATAAAGCCGCAGATCGCGTGTTGCGGGGGTAACAACAATCTGCGGCTTTACGTATGCGTTCTACGTATCAGCTGAACTGTCGCCCTGTAGTAGCGCTGGTACAAAAGCCTTGAGAAGGTCTTCAGGATTGCGTGTGCTGATCAGCCAGTAGGGCGTGGGGTCGTCTGGATCATCGAGCACAAACATCGCCATTTCGGGGACCCATCCATGCGAGACCACAAAGGCTGCGGGGTCAAGCTGACGTCCCATTGCGTTCCGCTTCGCTGTCGTGGGCACAGCCAGGCAGCGCGAGACCACGGTGTGGGGCAGAATCGCGTTGCGCGTTCCAAGCCAACGTACTCCGTCAGAATCCTCTTCCACAGTGACTACTGTGGAAGATAAGGACAGCAACACCCATGCCGCCGCCGCAGTGAGTATGGCGGCAGGGATGTAGATCCACAGTATGCTGCGATTATGTGCCAGCTGCGCTGTGGTTAGTGCCACGATAAACGCGGCAAGGAACCACCAATACCATGGAACCCACTGCTTTTCGCGGTACAAGACCTTAGTGGCGTCGGAGATCGCGTCAGTCACGGGTTAATAGTTTACTTGACGCGACGGCTGCGCTGGCGTTAGTGGCTGTGAAGCTGTGAATATGGGTGGTTTCGTGCGTATCGTATTAGGCGTGAGCGTTAACAACGATAGTCATTACCCCGCCACCATTAAGCTACGTCGGCTGGATCCTGACATCCCTGTCCCGCAGCGCGCCCATCGAGGGGATGCGGGGGTAGATTTGTCTGCCACCACTGATGTCATTATTCAACCGGGCGAGCGGTTGCTGGTAGGCACCGGTATTGCCATTGCGTTGCCACTAGGAATGGTGGGGTTAGTACATCCGCGTTCGGGGTTAGCTGCGCGGCATGGGTTGAGCATTGTCAACGCCCCAGGCACAATCGACGCAGACTACCGTGGTGAGATCAAAGTATGTTTGATTAACCTTGACCCTAGTGAACCTTTTGTTATCAAACGTGGTGATCGAATCGCCCAGCTTGTGGTCCAAAAAGTAGAGCTTGTGGACTTCGAGGAAGTGGACGAGTTGGACACCACTGAGCGTGGCGAACAGGGGTACGGCTCTTCAGGAATATAACGACAACGAACTGAACTGATAGGGTGCTCGCTAGACTTGCATGGACGTTAAGGAACTAAGACATGTCATTATGGCCTTTTTCCAAAAATAAAAAAGATCAGTCGGGTTACTCGGCGACCGACGTTCGATCGGACGACGACGTCTGGATAGACGACGACTACATAGATGACGATGACGTCCCTGCCGACGAGGATTACATTGACGATGAGTATTCCGATGACTACTCAGACGATGACTATCCAGATAAAAGCTACGCGGACGATGATTATTCAGAAGATGATTATTCGGAGGATGATTATTCGGACGAAGACGACGTAGATTACGAGGTTGATGAGGGTGACGTTGGACCCTTCGATGGTGATACGGTTCCTTTTGAAGACTTCGATTTCTCTGACTTTTCACGTGGGACGCTCAGCCTTGGGTCATTGAAAATTCCCCTCCCATTGCACTCTGAAGTCCAGGTGGAGATGGACGGCAACGGTCCCCGCATGCTGCACATTGTGACTCCCTATGGGCGCATTACACCTGTTGCTTTTGCTGCGCCTCGGTCTGAGGGGCAATGGCGGCAGACCACCAAGGAACTGGCGGAAGGTATGCGCAACGATGGGCTGATTGTGCACATCGAACATGGTCCATGGGGCCGTGAAATCGTGGGTCTGGCCCCTGAAGCTACCATCCGCATTATCGGTGCGGATGGCCCGCGCTGGATGCTACGCATGACAATTGCCGCCCCGAATGCAACCGCTGATCAAATGACTGAGCTTGGACGTGACGTGGTGGCCAGGACCTTTGTCTACCGCGGTGATGAACCCATTTTTGCCGGTCAGCCCCTCCCAGTGTCGCTGCCTGATAAGCTCGCCAAAAAAGTTCAGCAAGCGATGGAAAAGCGCCAGAAGGATAAAAACAACGCCGCGGAAACTTCGCCCGATAAAGCTGCGGAAGTTGCTACGCCAGCAGCGGCTGCTGAGACACCTCCGCAACAAGAACCAGTGCAAGAACGCACGCGTGAGCAGTCACACCGCAGTCGGGAACATAGTGGTCAAACCCATCATGACCACGCACAACGCGAGCAACAGCAGCATCAGGAACAGCTTCGACGTGAACACCGCCACGAGTTGCGTGAGAACCAGCAAGAGCGGTCCCGGCATGCCTATTCTGAATCTGCGCGCCCACAGGCCACGCCGCTGCAGCCGACGCCGCCAACCCCAGCCACCGACATAACACAGATGATGCCGCGACAAACTGGCAAGCCTCAGCGCGAAGCGCATCGTGAAATACACAGTGATTCGCATCAGGGGAACTCCTCAAACCTGCGGCAACCTTCATCAGCGCCGGCAGCATCGCCTACTCCAGCACCGACGGCGCGTTCTCAGGGTGGGAAACGCCGCGCACGAACTGTTGCGCCGATGAGTTCCGTTTCGGCCTCGCTGGGAAGTACCGCCACGGCAACGGCCACCAGTACTCGTAACCGCTCTGCAACTGTGTTGGATGGGGATCGTCAGGAAAGCCGTCGTGGTCGGCACGCGCTTGGTGCCGAAAACGCCTCCGTCACCACCAGCGGAGAAGATCAAGTGTCGCGCCGAGGCGAAAGTCCGAGTGCGGAATCATCGGAGCGGAGCGGTCGCATGGGGCGTCGTGATGCCTCACGCATGGGTGCTGAGGGGTCGGCGCTACAACAGATGCGGTCGGAGCGCTAGTGGACGAAAGTCAAGAGAAAAAAGAAGCCCCCACCATCATGGAACAGATGGGTGGAGTGAGTGGACTTATCTCCTCCACACTGCCCATCCTCATCCTTATTCCTGTTAACGCGCGGTGGGGACTTATGCCCGCACTAATGGCCGCGATGGGGGTGGCCTGTGGAGTGTTCCTTTGGCGCATCATCCGCAGGGAAAACCTGCAGCCGGCATTTTCGGGACTCATTGGTGTGGGCATTGGTGCGGCGATCGCCTGGTTTACTGGCGACGCTAAAGGATTTTTCCTGTACGGCATATGGATGTCGCTGCTGTACGCCGCCATTTTCTTCATCTCAGTGATAATCCGCTGGCCTGCGGTTGGCGTGGTGTGGAAGGGCATCAACGGCGACGGAATGTCGTGGCGCGCCAACAAGAAAGCCCGCTATACCTACGACATCGCCACCATCGGTTGGGGCTTGGTGTTTCTCATTAGGTTCCTCATCCAAAAATTCTTCTACGATGCCGATGCCACGAACTCCTTGGCCGTGGCAAAAATTCTGACTGGATGGCCGCTGACTGGCGTTATGATGCTCGTGTCTGTGTGGGCAGTTCGCCGAGCCAACGCAGCCATCAAACAAGCAGACGGGGAAGAACCAACACCCCGCCCACAAGAATCCGAGGATATGAATGAATAAGCCACCAGTGGCAACTGTTGACATTGAAAGTTTTGCTCACGGTGGTGAAGGTATTGCGCATGTCGACGGCCGAGTCGTCTTTGTTCGCGGCACCATCCCTGGAGACACTGTAGAAATAACTTTCACCCAGGAGAAAAAGAACTTTGCGCGGGCAACAGTGACTCGAGTACTTACCCCGTCACCGCAGCGAACTCACCAGCGCTGTCCCGCAGCCGCAGTTGGCGCGGGCTGCTGTGACTTGGGGGAACTCGTCCCTGACCATGAACTCACCGTCAAGGCTGCGACCGTTGTTGAACAGCTACGACGTCTCGGTCAGCTCAACGATGTTCCTGAACCTGAACTCGTGGACTTTGATACACCGACGGGATGGCGCACCCGCATGCGACTGGGGGTGGACCCCCATGGTCGCGCTGGGCTACGCGCGGGAAGGTCGCGTGACGTGGTTGCGGATGCGCAGTGCACACAGGCTGTTCCTGGTTTGCTAGACGGCATCGTTGGGCCAGGGGCAAGAACGTTTCGTCCCGGCGCGGAGTTGGTCGTTGCGATTGACAGCACTGGTCATCGACATGTGGTGGAGACCCGGAAGGTAGGACGAGGCCAACGCGTTGAGCAGGTGACATCTGTGCTGGAGGGGACTGGCACGGTGCAAGAGACTGTGCGCAACACGACGTTTGAGTTTCCTGCCACTGGTTTTTGGCAGGCTCATAGGCGCGCTCCCGAGGTATACGCGGACACTGTGGAGGAGTGGGTGCATCGGGAATGTACGGGAGGGGAGAGCGTCGATAAGCAGCCAGGCAGGGTGGTTGCGTGGGATTTGTACGGCGGGGTGGGGTTGTTTGTGCCGTCCTTACTGCGCGCGTGTGGTGATGCTGCTGAGGTGTATTCGGTGGAGGTGTCGCCTTACGCGCACGACAGTGGGGTGGCAGCGTTGTCAGGTGATGCTCGGGTGAGTTTTGTGACTGGGAAGGTGGAGCGTCGCCTGGCGCAGTTGCCTGATCCTGCGGTTGTGGTGTTGGATCCCCCGCGGCAGGGTGCTGGTGACCAGGTGATTGCTGATGTAGCTGCGAGGCATCCTGGTGTCGTTGTGCACATAGGGTGTGACGCCGCTACGTTCGCCCGGGATACCCGAAGTTGGGTGGAACATGGTTATCGATTACGCAGGTTACGTGTGTTTAACGCGTTTCCAGGTACACACCACTGTGAGACTTTTGGGCTATTTACGCCCACATCGCCTGCGGGCAGGGGGTAAGATAATCAGCATACTGTGGCTGTTCTGCACCCTGATCGTGGCAGGGCAGCCGCAGATTTTCACAGTTGATTTGTGGTAAGCCGTTTTCTAACAGCAAAGGTTTTTAGCTCACGCCAATGAGTATTCTGAATCGCATTTCGTCGCCTGAGGATCTCAAGGCGTTGTCAACGGACGAGTTGACGCAGCTGGCCACGGAGGTACGTGAGTTTCTTGTCGCAAAAGTGTCGGCGACAGGCGGGCATCTAGGCCCCAATTTGGGGGTGGTGGAGCTGACTTTGGCGCTTCACCGAGTGTTTGACTCTCCACGTGACGCCATCATTTTTGATACCAGCCACCAAAGCTATGTGCACAAGATTGTGACTGGGCGAGCTAGTTTGTTTGATACATTGCGGCAGAAGGACGGCCTGTCTGGGTACACGTCTCGTGCTGAAAGTGAACATGACTGGACGGAATCGAGCCACGCGTCCGCTGCGTTGTCCTACGCCGACGGCATGGCTAAAGCATTTGAACTTACCGGGCAGGCTGACCGTAATGTGGTTGCCATCGTGGGGGATGGCGCCCTCACTGGCGGCATGTGCTGGGAGGCGCTGAATAACATTGCCGCAGGTAAAGACCGCAACGTCGTTATCATCGTAAATGATAACGGTCGCAGTTACTCACCGACCATCGGTGGTTTCGCGGATAACCTCGCGGACCTGCGGATGCAGCCCTTCTACGACAAGGTGATGGAACAGGGTAAAAGTACGCTCAATTCGATGGGTTGGGTGGGTAAACGCACCTTTGATGTGATGCATGCGCTGAAAGAGGGGGTGAAATACACCGTTATCCGCACTGAAATGTTCCCTGAACTGGGAATGAAGTACATCGGCCCGGTGGATGGACATAACCTGAAACAGCTGGAGCATGCCTTCCGCTATGCGCGGGATTACGACGGCCCGCTGATCATCCATGTAGTGACGGAAAAAGGTCGAGGCTACGCCCCTGCGGAAAATGACGAAGCTGATCTAATGCACTCCACAGGCATTATCGATCCTGTGACAGGGAAGCCGGTGTTCGAGGCACAACCGGGCTGGACTTCGGTGTTTTCTAAAGAACTGCTCAAGGCTGGACGCGAACGTAACGATATTGTGGCTATCACAGCAGCCATGGCAGGGCCCACCGGCCTTGATAAGTTCGGCGCGGAGTTCCCTGATCGTTTCTTCGATGTTGGCATTGCCGAGCAGCACGCCATCACCTCGGCGGCGGGTCTCGCGCTGGGGGGCGTGCACCCAGTTGTTGCTGTGTACTCTACCTTCCTCAACCGTGCCTTTGACCAGTTGCTCATGGATGTCGCGTTGCTGCGGCTTCCGCTCACCCTCGTTCTTGACCGTGCCGGTATCACGGGTTCCGACGGCGCTAGCCACAACGGTGTCTGGGATCTTTCGATTCTCTCTATCATCCCTGGCATGCGTGTTGCCGCACCCCGCGACGGTGAACAGTTGCGGACGCTTTTCCGTGAAGCACTTGCCATTAACGACGGCCCGACTGCCGTCCGTTTCCCTAAAGGCTCGCTGCCCCCTGTCCACCAAGCGGTAGAGACTTATGACGATGGTGTCGAGGTGCTATTCCGTTCTGAAGCGCCGTCCGACACTGCTGTCCGTGTTGCGCTTGTCTCGGTGGGTGCCTTCGCTGAGACTGCATTAGCGGCTGCTGCATCCCTTGATGCCGCAGGCTACGCCGTGACTGTGGTTGACCCACGGTGGGTTGTTCCCGTTGCGGAATCGATTGTGCAGACCGCATCTGAGCATGACATGGTGGTCACTCTTGAAGATGGCGTTATCCACGGAGGCGTTGGCTCGCTTCTTAGTGAAGCACTCAGTGCTGCAGGTATTGATACTCCTCTACGTCACCTTGCGGTACCAGAGGAGTTCCTTGATCATGCGTCTCGCAGCGAGATTCTCCATGACCAGAAGCTGGATGCAGAAGGTGTCGCGCAGCGCATTCTGGACTGGTTACAGCAGGACCGCAGCTAGCGGTTCCAGCACTAGCTCACGTTGCCAAGGTCGGACCGCTTGTTGTGCCAACAAGTCCTGCAATTGTTCCTTGGACATGATGTTCTTGGCTACACGGGTGCTCCACACTGCCTTTTTGATAATGGCTGTGGGAAGGACATACGACTCAGGCACGTGGTAACGGGATGCGATCTCGGCGACAATATTTTTAGCATCTGATAGAGCAGCGGCAGCCGCTTTATCGTGCTTTGTCCATGAGCGGCTCTGAGGGTCAAAGACCTGTGGTGATGGCTGCGGCCACTGCTCGCGAGGGGTGTGAAGGGCCTGTGATACCACCCTGAACCAACGGTACGCAGCACCCTTGTTTTTGGGAAAGCCAGGGATCTTTGCCAACTCAACAGGGGATGTGGGGAGCGTGCGCGCGATGTCGAGAAGCACACGGTTGCGCAATACCCGTCCGGGTGACAGGTCTTTGCGGAGCGCAATGGCCTCCCGCGTGGTCCACAGTGCTTGGGCGACAGCGAGTTGCGGGGGTCGCGTCAAAACGCTGATGCCTTTCATATCTTGCCATGTTGATTCAGCCTGCGGCTGACGAGCTTGAAGCCTGATGTGCTCAAACTCCTGCTCGGCCCACGCCGTTTTTCCATCGGCAGCCAAGATGGCGGCCATGGAGTCCGCGAGTTCCAGTAGCACCTCCACATCCAGCGCCGCATAGGTTAACCATGCAGCAGGGATGGGACGCCTGGACCAGTCCGACTGTGCCAGCCCTTTGGCAAGGTGCAGGCCCA
>ERZ773263.649-NODE-649-length-23372-cov-4.258738_pt1 | contig 23372 bp, 29 predicted proteins | sample MGYA00511076_ERZ773263 | MGnify/ENA primary metagenome ERZ773263 (study PRJEB29015, sample SAMEA2738155) | human oral metagenome | biome: human oral; feature: human-associated habitat; material: saliva | place: China | collected 2195 ... | reverse complement strand
GCGTCGCTTTGGCAATCACAAAGTCAGAGCCGCTGTAAGCTGTCTCCACGTAGCTACTGTCATAGGTACCGCCACTTATAGACTGATAGCCTGATACGTCAATTCCTTTAAGCATTGCTATCCTCCATAGCAGTATGTGCGGGCTTCTCGCTTGGCTTGGTGTATGTCATTGCGCGTGCAGAGTCGCCAAAGCCTTTTGTGGTTGGATCAGCCGTGACGCCAATAGCGCCAAGGACCGCTACAATCACAGTTCCGATAAGGTAGGGATTACTGACGAATTGCACAAAGACGCTGCCGACACTCGACCATGTTGTGAGGTCGGAGTAAGCAAGGCCAAGATACGCAAGTACCGGACTCGCGACAATTCCTGCCATGCCAAGCCACCAGCTTGGGGATTGCATACGTACTTTCCAGTTAATCATGATCAGTTCCTTTCTAACGATTCCGTTTGATTTGGTTGAGCTCGTCGGTATGGTGGCGCACGTCACCCTCAACCTTGATGATGCGCCCCTCGTGTAAAGAGAGCGTCTCTTTAATGTTTGAGATTGTTTCATCGGTGTGTGACATGTACGAGATAAGACTATCGTTAGTTTGCTTTACGTCTCGTCCTATGTCCTTAATGTCACTTTTAATCTCCGCAAGTTGCAGAGCATCGTCTACAACTTTTTGCTTCGTGGCCGCGTTCATAGTGCGGACTGTGTGAACGAGTGTGGCTACAAGGCCAACAAAACTCACGGCAGCCACAATTTGCTCAAAGGTAATTGGATTCATACTAATCACCTTCTTAATGAGCTACGGTGTATGTCAAAGTCCCCATACGCCATGCGTTTGATAAAGCGCCGCCCATATCTTGCACATAAATCTTGCCGTCAGGGCGCGCAGACAACACCGTTAGTACATCTGGATGCTCTGGACAAATAATCTGGTTGTAATAGATATGTTCATGATCATCAAACGGATACAGAGATCCATCTACTACAGGAGGTCGTGAACCTTCCGGTATAAGGAAGGGGCATTGTTTGGCGTCATACTTTGATTTGCCATTAAACCAACCGTAGAACTGTACAGTGACACTATTACCTGTACGCCATACGTGCCAGTAGTTTTTGTAAGTGCTGCCTACTTCAACATCCTGAATGGCGAACAGCTCAAAGTTCTTTCCGTCTTCGCTCCCCAAAGCTGCAATAATCGGTAAAAGGCACACCGGCTCACCAACTGTAATGCCGTCAACAGGCAATCGCCAAAGCGGCATACAAGCGCTTGTTGAGCCGGACAGGATATCTCCTGCCGTATAAACTGGGTCTTTTGGCGTGCCAGTGTTTACGGCGTCTCCGGACAAAACTTCGACTTCAAACTTCTCAATTCCGTTTACAGCGCGCGTAAATTTGAGTACAACAAGGTCGTTACGTTTATATCCGGCACGACCATTGGCAACATTGAGCTCCATTGGCTCCTCATTTGTTACCAGGCGACCGTCCATGATGACGTCTCCGGTATCAATACGGACCCTATTTGCGGTTTGCATGGATGCCTTGATGCGATTTTGCGTTTGCAAGATACCACGCACAGATCCGCATACACCGGCAATAAGGCGCCCGATTTGCGGAGCTGTGATGTGTTCTTTCCCCTGATATGCAACTACACCTTCAAAAGCCATAATTACACCTCCTCTGTATTGCTGATCATGAAATCAAGGAAGTTGTTATCTTCCTTGTCGGCAAACTTTCTACAAGCTGCCTTACAGGACGGACAAACAAGGTATTCTTGGAGCGTTCCATCAGCGGTATAGCGTTTGATTGTTGCCCAAGCACCGGCGCTCACAGAATCGTCTTTCGCGTAAATCTCCTTGTTGCACCTGTCGCAACGAAGACGCGAATATCCCTTCTCTTTCGACATGCGTTTTCTCCCTCGCACGTAACCATCAGATACCATCTCATCTAAAATCATCTGAGGGTAGTAACGAGCTAGATAAATACGCCGCCCGCTTTATAAGAGATGGAGCATCCTGTGTCGGTAATAACGACAATTTTTGTTCCAACGGTAGCTGCAACTGTAAGGCCGGAGAGGATATCTGTACCAACAACCACATCATCTATGGCAAACTCTTTTGAGTCATCCAAAGTTACTTTAATAATGTCTGCCTGCTGGTATTCTTTGAGCTTCTTCATACCGCCTTTGATAAGCTCGTCTTCTTCGGCGTTTGAGTAGTCGTAGGTAAGAGAGCGTTCGTTTATGCCAAAAAGCGTTTGAGTGGTAGAGATGTTTCCTTTTTTATCGGCGTAAAAATGCCGGACAATACGATTTTTTAGTTCACCTTTGCCAAGACAGATAAGGTGGTTATACGGACGAACGACACTTTTGATTTGCACATCTGTGAGATCTGAATCTGCAGCATCGTAGTATTTAACAATTTGCTTTACGGAAAGTTCGACGTGTCCGGAAGCTGAGTCAAAAGATAAATCTAACCGTGCGCCTTTAGCTTTCAGCATCTTTCTGATACCCTCATAGGCATTGCAGTAGCGGTCAAAACTGTAGTTAATCTCTATGCTTGAGAGGGAGTTAGAGACGCTAAATACATCTCTTAGCTGAAGACGACTGACAATCTGCTTTAAGACCGTATGAGCGTCTCCGGAGACTTTGAGGTAGTCTTGCCCCAAGTCCGGCTCTAGTATCTTGTCAGCAAGGATTCCATGCCAACTCCTCCCTTTATAGGTAAGCGTGTTTGTCTTTGAGACTGAACCAAGAGAGTCAATCACACCTCCCCACTCGCTATCTTCGACATAAATATAAGCTCCTGGGACAAGGCTATATTCATAAGGAGCATTAAGTGTGAGTTCAAAGTCGTTTCTCGTATCTCCGTATTCAAGGTCAAGCTTTGCTCCACGAATAACGCCGATATCTTTGTGTTTTTCATCGGTATAGCAGATATCAGCCATTATGAGTCACCTCTTCTTTTGGCGCAGGTGCCGCTTTGAACATCCTCGTTCTCTCTTTTTCATAAGGAGGTGTAGAGCAACTCTCGAAAATAGTTAAATCAAAATCGAAGGTATTGTCCCAAAGCACTGACACATCTCCGGAGTCAATTGCTTTGAAGATATATGAGTCTGATGTAGATGTTCCACGCGCTCTTGCGGCATAAAGGTTTTCCCTCTTGCCATCAGCGCCTATAAGTACGATTGTCTTTGCAGCTGAGTTGACCTCCATATAGGCACCTTTTGGTATTTGAGTATTAACCTGATGGAGATTGTTGTTTATGCGCATATAAGGGTTTGTAGCCGGTCCATACACTCGCCAAAGCCATCCCACAGACCCAAGGGTGTCATTTGTAAAAATCTTAGATGGCTTGCCTTGTCCAAGGTCAAAGGGAAACTCTTTCGGAAAGTCTTTCTTGTTTCCTCCGGGATTTGTTTGTATTTCATGATTGAAGTAATGAATCGTCTCGCGAATCCATGAGGGGTCTTCGGTTAAAAGGGTCAGTTTGAACTCTGCGAAGCGATCGCTTAGCCAGTAGTTAGTTGGCTCTCCTGCAATGATATAGCAGTTAATGTACCAATCTCCAATGTAGAGTTTACCGGGAGTTTTAGAGGCAATATCAGCTTCTCCGAGAGTGACGAGCTCATTTCTTTTGGTAAGCCCCTCTTCCTCTGTAGCAGCTGCAATGCCAACGTGGAATTTGATTTTCTTTGGCTTTTTGGAGCGTCTTGAAAAAGAGGTAATGCGCGAAGAAGAGCTCGCGCTCGCATACTCCCACTCCCAATCTCTCAGTTCGTTTTCAAAGTAATGGAGAGACGTATCATCTCCTCCGAACTCCATTGAGATACCTTTGCTATTTACATATCGAATGTCGGTTCTCACTATCTGACCTCTCTCACCATGCGTGCAAACTCACGCTCGTTTGCATTAAGCGTTACGGGGCTTTCAAGAGCTCTCTCCATACGCTGCGTCATGTCTTCCATGCGCCAGCTCAAATCATTGATGGCGCGGTTTGTATCTGCGTATGCGCTTGTTGCTACAAGGTTTGCCGCCATATCAAAAGCGCGGCTCTGCGGGATATTAAGCGCGAAATCGTCAACACCCCTTTGGGCAGACCGAGCGAGCTCTTGGGATGCCTTATACACATCATGCTCACCTCCGGCAAGACCTATTACAAAACCTTCTGCGGTGTATTTCGCCATCTTGATCATGACTTTAGATGGAGACGCGATACCAAGCACTGCTTTAACAGCTCCTACTAAGCCGCCGAAAAGGCTCTGGACGGCGTTCATAACGGCCCCCGCCATGTTTCCCACACCATTGATAAAGCCCTGGATAAAGTTTCTGCCAACATCCGCAAGACTGAAGCTTGAAATAGCATTTCTAGCCGAGTTGAGCATGTTCCCGACCGCAGAAACAAGTTGTCCGACTACTTGCCCAACTGCCGTGACAAGTGCCGTAAAAAGCGTTACAGCGGCTGAGAGCAAAGCACCGACAAAGCTTGGGACATTGCGGACAACGGTACTAATGAGATTTCCAACAGCTGAGAGCAGTCCAGGCGTAATCTGTGGAATGGCCTGAATGAGCGCGGTGAAGAGTGTTACGGCTGCGGAAAGCAGTGTTCCGATGAAGCCGGGAAGGGCGTTTATAACGGTATTGATGATAGTTGGTAGCGCTGCTGCAAGACTTGGAATAATAGCAACTGCACCTTGTACAAGCTGCATAAAAAGCGCCTGCGCACTTGCAAAGATTGTCGGAGCATTTGCCGCAAACGACGCAACAAAACTACTGATAATTTGTGGGAGTGCTTCCGCAAGTGGCCCTGCAACCTCAGAGAGGGCTTGCAGGATAAAGTTAAATGCTTCAAATGCGCCGTCAAAGATGGCAGGAGCAGAAGCGACGAGTATCTCACAGATTGACTGTGCAGCAGCACCTACGGCTTCCAAAATGAGTGGCATGTTTTGTTCAAATGCTGCGCCCACCTGAGCAAACAGGACAGGAAGCGTATTTGCAAGCGCTGGACCTGCCGACTTAAGCCCTTCTATTACCTGTGGCATCATGTCAGCGAGCGCTTGAGACATCGCAGGAATTTCATTGGCAAGTCCTACGATGCTTGAGCCAATATTAGCAACGGCTTGGCCTACGTCTCCACCCATAGCAGTGAAGGCAACTGCCGCATCAACGGCCGCTAGAGAGAGCGCACCTAAAATAACCGTAGCGCCGCCAAAGGCTGAGACAAGTTTCCCGCCAAAAGAAAGCGCGGGTCCGATAGATCCTGTAATCGTGCTCCCAATATTGCTGAAAGCAGGACCTAGGACATCTCCTATAGTTTTTCCAACATTTCCGAGGTTCGTTGCAATATCTTTTGCGAATGTCACAACAGCGGTTTTTGCTCCTGAGAGGGCCGTTGTAAGTGGTTCAAAGAACTTCGACAGACTTCCTGCAACTCCTGAAAATGCCCCTTGAATATGTCCTGCGATACCTTCAAAGCTACTTTTCACTTTATCGGCCACAGTCTTGAAAATGTTTCCTGCGGCGCTTGTGATAGGAGAAAGTTTGGAAGAGATCGCTTGAGCAACAGATGCAATATGTGGCGCGATAGTATCGAACGCCGTTTTTGCTACGTTTGCGATACCTTCTGCAGCTGCCTTGACGGTATTTCCTGCCATCTCAAAGCCGGTAGCAAAGAACTCTGCAGCATTTTTACCCATGGAAGAAAACTTCTCTTTAATAGGAGAAAGAAGGCCATCAAAAGACTGTGCAAACTTCGCCGCAAAGCCTGAAGCAGAAAAAACAATATTGGAAAGCGCTTTTTGTACGGAGCTTCCGATCGTTTGAAAACCGGCTTTGAACTTACCTCCAAAGTCGGTTGCAGATTTCGCTATTTTCGGGAGCTCTCCGCTTATGGTCTTTGTGGCCTTTGAAGCAACCCCTGCTACTTTGCTGAAGATGCTAAGCCCAGTTCCCGCCCCTTCAAGCGCTTTGCCTGTTACAAGAAGTGTTGGTCCAACTCCGGCAAGCATACCAATAGATTTAGCAATCTGCTGTATTTGCTCAGGGCTCATTTTACTTATGGCACCGGCTAGGTTCTCAATGGTTTTACCGGCTTTTTCAAGAGCTTTCTCAGCGAGCGGCATAATGGCTTCAAAGAGATGCTGCATAGGGTCTGACAGGTTTTGGATAGCTTTTGTGAGTGCTTTATATCCGTCTGTCTTATAGATCTCCATAACCGTTGCTTTAGCGGCGTCACCGAGATTGGAAAGAGCTCCGGAGAGCGTCTTTGCTTGCTCTGCCATAAGCCCGCCGAAATCGCCTTGCATGCCTTCGCGTATGGCTTTAATGGCCGTGTCAGCCGATACCGTGCGCTTCTCGACCGCCTTCATAGCTCCTGCAACATCAGTATTAAGCGCTTTGGCCAAATACTCCCACGCAGGAATACCAGCTTCTGTGAGCTGCATCATCTCTTGTGATGCAGCCACTGTCTTTCCGTGCATCTGACCCAATGCGCGAGTAATGGAGTCAATTCCTTGTTGTCCAATGCCTAGACCTGCTGCCGCGTTTCCGATGTCAGTGAGCATCGGAATGACATCGTCTGCAGCAAAACCATACGCAAGCAGATGTTGCGTTGCTGTTTGCAGCCCTGGCATATCAAAGGGAGTTTCACGGGCAAACTTAACAAGCTTTTGGATCGTCTCTTGCGCACGCTCAGGGCTTTTGAGCATTGTCGTAAACGCAAGATTGACCTGCTCAGCATTAGATGCAGTGGAAGCCGCCCATTTAACGCCAGCTACGGTTGCTGCAGCAAGAGGAGCGGTGATAGCGGCCGTAAGACCAGTGCCGACTCTTGAAAGAGACGAGCCTACATTACTGACAGATTTAGACGCTTTATCAGCAAGTTTTGAAACTTCGCTCTCAAACTTTGCGGAGTCTCCCAAAATCTCAATTATTACCTTGCCATCGGCCACATTCGACCTCCAGAGTTAGAAATTACGTAGTGCCATCTCTCGTAATTCATTCTCTGTAGGCAATAACGCCCAAGCTCTCGCTGCTCTTGCGTGCGCTCTCTCGGCTTCTCTTGTTGTGTCTCCGGTAAGTGGACTGCGTGCCCCTATCGCCTGGTTAATAAGAGAGTTAGGTGTTGCGATAAGCGCCATATAAAGGTTTATGAAGGTATACCAATGGAGCTGTGTGCTTGAACTTGTAAGGTCAAGTGTGTAGAAGCGCATGAAATCAGCAGAGAGAATGCCTGCGTCTTCTTGCCAGTCAAACGTGCGCTTGTGAGCACTTCTCTGTGAGTACTGTGTTCCATATTGCATTGTGTTGAAGGCTTCGCTGTACCACGTTGCAGCTGCTGCAAGTGCTTCTTTTGGATGCTTTGATACTTGGTCGGGGAGTTTTCCCGACCTAGCAAAAAAGAGGTTAAGGATCCTTGCCGTTGCCATTAAAGACGTCTTATCCTGCATGGTGGAAAAGACAAGCGAGGTACGAAAACCGGAGTTTATTGGTATGAGTACACCCGCAACATCAACTGTTACGGGCGCTCCTTTGATAATGGAATCAAAAAACATTAGTTATCAAGAGTTTCGTTTTCTGCGGTAATTGCAGATGCCAGGGAATCGAAAGCGTCTTGTGAGGTGATTTCTTCAGTCAAAATGCCAAGAAGGCGAATAATCTTGTAGATATTCAGGCGGTTCTGACCTCCCACAAGCTCCTCTGCCGCATCTTCTCCGAGAATGGATGCAATCATCGAGTGGGCTTTAGAAGAGAGCTCTTTAAGTTCGCCAAGCGCTTTCTCACCGCCGCTTAGGCTTTGGATTTGCTCTACCCACTCCTGAGCGTCAATGGCAAAGGTAAAGTTGCCAAGTTCCATCTCATAGGTTTTACCGTCAAGCTTGATTTTCTTTTTTGGCATATCAGAGACTACATTGTTTTTAAGTGCCATCGTATTTTCCTTTCTGGCCGGATTCCTTGGAAGTATTCTCATGGACGAGTAACGCAAAAAGCCCCCTGTCATTTGACAGAGGGCTTGGGGAGAGGACAGAAAATCTTACTCAGAAGCCTTGGTAAACTTCTTGGCTTCAGGGTCAAAGGTGCCGTACTCGTACTCTTCAGTAATCGCAACCTTGAAAGAAATCTTAATCGGTGCGATATCATCTCCGGCAAAGGGATCAACGTTAAGCGTGCCTTTGGCGTGCTTAGCAATAAGAGCGCCCTTAGGAGCAGCTTGACCCTTGGTAAAGTCATAGCCACAAGTACGAATGTAGTCAACCGGAACATCGAGCATATCCTCAAACTTGGCAAGCTGCTGTTGGATACCGCCGGGACCCATAGCATCAACCTCAAAACTTAAGGTGTCTGTCTTGCCAAGGTTGTACTTTGGCTGAGTCTTACGGTCGATATAGGTTGGCTCGTAAGTCTTTGCTTCGCGCTCAGTCTCAGCCTTGGTGTCCTCAGTGACGCGAATGTACTCCTGTACCCCCTGTGGCTTAATCCAATGCTGAATCTCATAGATAGAGACAGGGGAGCGAGTAGTAGTTGTCTCTTGCTTTGCTGGCTCGGGCATAATGCCCTCCTTTCTTGACAAGGCTAGTCAACCTTGTACGTAAATACTGCAATAAGCTGATAGGTGGTGACGCCGTCCTCACCGATACTGATCGGAGATGGCAAGGTGGTGACATCGTGAGCCCAAAGAACAAAGCCAACGTTTGGTCCACCACCGCGCTCAATAGCGGCTTGTAAACGTCTTAGCATGGCAAGGCCGTCTACACGCTCGCCCTCATTAAGCGGGCGTGTTTGCAGATACACTTCATAGGGGAATTGCTTGACGCCGCCACCTGATCTGTAGCGGCGAATCCAAGGTTCTCCCGGAGCAGCTTTGACCATGGCGCGAACGCCTGTGGTCTGTGCATGTTCCGTTTCGGGATATTGACCATATTCCACATCAATATCCTTAAGAACTTCCTTCACCCAGTTAGTGGTTGCTTCTGCAACGTCTGCCATTTCTATCAACCTTTCATGAGTTTTGAAAACATTTTCGTCCACGCGCTACCTCTTACGCCTTTGCACCTGTCAAACCAGTGGTCACAGGCGTTAGGGGCATGAAGAGCGTTTTGCGTGGTTTGGTGATTATGGGGCGAGAAGTACTGAATTCGTGCATATGCCGCTGCGTCTCCGCCGCCCCATTCAACGAAAGCTGAGCTGCCTGTTTGACGTGTCGTTCCAGAACCCTGGAGCGCGCCTGAGTCATACGGTACATACGACTTGCAATCAGCAAGTACATTTTCTGCCGTAATGCCTAAAGCACGCTGGCAAAGAGCAGAAACCTTCTCTTTTGCCGGTGCAACATTTGCCGAAACAACACGCATCTTCATCTTGCTTCCACCTCCACGTGATGCGTCTTAAAACGCACTGAATAAGGGTTTACCGACCTCACCATAAATGCGTCAGCAGGCGGCCTCTCACCGTCTTTGACACCTGTCACAATGAAGTCTCCGGGACGAAGAACAGGGTTCTTGAAGAACCACGCCTTAAGCGTGTCTGCATGGTTCGAGCCGATAGTATCGGCTGTGTTGCCGCGCTTCTTCTCCACGTGAACTCCTGACATAACAACACGTGAAAAGGCATTGTCGCGCTTGCGCCAAAAGGTGACTGTGTCGTAAGCAATCATCGGACACCTCGCCATAGGAGCCCTGTACCAACAAGGAACGGGTAGACAACAGAAAGGTCATCTATCTCAGCGATACGATCGGCATAAGTAAAGCTCACAGAGCCTACTGTTTCGCTTTTAAGCGTGCCTTGTGTGTCTTTGCCGGACACACGCTCACAAAGAGCTGAGAGAGCGAGTTTCCACTTCTCTGTGTGTTGCTCCGGTATCTCTTCTCCCGTCATAGAAACAAGGACTGCACGAGCTTTGACGAGAGCGGCCGTAAAGTCGCTCTCGTCCATAGTCCCGTGATAGGTGTCTCTATAAAAGCCGTATGTCAGGCTTGGGGCGGCCATTAGCCCGCCTTCGGATGCAGCACGCCAGCGGCCTTGGTAGCCTTAAGTGCGACACCACAGACAAACTCCACGTCCAAGTTCTTAACCGCGCCCGGAGTGGTCCAGTCGGGAAGAGACACAGTGAGCGCATTCCCGCCGCCCAAAGTAACGCCGTGGAACTCGTCAATGCCAAGGCAAAGAGCAAAGATATCAGCGGTTGCAATACAGCCGTCGCGCATCTCCTGAATGGCAATGCCGTTATAGGTCTGTACTGGATTACCTGCGCCTTCCTTAGTCTCAGTGGCAAGGCCAACGACACGAAGAAGCGCGTTCAGCTTCACGCGCTGAGCAGCACTCATAAGCAGCACGTCAGGCGTGCGTGTCATAGCGGAAAGCATACCGTCAAGCTCCTCAAGGTAAGCAAGAGCAGCTTCCTTGGTCGTGACCTTGATATCTGTCTTGGAGGTTACCTCAGTGCTCGTACCCTTAACCGCCTTAGCGATACCGTCAAAGCTGTTGGTGTCCTTAGTGATATCGCCGTTGATGACAGTAGCATTGAACTTGCGGATAACCGCATTCTTCGCTTCCTCAAGACGCATCTCGTAGAGGTCTTCAGCTGCAGCCTTGGCCACACGGTCCATAGAGAACGTAGAGCCAAGAATACCGAGTTGCGTCTTCTTGCGCTCAACAGCGGGCTCAGACACAACAGGCTCAGCATTAAGCGCACGGAAAGCAGCAGAAGCCGGAGTCTTGACACGCTTATAGCTGTAAACCAAATCAGAGGTACCGGTAGCAGTCATGCAGTCATCGAAGGTAAGAGCTCCGAGCAAGTAGTTGTCGGTCACAAGCTCATTGATAAAGCCTTGGACAAGCTTATCTCCGGAGTTTGTGGCCAAATCGGCAAGTGTAATCATTTATCGTCCTTTCAATCCTTCGTGAATGTTCATAGCGACGCCGCCAGAAGAGCTACCTGCTGGTTTCCCGGAGGTGTTGATATTCTTCGGTGCGTCTTCAGACTTGAAAAGGAAAGGCTTTGCTTCTTTAAGCTTTTCAATGTCTCCGTCTAGAGCGTCAAGCGCCATACGTCCCAGCTCAAGGTCAATACATCCAGCACTGGTAAGTGCCGATTCAGCTTCTGCCTTTGTCTTGGCGTCTGCTGCGTCTTTAAGTTGCTGCTCAATAGCGGAGATGCGCTCATCAGAAGAAGCCATTAACTCCTTAGACTCTGCAAGCTCTGCTTCCAGTTCCTTAATGCGCTTGTCGCGGTTGGCAAGGTCGCGCTCTAGCTTGTGGACATTGGTGTTTCCGGCAGGCTTTGCACCTGTCTCTCCACTTGTGCCCTCGCCCTCGTTTGGGTCTTGGGGATTGTCTCCCTCGCCATCTTTGGGGTCTTGGGGCTGATCATCAGGTTTGGGGTCTTGGGGGACAGTGCCTTTCGGTTTTGTCTCCTCGTTCGCACCTTCAGTCAATTTGCCTGGCATAAAACCAATCCTTTCAGCCTTTGCAGGTCCTTTTCCTGCACTGAAAGGATTGTCTTAGGCTAGTAACGAGCAAAGAAAAAGCCCCATTGCTGGGGCTTTGAAAGTTTGAGCTTTTACTTTTCAAGCAAAGGAGTAAGTTCTTGCTCGGCCTTTTCGGTGGGACCATCCCAAGTGAAATACTCAGGCCAGCCCTTGTGTAGATTTCTTCGTCTAATTAAAGCTACCAACTCGTCATTCGGAAGCTTCATGTAGATGGAAAGAATCTGTTTTTTTGTATAGTCTTTTCCATACTTTCTGCGAAGTTTCACATACTCTCGAGCATATGTATTGCTTCCGCGTAAAAGTGCTTCATGAGAGATATCCAGACTATCGCAAAGTACTTCGTAATCAATCACCATAAAAGAGCACTCCTTACCACGGTATCAGCGATTTTGTTCTTCCCGAATCCATGTACAGCGACGAATCTGAAAGACTCTGCCAGAAGCTCGGATCCGAACTCGTCTTCCATCTCATCATACTTTTTCATATAAGGAGATATATTTTTCAAGAGTTCCATATCCTGGCTACTGTCAAACATTATTTTACCAGAATCATCGTCGTAATAGACCAGTACGCCATTATCTAAAAACGCTCCTTCAAGCTTCTGATTCAGCCTTGATGCGGTAAGTAATTCTATCTTCTTATCCTCGAATAACAACGTCCTTTCTATCTCTTCTTGCCACTCGTCCCATGAGGTCAAAACCCACTCTTTAGTATGCGCTGCTTCGTGGAAGGCTACTTGAATACGCTCATTGACCGTCTTTTTGAGTAGAGCTGGACTTACCTCGACAACTGCTCCATCCTTCCTTCTCGACACTTGAGCAAATATCCCAGGCTTAAGACTGTTGCTAATCCTGAAAAGGTAATCATGTTTGATGGAATCCCCAATGAAACCTATAGCGCTTTCCACACCTGCTGCCGCTTGCCGTTGGAAGGCAACAGGGACATCTGAAGAAAAGGAGAGTTTGACCCCCATCCTCTTTGCGAAGGTATTACTGACACTTTCTTTAGATGCCTTATAAGCGCTGATGATGGTTTTTGATTCGGGGAAAGATCCAGGAAAAGTTATGCCTTTAGCGTCTCTTGAAAACTGCGGACTTGCCTTAAGCGCTCTCGGTTGCCTGTCAACCGCCCAGGCACGCTCTCTTTGATAGTCGCGTCTTAGGTGGTTATCAGCTACCCATTGCCTGAGCTTATCTTGCGCCGTCCCGAGTTGTAAGCGCTGCTTAGTAGCGTCAAGCCCCGCTTCTTGGAGTGAGACGATCTCACGCTTCTTGCTCCTGATATAGCGCTCATATCTACGTTGCTTTTGTGTAGCGGCGTAGTACTCGTCACTGGTCATTCCGACAAGCTTTTCTTGAGCTTCAAATTTGGTATCAGGCAACTGAGATAGCCCGGGGACATAAGGCGCCATGTTGTGGTAGCAGTTATGTGTTACAATAGAATTTGCAAAATACCAGGCATTTTTCGTTGAAAGGTTGTATACATGCCCAGACCACATCCTAATATCAATGCTGACGATCTTATCAGGCTCTACAATGAAGGAGCTTCTATCAGAGCCATGAGGAAGCATTTCAGATGCCGGAATAGGATTATCGCCAGCGAACTCAAAGCTCTTGGCTTGAAGACCGATAGACGTAAGAAGAGCGTTGATGTCGAACGTGTCGTTGATCTTTGGAATAAGGGATTCAATAAAACTGTTATTGCTGAGCAGCTTGGTGTTTCCCAAACAACGATTACTAATAGACTTAAGGAACGAGGAGTTCTCCCGCAAGATAGGCGAATGGCTACCAAAACTAGAATGGCGAGATGTTCCCTGGAAGAGAGAAGGGCTCTTTGTAAACATGCGCAAGATGCTGTAAGAGGTAGTAGAAAAACACATGCTGACCTTTGCAAAAGAGCTAAGACCAAGGCTGCAATCGGAAAGCCTGGAAGCGTCGAAGAGAGCAGGCTTGGGAGTATGCTTAAATCTTTTGGTCTTGACGTTGTCTACCAAGCTGCTATTGACAAGTACAACGTCGACATTTTGATTGGCAATTCCATCGTTGTGGAAGTTAGCGGAAGATCCAAGAAAGGACCTAATGCCGAACGTATTCCCAAGCGAGTTAAACTCCTGCTTGATAGTGGGTTCACACTCGTACTTGTCTGGTCTAACACCAAATGGTATCCCGTCACGATTGACGCGGCTGAATACATAGTCTCCCTTTTTAAGCTGGCTAGCAGCAACCCATCCTTGGGGGGTAAGTATTGGGTGATTTGGGGTGACGGTAAGGTTATGACCGAACACTGTTCGTATAGTGACAATTTGCCCGGAATACTTACGCCGATAAGCCGCAGAAGCATAAGGTCCTGACACTTTTGTATCACCAACTACACAATTTGCTCCGCACAGCCCGGTTACCGTGCCGTATCCGGTTGATTCAACGAGCGGTGGGTACTCGGTACTTCTGCCACTTCTTGAATATACTTTACCCTGCCATACAGCATGTGTAGGCCGTGCTCCAAAGTGAGCGTCAACAAAGACCAAGTCCCATTCCCACTCGTCCATACGCTGCATGAGAAGGCGGTTTCTCGCTTGGTTAGCTTGAGAAACAATGTGGCGTCTCAAAGCTGCGTCAATGGTCGTTTTTGTACAGCTGATGTAGTCGATCGTCTCTAGTCCTGAGTTGGCAAGCTTTGAGACGCCACGCTCCATAACAGCCTTTGTTGGCTTGCCTGCTTGGTGGCGCGCAATTGCTTCTGCTGTCACCTCATACCACAGTGCTTCTTGTTGCTCTGCAAGTGCGATATTCTGACGGTTTATCACCTCATATAGTCCCTGCGCTGTCTGAGAGCCTATGAGAGTCGCTAAATTAGTCATGTGGCGGCGCTTACCCAAGACACGTATAAACTGCCCTATAAGCACATCGTCAGTGGCTTTGAGCGACCTTTTAAGCGTTTCTCGTGTCTGCTTTTCGATGTAAGGGCGATACTTGTAGTAAATGCCAAGCGCTTCTTCTCTTGATATCCTCGCCAATCGGTCAAAGTCCGCTATTTCTTGACCTTTAAGAACAGCGCCATTGGTACGCACAACCTCGCCAAAGAGGTGCAAAAAGAAATACGAGAGCTCGCGAACGTATGCCGCTTGCGCCCCTCCAACAAGACGTGCGGCAATCTCCTCTGTGGGGTTCATAGCTACTCGCCAAGCTCAACATCAAGCGCTACTCCGCTGGTCTCGCCGGTATACGTCTTAGCTTCCTCTTCGCTCATGCCTTGATATTTGGTGAGATACTTCCACTTGGGGCAAAGACCACGCGCAATGTCATCTTTCATCATGTCGCGGTCGGCCTTGTCATCAGTAATAACCGAGTCATCCCAAAGAATATCAATCGGTATTGGCTCTGTAATTAAGTGTCCATTAAGCGCACATTCTGCAGAGTAGGCGCCTTGCACAAGATCACGCACAGAGTTTTCTATAGCGTGCTCATGACGTCTGATGGTGCGCATAAGCTGAGAATTTGCGCTTACAACCTCAGTTGCAGTCTTGAGCCCTTGCCCCAGGGTGAATGACCAATATCCGGCACCAAAGCCGGTGCGCTGCCCCAAAATGCCAAGTGCATTATTTATGGCAACTACCATATCGTCGATGTGCGTATCGGGGTTGTAGACTGTCACCGGGACATCAATTCCAACACCGCTTTTGATGGGCGCAAACATCAACTGGTTCATGGTCTCGGCAAAGACTGGCTTTCCGGTTTTTGAGTCTCTAACCAGTGCTTGTTCGTCAACAATCGTCTTCGGTAGAGATACCTTAACCTGCCAATACAGCTGATTGAATACCTCGTCAACGAGTCGGCATGTATCGCAAATGTCCTCAAGAAGCGATGCGCCTAATGGTGTGAGCTCGTCATGCGTGTTGTACTTAGCAGGCTTAACGATGGAGTAAGTGGGAAGTGTCTGTCCTGTGTCAAGTGTGCGGGTTACCTCGTCAAGCTCTATCACACGGCGGTGGTTCCCCTTTGGATCAAAGAGCAGTGTTTCTATTACTTCGGTACCTGTTTTTCTTGAGAGTGTACGAATCTGCAGCTGATCATAGCGCCTGCCGGAAACGCTAACCTTAGAGACAAACGCGCATCCATCACCAATGAGAGGTATTACTTGCCATGCATTCATACGGCGAACGGTAGTCACAACACTGCCTTGCGTGCCGGTAAAGTCGGCCACCCAAGCACCGGAGCCAAGTGCAAAGACATTACTCATAAACTCCGCTTGCTCGTCTACGAAGTCAGGTATCGTGCGCTCAAGCCATGCGCTGACGTCTTCATCGACACTTGAGAGGATCGTCCCTTCATTCATGACAAGACTGGGAATCTCTTCTGCCACCATAGACGCCGGACGCATGGAAAGACGATCATAGCTTTGCGAGTTGTCGTTTATAACGTATGGCTGTTTGTAGTAGTCGTTGTCTCGGATGTACCAGCCCCACCAGAGCTCTTGCAACTTGTCCATTGAGGTGTCAGGGGTATAGTTCATACCGCGCAAGTACTTTACGGCCCACTCAGGTTTTGCTATCTTCAGTTTGTTATCCACGCATACTCCCTTACGTCAAACTCCTGTCATTGATAAGGGTCATACACGCATAACGAACAGCGTCTATGGTGTGGTTATCTGCGTCGGGAAGCTGCCCTGTAAGCTGTCCGTCTTTGGTCATCACATAGGAGTAGTTGGTAAACTCACGCACTGCGACGGTACACTTAGCGTCAATTACAATTTTCTTCCGGAACTGTAGCCACTTGATAGAGTTTCTGATGTTATGGGCACCAGTCTTAAGTGCCGGGCGCGCATCAATTCCATTGGCCTTAAAGTCAGCAATGCTCTTTGGCTCTGCTGAGTCGCACCACACAACCGCATACGGTTCTGCGTCCTCATAGACGCCGTCATCATCCTCAAGCGTGCTGTGCATCCTCTGGCTTACAACTTCAGCCGACTCTTGGTTTGAGAGTCCGCACTTGACGAACTCGTCAAGGATGTAGAGAGTGCGAGTCTTTGTGTCATAGGCAATCTTTACCCAGGCGAATGGGTCTTGGCTAAAGCCCCAGTCAACGCCGTAACACCGATATTCAAGCTCTCTGCGCTCTTGGTGTGTAATGTCTCGCACTTCAACACGAGTAAAGACCTCAGAGCCATAGCCTACCTCTTCACCCAACCACTCATGGCGGTATGCTTCCTCGTCAAGCTCTTTTAAGTCCTCAGCGTCGCGCCGTACCTGCTCCGGTATCCATTCGTGTGGAACATCGAGATAGCTTGACTCAATGACACGTTCTTTATGATCAGCCTTGATAGCCTTGATGTGTTGGTTTACCCAGGCATCTCTTGAGCGTGGAGGATTGTGGTCAAAGAAACGGAAATACACCGAGCCTTCAGGCGCATCTCTTGTGACGGACTGCATAACTACTCTGAGCTCACCCCAGCCGTCGAACTGATCTACCTCAGAAAACCATTGATAAGCGTAGTACGTCCCGTTCGGTGCTTTGATAGCTTTGGTCTTCTGGGTTCTATCACCGCCACGGAAGGTGATTACTTGGCCGGTCGTGTGTCTGGTGAGTTTATAGGGGCTCTTGGAAGCGGTCCACTCATCACGTATACCGAGCTTATCGAGCGCCCAGAGCATCTGTTCAAAGACACCCTCGCCAATGTCTTTCCCAATCTTTGGCATGACAAACGCGCTTCTATCCTCATGCTCCATAAGACCGGCTGCAATCTCCAAGGAAACGGTAGAGCTCTTCAAAGAAAAACGCCCTCCTCTCAGCCACCACTCACCGCCTACATCTGTCGCAATGGCCCGATGCAGGGCAAGGAAAGGAGGGGCTAAGAGAAGGGCGAAGTCTGCCACGAATGGCGGCTTATCGTCTGTTGTATTTTCCGGAATTGCATCTAAGAGCGTTCTCCCGATGCTTGATATCGCCGTGACTGCAGTCTGTGAGACACCATCTGCAGCAATGGAGGAGCGGGCACGCATAAAGGTATCACTCATGCCGTTAAGCACCTGAGCACGTGTTATCGTGACGCGCTTGGATGCTTGCTCTTTAAGGTCTTCCAACCTCGCGTTAACCTCGGGACGCTTTTCAAGCTTTGATGCTTCACGGTCCACCGTCTCCGGCTTCCACTTCTTGCGCGTTGGATACGCCGTAAGCATCGCCTGACGCTGCGTTTTACCGCTCAGGCGTTCCTGCACATAGGCTTCATACTTCGGGTTTTTCAGTGGTTGCGTCTTCATGATTTGAGTATGCGCACTCACTTACGCTTATGACGTGCTTTAAATCGCCGCTGGCGAAGAGCATTCTTCTTCCGCTTAATCTCCTTGGCGTGCTCGATTCTCCATGTCTCTTCCTTGATGAAACACTCGCTGCAAAGGCCGAGTCTGGCCGCTCTGGGAGTTGCAACATCGACAGGGTGCTCGTGGCACTTTTGGCAAAGAGGAATCTCATAAGCGTTATAGCGCCCATATCTCTGGCGTGCTTTGCGTATAGCCTGAGGAGTTCTGCCATCAAGGATATCCGCCAAGTCTTCTGCGGTGAGGTCGGGATATTCCCACAACACTTTAAGCTCGCTATGAGTCCACGGCTTATATGGAGATTTAATGAAGTTAAAAGAACTGTCACAACTTGTCCTATTTGAGCCTTCTTCAAAACACACGTTTACTCCTCTCTTTTTGCCATGTTCAATTTTCAAAGAGAAGTAACGCTGTCTCTGCTATCGAAGAGGAGATACTCATTGATCATCATCTATCACCTTGGCCCCGCAAGCCGGACAGAACTCAAGGAGTTCATCAACTAAAAGCTCTTGATACAGAGAATCGTCTATTGCACATTTACACGCAGAACACTCCCACCATGTGCCAGCGTCTCCTGTATCCGGTATAAAACGGCACCAATGAGTAGGGTAGAGGTCTTTTTCCGGTACGTCAGCATACGGATAGTGAGAAGCCATAGTTAACCTTCTTTCGGTATTGGAAAATCGGGGATTATTGGAAATTTGTCCGGATGCGCCTGAATATACGCAACCCTCTCTTGAGTCTTTTTTCGCTGTGCTTCTTCGGAACTGTGCGCAGGCGCAACACAGACAGGCTCAATATTGCCGCTGTAGCGCGACAGAATCGTGTTTAAGCCACAAACACGCTTGCCATCGAGTGATAAGGCTAAAGCGCATCTAGCGTTGCACCTAGAGCCTGTGAAGGGACATAGAAGAAAATCAACCTGTTCAGGCAATGTATATCACCTCGCTAATAAAAATCGCTGATATAGGAATAGGGACCTTTAAGCAGGCATTTTGTAACCTGTCCTGTGCGTCCTGCTTTGTTCTTGACCGTGTGGAGCTTGATTTCTTGAAATCCCGATCCCTGTTTTTCGCCACGTGTGATGATGACGGCTGCCCAAGACGCATAGCCAACAACACCAGATCCTCTGAACCAATCAAGTGATGGATCGTCTTTTTCTTTGGCGTCAATCTTTTTGAGCGAGGAGAGAACAAGAATCGGAACATTCATCGAAAGTGCTATTTGCTGAAGTCGTGTTGCAACCTCGGAGACTCTTGCATAGTCGCTATTGTCAACATCGGAAGAGCCGGTTTGAAATTGTTGCACATAATCGATTACTACAAGTTCCGGTGCTTCGTCATCTGCCGCGGCAGTCTTTAGGAGCTGCTCAATTTCTGTTGTGGTTGCTACAGAGTCAATGATGGCTAAATAAGGGGCCACAACATCCTCATAAACCGCTGCATCTCCCAAGACTTTGTTTTGTTTTCTCATGTTGAATGCGTATGCCGAGAGTTTTAGTGGGTCAAGATCCAGCTTTGGTATCTCATCGGTTCGATTTAAGACATCAGACCACCGAAACGGAACAATGTCGATGTCTTGATACTTTGCTCCTTGAGTGGCGAAAGACCAGCAACTTATAGAGCGAGCAGTCACGTTTCCCCATGTGTCGTCAAGCGTGAAATACGCTACACGTTGCCTTGTTGCAGCAACATTTGTAGCTACATGCACGGCAAGAGAAGACTTTCCGGCAGATGCCACACCACCTAAAATCGTGAGTCCCGGCATAAGACCGCCATTAAGTGCTTCGTCGAGATGTGTATGCGTAAGCAGGGGCTTTGTACCCTGAAGATAGCAATCAACCGCCCAGCTGTGCTCAGGATGGCTGAAGTTACGTAATTCTTGAAATCCCATTACGCACCACCGTGCTTTTGTCTGTCACGGAGATTGCGAAGTTCTGTCAGCTCAGCTGAGCACTTTTTCTGTTCAGGGGAATTGTGAGGGGCTTTGTCTAGCCGTTGGAGTATCTCTTCTTCGGCAATAGCAAACTCAACTCCAGTCATGGGTTGTTCTTTCTGCCGCGCATCCGTCGGAGCGTCAGCGCAGACGGAGGATGCGCGGGGAGAGAGATCGCTTTTTGAGCTCTCTCCCTCTCTGATACTCTGTATCTGATGTGTAACCAAACTCCCAGTGTTTTGGTTACACTGGTGTAACCTTTTTCCCTTGGCTACGGTTACAGGGTGTAACCGCTCCTGGTTACACCTATCATCTTCCGGATCAAGCCAAAAGAAAGTTCTTTTTGGTGTTTCTCCTCTCTTAGTTTTGCTGGCAAGCTTAAATATTTCTTCACGCTCACAAAACTCTAAAAATCGCTGAGCAATTCTTGGTGTAACTTCGCACTCTTTAGCGATAGTACGGACTCCACACCTGAAATATGGCGGATTGCCTTGAAGCTGAGAAAAACAGTAGAGGAGCATCTGAGTACGAGAATCTCTTGATGCTCCTCTAAAGGTCGAAATCACTTGTGCAAGGTGGCGCGCGGATGTCGCATCCAGCTTTGACCAACCTTGACCGTCTGTGTAATCAGCCACGCGCCACCTCCTTTCTTAGGCCGCAATCATTAAAACGGGATGTCGCTATCGTAGAGATCAGGGACAGCGGGCGTCTCTTCAGTTGCAGGCTGTGCTGTATCGTCTCCGAAGGGGATAGCGTCCGGTACTACGACTGTTTCAACCTTTTTGCGTGTGTCTCGCTCTTCAAGCATGGAATCAGGAAAACTTTTGTCGATGATCTCCTGTGTAGTGAAGCATCCGGCAAGGTCTGGACCTTTTCCGTCGGTGCCGTCTTGCTTGGTGTAGAGCCGGTCACGAACAACAAAGCCGACCCATTTACCAACGAGTGTCTGCTCTGCTCCTGCTTTGTTGGCGTAGGCGAAACCCTTGTTCTGAGGTGAGCCTTCAACGGCTTCAACAAGCTTCTTGTAGCGCGCAAGGCCAAAGCCGGACTCATCAGCGAGATAGAAGCGGAAAGAATGCTTCCAGTCGTTCTTCTCGTCTTTGGACTCCTCTTTGAAAAGCAAAGTCTTCTTGTCCTCAGCCAAGATGTCGTAAACCACCTCAAGGTAGGGCTTTGTTTCTGCCGTCTTGTCCTTGACACGGATGATCTTTGCCAGATATCCGCCAGGGGAGAGCAGCGTTCCTCCGCCGTTTGTCGCTACGATATCGTTCCATCCTTTAATTGCTTTCATAGTACTTTCCTTTCTTCTATCCCTCATATTCGTTAAGGGAGTTAATTACATCTACAATGTCGTTTGGCATTGTCTCGGGTAGTGCTTCAAAGGGTGCTTTTGCGGTCGAGGTCGCGCTTCTTGTCTCAAAGATATATTCGCCGTCCTTGAAGCGCGTGTTTAGGACTGTCGTAAACTTGGACTCAAGGACGATCTTGTCAAGCTTTCGCCCGCTTGTCTTGATGTGGGTAAACTCATAGCCCGCATCGTTCATATCGGTTTGGGTGTGGGCAGTAAAAATCACCGTTATATCAGGTCGCATGACAAGGGCGTAATCTATAAGCCCATAGATTGACCAGGCTAAATCAGCCCACTTGTCGTAACTCTTCTCGGTGCGTCTTCTGGCTTCATCGGCCACCATAATTCCGTTGATTGTGTCAACAACAATCGTATGAACGTTGGTGAATCTGGCGTTTATGACCTTGAGCGTTTTTAGGATTATCTCCGGATCATCAGATACTAAATAATTCTTAGCATCCTTGTTGTAATCGCCTTTCCATCCACGCCACGAAAGTCCCTTCTTGTCCGAGTCGATAATAAAGGTGCTCTCCGGCGTTAAATTTCTTAGGCTTGTGGTTTTGCCTGAACCGGACTCGCCCATAATGGCGATAACTCTAGCCATTTCTCCTCCTTTCTAAAATCGATATTCTTTTTCTTTTTGGGGAACTTGTTGAAAATAGGCACCGTGTTTTTTGTTGAGTCGGATAATTTCCATAAGGTTTTTCATTTCCGTCTCCGGAGCAAAAAGCACAATCAGGTTGAATTCAACGAACGTTACGCCTTCTTTGGTCGTTGGGTGTATGGAGAAGGGGAAATGGCTTCTTGAGAGGACTTTAACAATCGTCAGTTCCTCATAAAATCCTTTACCATTGCGAACGAAAAGCCCCTTACATACATTGTCAAACTCAACCACCCACCATGGAGGGTCGGCAGAAGGTGCCTTGCCATCAATCGTGAGATGTGGCTTCATATCACCTCTATTCGGTTTTGTTTTTTTTGGTTAGTCCTGGAGAAACTCGCGTCCTCCGGCAATCATTGCGGCCAGGGTCTCCAGCGTCATTGTGACGTATGTTTCTCCTGCTTGTGCAGCACCACAGCCGCGCCGTTTATGCACGACAAAGCCGTACTCTGCACCGTCGTTAATGCGCTCTACTTCTGTTTCTCTGAGCCACTGGGGAAGCTCCGGACGCACGGTATTTTTGCACTCAAGTACGACTCGTTGACCACGAAAAAAGACCCCGGCAATGTCGCCACGGTCTTTTGTTCCGCCTACGGTACGCCTTTCTATTTCTGGTGCATCGAGCGCATGGGAAAGATACTCAACTACCATACGCTCAAATGCTGTGCCTTTCTGCTTTTGCTTACTCATAAAAAGCACCTACAATACGAGCGCCACATCCGGGACAATACTCATATTCTTGCGTGTCATCTGAGTAATCAAATCTCCAATCACATTTAGAGCAACAAAGCTCTGTACCATTGTCAATCAAATTACATACATCATGGTTACCTCTTACAACTACAACACGCTCTCCTATAAGTCTTCCGTTGAACTCTAGGTTGTTTGGTGCTTTGCAGCCATTCCAGAGCTTATATGTTACGTACTCGCTCATTATCGTCTTCCTTCCTCTTGCCCCATGAGCAAAAGCCGTCTGGGTTAAATTCTTTACCAACACAACCGCCGAAAAAGTGATGTTCTGTTGCCCAAAACTTGCAATCTCGACATCTCACGATTGGTTCATCTGTGAGCCAATGCCCGCTGTTGCCGTCGGTACCAACGATGTATTCACCTTCTGTCATCGCTCCTCCTTTTTCTTCCCTTACGTCGGTAGTGCAAGTGTTTGATTGTCGATATAGTCATCTGCCGGTAGAGCGGCTTGCTCTTGCGGCTCTGGCTCTCTCATAAAAAGTACCCAATGCGTCTTAGACGCTTTAGGGCGTCGATTGCCGATAATCGGTTTTGCCGGACAAAGCGCCAGTACATCCTTGAGCGGAATATCACACTCGCACCACTTAAAGACAAGGACGCCATAGGGCTTGAGTACTCTCAGGCACTCTCTAAAGCCTTTGGTCAAGTCTTCGCGCCATGTGTGACTATCCAGGCTGCCGTAGTAGTCGCTTCGCCATCCGCGCTTACCTATAAGATGCGGTGGGTCGAAAATTACCAGGTTAAAACTTTCGTCCGGAAAAGGTAGCTTTCGGAAGTCAGTCACCCTATCTGGACTGACGTCAAGCGTACGACCGTCGCATAACGTGAAATGTCTCGGGTGTGCGTCGCACTTAAGTACGCGCTCGTCTTCCTTGTCAAAATAAAAGCTCCGTG
>ERZ773263.647-NODE-647-length-23380-cov-6.180107_pt1 | contig 23380 bp, 16 predicted proteins | sample MGYA00511076_ERZ773263 | MGnify/ENA primary metagenome ERZ773263 (study PRJEB29015, sample SAMEA2738155) | human oral metagenome | biome: human oral; feature: human-associated habitat; material: saliva | place: China | collected 2195 ... | reverse complement strand
AATATTTCTTCCAAAGTTTTATGTAAAATATTCCCTAAAACTTTTGCAGATATTCCAATATCTGCTACTATTTCATCAGAACTTTCAATACCACAAATTTTATCTAAAAAGAAAAAAGTTTCACTTTTTTTAAGCTCTATATAGTCATAAGCACCTATTTTTAATATATTGTCTTTAAAATCTGTTTTTTCTTTTAGATAAGCTCTAAAAAAAGTTTTATCTTTAGAGAAATTCTCTGTTTTTTCCTTTGAATATATAGTTTTAAAATATTGTTTTAAATTGTCTGTATTATTTTCTAAAGCTGTGTATTTATTTATAAATTCATAGACAAAAGCAGAAAAATCTATATTATTATCACTATCTACCAAAGAATAAATATCTATCTTATTTAAAGATAATAAATTCTGAAAAAATCTATATTTTTGAATTAAAATCTCATCTTCATTAGTTTTTAAACCTAATTTTATTTTTTGTTGCTCAGTAAATAAATTATTATTAACCTTTATTTTTGGCAAAGTTTGGCTATCTGTGTAAATAATAGCAGGGTTTTCTATATTTTTAACAGAGTATTTTATTAAATCTAAGTCTTTAAGCTCATTTTTTTTATTTTTATTTTTCTGTATGGAATAAATCACTATTCTATTCAAATAATTAAAAAATAATGTAAAGATATTTTTTCCTAAACTAGATTTAAAAAATTTATTGAAATTTTTAAAAAAGTCTATATTTTCATTTGAATTTAAAAGTCCTAAAATTTCATAAATTTTATCATATAAAGTATCAAATTTATCTTCTATAAAAAAATCTATATCAGTTTTTGAGCTAAAAAATTTATCACATAAAAAATCATTTAAACTACTTATATCTTTTATTTTTTCTATATCATTTAAAGTTTCAAATATTAATTTTAATTTAATTTTTAAATTTTTATTATCTTCTAAGTAATATGAGTAGTAATCTGTATTTAAAAGCTCCAAAGAAATATATCTATAATCATTAGAAATTATTTTTTCAAAACATCTATAATCTTCTATATCTAAACCATAAAAACTCATAAAAGCATTTTTAAAAATATTCTCTTTCACAAGGAAAATATCTATATATTTCTTATTTTTATAGTCTATTCCATTTAAAAGATTTAAATAAGTTTCTATAACTTGATAAAACTTTGTATCATTCAAATAGAATTTATTAGATTTTGTAAATATTGAATATCTATCTTCCTTATTTAAATCAGTAGAAAAATAGCCATCATATTGATTAGTTCTAATCATTGTGTGAAGTTCTAAATCATTTGTATATTTTGAGAGTTTTATATTTATTTTTTTATCAGGAAGACTAACTTTATTCAATTTTAAATTTTCCATATCAAAGTCTTTATTTTCCATTTGTAAAAGAATTTCTACTTCACAAACAGATTGAATACTATTTATTATCTCTAAAAAATTATGTGGAAAATCAACTATATCATAAAAAACTATTTTTTTATATTTCTTTATATAAGTTAAATCTAAATTTTCCAAAGAATATAGCCAATCACTTGGAATATATGAATTTTTATCTAAAAATTTATCCATTTCTTCTTTTATTTCAAAAAATATTTCAAACTTTTCTTCCTGCCATTTAGATAAATTTAAGAATTTTAACATATCTTTATTTTTTATATAGGAAAAAAATTCAAAAAAATCATCTGCAATTTCTATACATTCAAAATAATTATTTATGTTTAATTTCTTTTTAATATCCTCTTTTAAACAAGAATAAAAAAGAAAAAATCTTTTAATATCTCCTAAAACTTTTTTATTTGAAAGAAAAATTCTATCTAAAAAATCTTCAAAAGCAATAATATTATTTTTTACTAATAATTTTGACTTATTCACATAAGCAAAATAATGTTTTTGTGCCATTCCACTTTCTACAACAACAAGAGTATTGTCTGAACTATCTTCATTTATGATTTTATTCATTTTAAAATATAATTCATTTTGATTTTGATTATTGTAAGCTAAATAATTAAAAATTAATTTATTCATAATCTTCCTTTCTATAAAATTTAACAAAAAAACAATTTATTACTAACTAATTTTAGTTTTTCTCTTATTCTATCATTATTGTTATAAAAATACTAATATTATATTATTAATTCATTGAAGAAGATAAAATAAAAATCAAATTATTAGTTATATACATTTTTTAGAAAATATTATATAATTATATAATGTAAATATAGAAATAATATAATGGAGGAAAATAAATGAGAATTTCAGATAGGGTTAAAAATATGAAATATTCAGCTGTTAGAAAATTAGCTCCTTTGGCTAGTGAAGCAGAAAAAAAGGGAATAAAAGTTTACAGATTAAATATAGGGCAACCTAATATAGAAACACCTAAATTGTTTTTTGAAGGTTTAAAAAATATACCAGATCATGTTATAAGATATGCAGATTCAAGAGGAATATCTGTTTTATTAGAACAAGTTATAGAAGTTTATGCAAGAGATGGTCATTTTCTAAAAAAAGAAGATATAATTGTTACAGAAGGTGGAAGTGAGGCTTTAACATTTGCAATGCTTGCTATTTGTAATCCAGATGATGAAGTTTTAATTCCAGAACCTTTTTATTCAAATTATAAAAGTTTCTTAGATATTTCAGGAGCAAAAATTATTCCTATACCAACAGATATAAAAAATGATTTTGCTTTACCTAAAAAAGAAGAAATTCAAAAATTGATTAATTCTAAAACAAAAGCTATTTTATACTCTAATCCTTGTAATCCAACAGGAAAAGTATATACAGAAGAAGAAGTAAAATTATTAGCAGACTTAGCAGTAGAAAATGATTTATTTGTTATTGCAGATGAACCGTATAGAGAATTTATATATGATGATAAGGATAAACATCATTCTTTATTAGATATAGAAAAAGCTAAGGAAAATGTTATTATTATAGACAGTGTTTCTAAACATTATAGTGCCTGTGGAGCAAGAGTTGGATTTTTAATATCAAAAAATAAAGATTTTATGACATATATAATGAAACTTTGTCAAGCAAGACTTGCTGCACCAACTGTTGAACAATATGCAGTTGCTAATTTAATGAAAGTTCCTAAGGAATATTTTAAAGAAATTAAAGAAATTTATAGAAGAAGAAGAGACATTATAGTAAATTCTTTGAATAAAATAAAAGGAGTAACTTGTTCAACTCCTAAGGGTGCAATTTATGCTTTTGCAAAATTACCAGTAGAAAGTTCAGAAGATTTTTGTAAATGGCTTTTAACTGAGTTTGTATATGATAATTCAACAGTTATGCTTGCTCCGGGGGAAGGGTTTTATGAAACAGAAGGTCTAGGAAAAAATGAAGTAAGATTTTCTTTTTGTGTTGGAGAAGATGATATAGAAAAAGCAATGAAAGTGCTTGAAGAAGCATTAAAAGTTTATAAAAAATAAAAATAAGGAGAGTAAAAATGAAAAAAGTTTTAGCAATATTAGCTCTATTATCTATGACTTGTGGAGCAACAGAAATTTTATCAGAATATTATGTTATGGAAAAAGTTTTACCACTTTTGACAGAAGCACAAACTTATACAATAAATGGACAAGAAGTAAAAGCAATCAAAGTTGACAATAAAGTTTTAAAGGCTTTAAATACAACAGATGATCCTTTTTACTACTATAATTCAGCTAAGGAAAAGAAAATGGTAAGATTAGGAGATTATATTTTAACACCTATGACTTTTTCCTCAATAGATTCAGCAAGTTCGAGTTATTTTAATAATAATTTTATAAAAAAATAATTGTTGGAGCAGAATATGAAAAATTTATTTGAAAATTTTGGTTCAAAGAAATTTAATACTAAAAATTTAAAATTGATGTTGAAAAGAGCATACGAAAAGTATCAAAGTGCTAATTCTAGCTTTTGGGTAACATCTCTATCTTTTTATACTATCTTGGCAATAGTTCCAATACTTGCTATTCTAGTTAGTTTAAGTAGTTGGTTTGGAGCAGAAGACTATATAATAAATCAGATTAAAGATATAGCTCCTCTAAAAGGTGGAACATTGGAATTACTTACTGATTTTTCAAATAATTTATTAATGGATGCCAGAAGCAATGTTTTAGCAGGAGTTGGTTTCTTATTTTTAGGTTGGACATTTATACAAATGTTCTCTCTTATTGAAGCTTCTTTTAATGAGATTTGGCATATAAAAAAATCAAGAAGTATAATAAGAAAAATCAGTGATTATATATCATTTTTTATTTTTTTACCTTTATTATTTATTATTTTAAATGGACTTGTGTTATTTTTGTTATCAAAAATAAAGGAAATAGTATTTCTTTATTATATAGTAAAAAATATTTTTCCTTTAATAAGTATGACAATCTTCTTTATGGCACTTTATTTAGTTATGCCAAATACAATGGTAAAAATTATTCCTGCTTTTATAGCATCTGTAATAGTATCAATAGCTTTTTTACTATTTCAGTATATTTTTATTTTATTACAATTTTTATTGATAGGCTATAATACAGTATATGGTGGTTTTTCAGTAATATTTATATTTTTGATATGGGTAAGAATATGTTGGTTTATAGTAATTTTAGGAGTACATATAACATATTTAATCCAAAATGCTAATTTTGATATAAATATAGAAAATGATACTATTAATATCAGTTTTAATTCAAAATTGTATATAACATTTAAAGTTTTAGAAGAGATTGTAAAAAGATACTTAAATAATCAATCTCCTCCAAATATGACTGATTTAAGAAAGGTTACTACTTCATCTCCTTTTTTAATTGGAAATGCATTAGATGATTTAATCAGAGGTGGTTATGTACTTAGTAGTAGAGATTATTCAGAAAAAGTCTTTTGTATAGCTAAAAATATAGAAGAGGTCTCTTTAAAAGAGATATATGATTTTATTGCTAACACAGGTGAGGAAATATATATATTACAAGATGGTGAAATTACTGATAATATAGAAAAAATTATAATAGATAAAGATTATAGTAGAACATTAAAGAGTTTAGGAGGAGAAGTTGCAGAAAAAAATTAAAAAAATAGTGGCTATACTATTCTTATTAGTTGTTTTATCTATATCTGGATTTTTTATTTATAATAAAAGTTTTTTTCTTCTAACATTTTTTTGGTTTTTAATGATCTATTTAGTATTTTCTCTTGCAGTGGTCAGTAACTGGGGAAAGAAACAATTATTTTCAAAAAGAAGCAGTATAATGTTATTGATTATACTCTTTTTTCTAATTCTTTATGCACTTAGATTGCTTGGTATACAATATCTTCAAAAATCAAAATATGAAGCTCTTATGAATGAGCAATTATTAAGTATCAGTAAAGAAAGTGGACAAAGAGGTCTAATATATGATGATAAAGGAAAAAAATTAGCTTTTAATAAGAGAAAATACACAATTTCTATTAATCCATCTCTTTTAAATGATGAAAAATTACACGATGAAATTATAAAAGATATTGAAGCGATAAGAGATAGTAAGATAGTAAAATTAGAAGATAATGTGGTAGAAAATTTATTAAAATTAGCTAGTGAAGGGAATAAATATAAAAGACTTGTAAAAGATATAGATGATGAGCAGAAAGAAAAAATAGATGAACTTTTAGCAAATATTGAAAGAAAAAAAATAAAAGGAAGTCCAAAATATAAGACAGTTTTAGATTTTGAAAAATCTATTGAAAGAATATATTATAAACAAGATGAATATGAAAAATTAATAGGTATGGTCAGATTTACAAAAGATTCCAAAGATGAAAGATTGGGAATTTCTGGTTTAGAAAAGCAATATCAAAATTATTTAGTTGAAAAGAAAAGAGATATTACTAAACTTTATGGATTAAATAAAAAAAATATATTAGCACTTTCAAAGGAAACTTTATTTTCAGATTTGAATGGAAAAAATCTTTATTTAACAATAGATGCTGATTTGAATTTTATTCTAAATGATGAAATTAAAACTCAATTTGAAAATACTAATGCTTATGAAGCCTATGGACTTATTATGGATCCAAATAGTGGGAAAATTTTAGCTGTGGCAGCTTTTTCAAAGGATAAAAATTTATTAAGAAATAATATATTTCAAAGCCAATATGAGCCAGGTTCTATATTTAAACCTCTTATAGTAGCTGCTGCTATGAATGAGAAATTTATAAATGAAAATACAAAATTTGATGTTGGTGATGGGAAAATTAAAAGATTTAAAAAGACAATCAGAGAAAGTAGCAGATCTACAAGAGGAATTCTAACAGCAAGAGAAGTTGTTATGAAATCAAGTAATGTTGGTATGGTACTTATAAGTGATTATTTTACTAATGCTCTTTTTGAAGATTATTTAAAAGCCTATGGACTTTATGATAAAACAGGAGTAGATTTTCCAAATGAATTAAAACCATATACAAGTTCATATAAAGATTGGGATGGTTTGAAAAAAAATAATATGGCATTTGGACAAGGAGTAGTAATAACACCTATACAAATGATAACTGCATTTTCTGCTGTTATAAATGGTGGAACATTGTATAAACCATATATAGTTGAAAAAATAACAGATAGTGATGGAACTGTGGTAATGAGAAATACTCCTACTGTTGTAAGAAAAGTTATATCAGAAGAAGTATCTGAAAAGATGAGAAGCATTTTAGAAGATACTGTTGATAAAGGTACTGGAAAAAGAGCTCGTATTGAAGGATATGCTGTTGGTGGAAAAACAGGAACTGCACAATTAAGTGCTGGTAAATCTGGATATATTAGAAATGAGTATCTATCTTCATTTATTGGATTTTTCCCTGCTGATAAACCAAAATATATAGTGATGGCAATGTTTATGAGACCACAAGCAGATATACAAGCCAATAAATTTGGAGGAGTTGTTGCTGCTCCTGTTGTTGGTAATGTTATCAGAAGAATTATAAAAGAAGAAGAAGGCTTTGCTAAAAATGTGGAAACTATAAATGTTACAAATTCAAAAGATGAAAGTGGAGAAAATATAAAATCTAGTTTAGATGCTATAAGTTATGAAGATGTTATGCCAGATTTAGAAGGTATGAGTCCACAAGAAGTTTTAGCTGTTTTTAAAGAAACTAATATAGATATAGAAGTTACTGGAACAGGGCTTGTTGAAGAACAAATACCAGCTGCTGGAGATAGCCTAAAAAATGTTAAAAAAGTTAAAATTATATTGAAATAATTAGTTGGTGAGAATATGCAATACTTTGATATTTATATAGACTCAATGAAAGGAATATACACTTACTCTGATAAAAATGATGAATTTGAAGTTGGAGAAAATGTTATTGTACCTTTTAGAAATATAAAAAAATCAGGTTTTATAATAAGAAAAAATTTAAAAGAGAGTTTTGAATTCAAAGTATTGAATATTTCATCTAAGGTAAAAAATTCATTAAAATTATCAAATGAGCAAATAAAACTTATAGAATGGATGGTAGATTATTATTTGGCTTCCTATGATAGTGTAATAAAAGCTATGATACCAAAGAAAATTAAAATATCTTATAACAATGTTTATTCTATTAATCTTAATAAACTTGATATTTTAAGTAAATATTTGAATAATGAGATAATTAAATATATTTTTTCTTTAACAATAATTTCTTATGGCACAGCTAAAACAAAATTTAAAAAATCTATTGTTGATAGTTTAATAAATAAAAATTTTCTATATATAAATGATAATAATATTTGTGTAAATATAAAAAAGTTTTCAGAATTAAAAGAAGAAAATAAAGAAATATTTGACTATTTTTATAAAAAAACTATTATAAAAAAAGAAAAATTAGAAGAAAAATTTAAAAGAAATGATATAAGGGAATTAGAAGAAAAAGAAATATTAAAAATAGAAGCCAATATAAATGAAAAAAAGGAATATATTTCTGATATAATAGAAAATGTAACAGAAAATAAAAGTATTTTAAATAAAGAGCAATTACTTGTAAAAGAAAGTATAGAAAAATCTGATAAAAAATATTTTCTTTTAAAGGGAGTAACTGGTTCTGGAAAAACAGAAATATATATAGAGCTTATTAAAAAGGCTTTTTTTAAAGGTTATGGAAGTATATTTTTAGTTCCAGAGATTTCTTTAACTCCACAAATGGTTGAAAGATTTCAAGATGAATTTAAAAATAATATTGCTATATTACATAGTAGTCTAAGTGATATAGAAAGAGCAAAAGAATGGGAAAGTATATATAGTGGTGAAAAAAAAATAGTTTTAGGTGTTAGATCTGCTATCTTTTCGCCAGTAAAAAATTTAAAATATATTATTTTAGATGAAGAACATGAAGCAACATATAAACAAGATAGTAGTCCAAGATACAATGCTAAGTATGTGGCTATAAAAAGATGTCTTGATGAAGGTGCAAAATTGATTTTAGGTTCTGCCACTCCTTCTATTGAAAGTTATTATTATGCAAAAATTGGTATATATGAACTTTTAAATTTAGAGAATAGATATGGTAATGCTGAAATGCCAGATATACAAATAGTTGATATGAAACAGGAAGAAGATTTATTTTTTAGTAAAGTACTTCTTGAAGAAATAAAAAATACCTTATTAAAAAATGAACAGGTTATACTGCTACTTAATAGAAAAGGTTATTCTACATATATTCAATGCAAAGATTGTGGTTATGTTGAAGAATGTGATAATTGCTCTATTAAAATGAGTTACTATAAAAGTACTAATAAGTATAAGTGTAATTACTGTGGAAAACAAATTCATTACACAGGAAAATGCTCAAAATGTGGTAGCACAAACTTAATTCATAGTGGTAAGGGCATTGAAAGAATAGAGGAAGAGTTAAAAAAATATTTTGATGTTCCTATGATAAAGGTTGATAGTGAATTATCAAGGAATAAAGATTATTTTTCAAAAATATATAAAGATTTTTCTGATAAAAAATATAGTATTTTGATAGGAACTCAAATTATAGCTAAGGGCTTACACTTTCCTAATGTAACCTTGGTTGGAGTAATAAATTCTGATATAATTTTGAATTTTCCTGATTTTAGATCAGGAGAAAAAACTTTTCAATTATTGACACAAGTTTCAGGTAGAGCTGGGCGTGGTGATAAAAAAGGAAAAGTTATTATTCAAACTTATGAGCCAGAAAATAATGTGATAAAAGACAGTAAAGAAGAAAATTATGATTTATTCTATGAAAAAGAAATTAATTCAAGAAAAGTTTTTTCTTATCCTCCTTTTTCAAAAATTTTAAACATAGGTCTTAGTTCAGAAGATGAAGAAAGACTTTTAGAGGTATCTAAAAACTTTTATGATGAGATAAAATCACAGGATGTGGAACTATATGGACCTATGCCAAGTATGGTATATAAAGTTCAAAAGAGATATAGAATGAATATTTTTGCAAAGGGTAGTAAAAAGAAAATTGATAATTTTAAAAAATTTTTAAAGAAAAAATTAAATGAATTTAGTGATACGAAAGTTAGAATAGTTGTTGATATAGATCCAGTTAATTTGATGTAGGGAGAATTTATGGTTTATGAAATAAAAAGATATGGAGAAGAGGTATTAAAACAGATTGCAAAAGAAGTAGAATTAAATGAAATAAATGATGAATTTAGAAAATTTTTAGATGATATGGTTGAAACTATGTATGAAACAGATGGAGTTGGACTTGCTGCACCACAAGTAGGAGTGAGCAAAAGAGTTTTTGTTTGTGATGATGGAAATGGAGTTGTAAGAAAAGTTATAAATCCAATAGTTGTTCCTTTAACAGAAGAAACACAAGAATTTGAAGAGGGATGTCTAAGTGTTCCAGGAATATATAAAAAAGTTGAAAGACCTAAAAGAGTCCTATTAAAATACTTAAATGAAAATGGTGAAGAAGTAGAAGAAATTGCAGAAAATTTTTTAGCTGTTGTAGTACAACATGAAAATGACCATTTAGATGGGATTTTATTTGTTGAAAAAATTTCTCCTATGGCAAAAAGGCTTATAGCCAAGAAATTAGCAAATATAAAAAAAGAAACAAAAAGGATAAAAGAAGAAAATGAATAAAAGATTGTTATGGCTTATAGTAATAATTATTTTATTATTATCAAGTTTTAATGTTGTACCTCAAATTAAACATAGTCTTTCTAAAAAAAAGAGTACAAAGGAAGAAATTATTGCTGTTAATAAAAAAATTGAAGAAGTAAAAGCAGATATAGAAAAATATGATAAAAAGATTGCTTCTTTAGATGATGAATTTGAAAAAGAAAGAGTAGCAAGAGATATGTTCCAGATGGTAAAGGAAAATGAAGTGATATACAAATATGTAGAAAAAAATAATAATAAAACTGAAAATGCTGAGGAGGAAAAATGAAAAGAGAGCTAGCTTTGGAATTTGCAAGAGTTACAGAAGCAGCAGCACTTGCTGCATATAAATGGGTTGGTAGAGGAAAAAAAGAAGCAGCTGACCAAGCTGGTGTAGATGCTATGAGAACTATGCTTAATAGACTTGCAATTGATGGGGAAATAGTAATAGGGGAAGGAGAAATTGATGAAGCTCCTATGCTATATATAGGAGAAAAAGTTGGACAAATCTATAATGAAGAGGAAAAAGATTCAGTTACCTATGTTGACCCCGTGGATATTGCTGTTGACCCTGTTGAAGGTACTAGAATGACTGCCCAAGGACAACCAAATGCTATAACTGTGTTAGCTGTTGGTAAAAAAGGAAGTTTCTTAAAAGCTCCTGATATGTATATGGAAAAATTAATTGTTGGACCAGAAGCAAAAGGAAAAATAGATTTATCTAAACCTCTTGAAGATAATATTCATGCAGTTGCCAAAGCATTAAATAAAGAATTGAAAGATTTAATGATAGTTGTTTTGGATAAACCAAGACATAAAGAATTGATAAAAGATTTACAAGCTATGGGAATAAAAGTTTATGCTCTACCTGATGGAGATGTTGCAGGCTCAATACTTACTTGTATGATAGATTCAGATGTAGATATGCTTTATGGTGTTGGTGGAGCTCCTGAGGGAGTCATTTCTGCTGCTGTTATAAGAGCATTAGGTGGAGATATGCAAGCAAGATTAAAACTTAGAAGTGAAGTTAAAGGTGCTTCTCTTGAAAATGATAAAATATCTAAATTTGAAAAATTAAGATGTGAAGAACAAGGGTTAAAAGTTGGAGAAATATTAAAACTTGATGATTTAGCAAAAGATGATGAAATAATTTTCTCTGCTACTGGTATCACAGGTGGAGATTTGTTAGAAGGTGTAAAAAGAAAAGGAAGTATTGCTAGAACACAAACTCTTGTTGTGAGAGGACTATCAAAAACAATCAGATATATAAATTCTATACATAATTTAGATTTTAAAGATGAGAAAATTACTCACTTGGTAAAATAATAAAATATTTGTGGCTGTTACATATTTGCAACAGCCTATTTTTAAATAATTTGGAGAGCAAAAATGAAACTTGATTTATTAGACATAGAAACTCAATATATAAATAATAGAAATTTAAACTATGCTAAAAAACATTATATAGAATTAGAGGATGGAATTATAAGATTAGAAATAACTCATATTGATAAAATAAATTCTACATTTATAGAGATGGAAAGTATAATTGCTGGCTATGAAAATGAAACTTCTCTAACAATAAATGATGAAGGAAATTATGAGCATAGTTCATGTACTTGTGGTTTTCATAATTCTATGGAACCTTGTGGACATGTTTGGCAATTAGCAAAATATGTTATAGATAATAATTTAGAAGCTCCTTACGAGTATGAAAAAGATGAAGATAGAGAAGAAACTATTGAAAAATATTTTGAAAAAAGAAGTAAAATAATTCAAGAAACAATTAATAATGAATGGTTTAAAGAAATTTTAAAAGAAGACATAATAGATAAACTTAGTAAAATAGAAACTTCTTCTTTAAATTTAGTACCTAGTATAGAATTTGATGAACTTCATAGTAGTAGAAATTTTCCTCAAATAAAATTTAAAATAGGCAGAGATAAGTTATATACAATAAGAGATATTTATTCACAAATTATAATTGCTATTAAAGATAAAGAATTTAAAAATTTTGGAAAAGAATTAAAAGTCAGTATGTACTATAATGCTTTTACTGATTTTTCAAAAAAACAATTAGATTTTATAATAAAACATTCTAATAGCATAAATCAATTTAAGAAAAATATGCTAGACTTAAATGAAAATAATATGGATGATTTTTATAATACTTATTTTGATAGCCCTTATAGTGAAATTATATTTCAAGAAGAAGATTTTAAAACAGAATTAGTTATAGAGAAAAATGAGAAAGACTATGAAATATATCTTAAAAATAAATTCTATAACCCAAAAGAAAAGAAAAAAGAAGATAAAACAAAAAAATCAAAATGGAGTTATAGATTTGATTATGAACTTCCATTTACAATGAAAAATTTTATTGTTACTAAAAATAAAATTTATAAATATGATAAAAAAGATAAAATTTTTCTATATATGAATATCAATGAATATGAAATGAAGTTATTTAATAAATTAGCAAGAGAAAGTTTAATATTGTCAGAAGATAAATTTTTTGAAGTTTTTTCATTCTTCCAAGATAAATTGGAACATTTTAATATTTCAGAAGAATATTTAGATTTAATTAAGAATTATTCAAATAAAAAACCAAAAATTTATTTAGATATTAATAGTGATGGGCATCTTATATTTAAGATAGAATATAAAAATCATTTTGTAAATACAAATTTAACTCAAATTGTAGGGATATTTGAAATGTTAAATCCTAATATTATTGAGAATTTAAAAAACTATATAAATTCTCATCAAAAAGTATTTGAAATAAATGAGACTATGATTATAGATAAAAAATCAGAAATTGATAAATTTATAGAGGATATTATTCCATTACTTCATACTTATGCTGATATATATTTAAGTCAGTCTATTAAAAACTTTAATAAAACTAGGAAAATTAATTATTCTGTTGGAGTTAAAGTTACTTCTAATTTTTTAGAGCTAGATTTCTCTTCAACTGATTTAGATAAAGGAGAAATTATTGATATATTAAATCAGTATAGAGCTAAAAAGAAGTATTATAGATTGAAAAAAGGCGAAATAATATTAATGGATCAGGAACAACTTGAATTTTTAGATGATTTTATAAAAGATTTTAATATAAAAGATACTGATTTAAAAAAAGGAAATATAAAAATTCCAAATTTTAGAGCCCATCAATTAAATGTTCTTCAAAATAAGTATATAGATATAGAGAAAGATCAAGATTTTAATAAATTATTTGAGCAAAAAATTGAAGAAATTCCAGCTAAATATAAAAAAATTTTAAGAGAATACCAAATTGTTGGTGTTGAATGGATGTTAAAATTAAGATCTATGAACTTAGGCGGGATACTAGCCGATGATATGGGACTTGGTAAAACTTTACAAGTTATCACTTATTTAGAAAGTGTGAAAAGAGAAAGACCTTGTTTAATTATTACACCAGCTTCACTAATTTTAAACTGGGAAAATGAGTTCAATAAATTTAATTCATCAGTTTCAATACTATCAATATATGGAGATAGGAAAAATAGAGAGGAGCTTCTTTCTAATTTAAAAAATGAAGTGGTGATAACTTCCTATGATTACTTAAAAAGAGATATTGATTTATATGAGAATATTGAATTTGATACTATCATTCTTGATGAAGCACAGTACATTAAAAATCATAAAACAAAAGCAGCTCAGGCTGTAAAAAAGATAAATTCAGAATTTAAGCTTGCTCTCACAGGGACACCATTAGAAAATAGTTTAGCTGAAATATGGTCTATTTTTGATTTTTTAATGAATGGTTATCTATTTAACTATGATTATTTTTATAAAAATTACGAAAGAGCTATTGTTTTGCAAGCTGAAAAGAATGTTACAGAAAGATTGAAAAATATGGTTGAACCATTTATATTGAGAAGATTAAAAAAAGATGTGCTTAAAGAATTACCAGAAAAAATTGAAGAAACATACTTTGTTGAGATGAATCAAGAGGAAAAAAATCTATATCAAGCAAATCTTGTAAAAATTAATGAAACTTTGGCTCAAAGTATAGATGTTAATACTAATAAAATTGAAGTCTTGGCTATGCTAACAAAATTGAGGCAAATCTGTATAGACCCAAGATTGCTATATGAAGATATAAGCTCTTCTTCTTCAAAAATTAATGCTTGTATAGAGCTAATTAAAAAAAGTATAGAAAATAAGCAGAGAATATTACTATTTTCTTCATTTACAACTGTACTTGACTTAGTTGCACAGGAATGTGATAATCTATCAATTCCATATTTTATGCTGACAGGAGAAACGAATAAAGTAAAAAGAAATCAATTGGTTGAGGATTTTCAAAATGAAGCAGTGCCTTTATTTTTAATTTCTTTAAAAGCAGGTGGAACTGGCTTAAATTTAACTAAGGCAAGTGTTGTTATTCATCTGGATCCTTGGTGGAATATATCTGCACAAAATCAAGCAACAGATAGAGCACATAGGATAGGGCAAGAGGATACAGTTCAAGTATTTAATCTTATTACAAAAAATACAATAGAAGAAAAAATTTTAAATCTTCAAAATAAAAAGAAAGAATTAAGTGATATTTTTGTAGAAAATTCTAAGGGAAGTTTTTCTAGTTTGACAAAAGAAGAATTATTGGATTTATTCAAGCTGGAATAATTGATATTATAAAAAAAATATGCTATTATAAAAAAGTATTCATTAAAATCTTATAAAAAGAAGGAAAAAATATGGCAGAAAAAACTCAAAGAATAGGTATATTTGATTCTGGTTTAGGAGGAACAACTGTACTTAAAGAAATGATAAAATCTCTTCCGAATGAGGACTATATATATTATGGAGATAATGGAAATTTTCCTTATGGTTCTGGAAAAACTAAAAATGAACTTCAAAAATTGACTGAAAGAATCTTAGATTTTTTTGTAAAAAATAATTGTAAATTAGTAATAGTAGCTTGTAATACTGCTTCAACTGCTGCTATTGATTATTTAAGAGAAAAATTTTCCTTACCTATAATTGGAATTGTAGAAGCAGGAGTGAAAATAGCAAGTAAAAATACTAAAAATAAAAATATTGCTGTGATATCAACTAAATTTACAGCAGAATCTCATGGTTATAAAAATAAAGCTAAAATGCTTGATAGTGAATTAAATGTTAAAGAAATTGCTTGTATTGAGTTTGCACAAATGATAGAAAGTGGTTGGGATACTTTTGACAACAGAAAGGAACTTCTAAATAAATATTTATCTGAAATTCCAAAAAATACTGACACCTTAGTATTAGGTTGTACTCATTATCCACTTATAAGAAAAGATATTGAAAAAAATATCAAAATCAAAGTGGTAGATCCAGCAGTAGAAATAGTTGAAAGAGCTACTCAAACTTTAAGTTCACTTAATCTTTTAAATGATAAAAAAGAAAAAGGGAGAATTATATTTTTTGTTACAGGAGAAACATATCATTTTAAACCAACTGCTGAAAAATTTTTAGGAAAAGAAATAGAAATTTACAGAATACCAAAATAAAAAATAATGGAGGCTGTGAGCTATGCCTCCATTTTTGTGTTTAAGATTTTTGCTGTAATTTATTTTCTAAAATCTGCCATATTTTTTTCTGTATCATCTTCTATTGGGTCTTCATAGAGATCCATATCATTTTCTACTGTATCATCTTCAATATAAGTTTCCCAATAATATGGATCTTCTTCTGCTGAATCATACTCTTCCGTATCATACTCTTCATCTTCTTCTGTATCATCTGCATCATCATTATAAGCAAGTAATTTTTCTCCATTTCTTATTAAATATGGTTCATATTCTTTTTTCTCTTGACTAAATATACAAATTGATAAAATTAATAATAAGAAAATAATAATTTTTTTCATAAATACCCCTCCCAAGAATAAAAACTAATTATATTTTTATTCTACTACAATAATTTTTTTAATCAAGTTAAAAAATATAAATTTTTAGTTTTAATATTAAACAAAATTTAAAAAATATGTTATAATAACCATAAAATAAAGTAATAATTATGGGAGAAGATTATGAAAAATTTAATCATATAAAAGTATTATTATTTTTTCTAGTAAATATACTTCAACAGATTTAAGACTTTTTGGTTTTGAAGATAATTATTATAGAGATTTTAAAATTTAAAAAATAAAGGGGGATATTGTATTATTATGGGACTTATGGATTTAGTAAAAAAAGCATTTTTAGGAGCTACTGATGAGGAGAACAGAAAAAATAAAGCAAAAATGAGAGAAATATTTAATGAGAGTGTTCCTAATGGTGATGATTACAAATTGATTTATTGTCACATGGAAAATTTCACTAATGCCATTATTGTTAAAGTTACAAAGCATGCTAATTTTATTGTTGGATATAAAGAAGGAGAAGTTGTAGTAATTCCTGTTAATCCAGATTTATTAGATTATGATAAGGCAATTATTTTCAATAAAAAGAATGGAAGTACAACTAAAACTTCATTGGGATATTGTATAGTATCTAATCCAGAAATTTCTTTTCAATTTGTACCTATTACTTATGAACCAGCATTAGCTGGAAAAAAAGATTATTCAGTGGCTGTTACACAATCTAGTGCAGAAGTTTCAGAATTTAAAAACTTTTTTAAGAAAGGTTTATAGAATAAAATATAATATAAAAAATAAAAAATCCTATTAATTTAGGATTTTTTTATTGTATAATATATTCAGTAATTAATTGGAGGAGAAAAATGAAAAAAATTTTAATTATTATATTTACAATAGCAATTTTTGTTACAGGAGGTATATTTGGCTATAAAAAAATTGTGTCTGATGAAAGAGAAAAGAAAATTATTCAAATGTTTAATAAAGATATTTTAAATAATTTTGTTGAAAATAAAAAATCAATCATAGAAAGATTAAAAACTTCTAATAAGGAAGAGGCAGATAAAATCTATAATGAATATTTAGAAACTAACCAACTTATATTAGAAAATATAAACACAGAGCATTTAGATTTTTTAAATAATATCTATAATAAAGATTCAGAATATTACTTTACAGAAAAAGATTGGAAAACTGCCAATAAATTTTTAAATAATTATGATTTAGAGATTTTTGATTTAGCCGAGACAGAGGTTAGTATAATAGAAGTTCCTAATTATTATTATAATATTTTCAAAGATTATGTAACTGATGATTATAGAGAATATTTAGAAATTACTTCTAAGGAAAATGAAGAGCTTTATTATACAGATGGAAGTATATTAGTTTCTTATAATAAAATAGCAGATGGACTACTAACTTGGGAAAATTTTTTAAAAAAATATCCTAATAGTGATTTAGCTGAGAAAGCTAATGAAGAGTGTAATACTTATAGAAGAATCTATATCTTAGGTTCATATAATTCACCAACAAGAGAAGGTGGTTGGGAAAATAGTGAACTTTTCTATATACCCGAAAACAATTTAAAAGAATTTAATAGATTTATAGAAAAATACCCAGATAGTCCAACTGTTGAGCTTATAAAATATTATTTAGAAAACTATAAAAATAAAGATGTTGAAACTCTGTTAAATGAAAAAATTGATAAAGAATTTTATCTAGGTGGCATAGAAAACAGAGAGAAAGGAAATTTATTTTCAAAAAAAAGTAATGACTTATTAGAAGAATTTAAAAAGAATAAAGAAGAAGTTATCAAAGAATTAAAAACTTCAAGTAAAGAAGAAGCAAATGAAATCTATGAAAAATATTCAGTAGATAATGATAAAATTTTAGAAAAGATAAATGAAATTGAAGATGAGATGTTTAGTACTGAATTTTATAAAGATGGAAATATAGAAAAAGATAAATTAAATAAACAAAATAAATTCTTAGATAGTTATGGATTAGAAGTTATTCAAATTGAAGATGGTTTTATGTTAACTGAGAAAAATAAATTTTATTATAATCTTTTTAAAAACTTTGTTACTGATGATTATAAAGAATTTTTAAAACTTCGTAGTGAAGACATAGATTATCTTGAATATTCTAACTCTTTTGATAAATATCTTGAAATAATAGCAGATAAAATTGTTGCTTGGGAAAAATTTTTAGAAAAATATCCAGATAGTAAATTAAAAAGAAAAGCACAAAATATGAGTTATACATATAGAGCAGGCTATATTTTTAGGTTGACTTCTTCTGAAACAAGGGAAAGTTTAATGAATGGAAAAGCTAATGATGCAGTAAAAGAATTTAATAGATTTATAAAAAAATATCCTAATAGTCCAACAAGTGACATTATAAAGTATTATTTAGAAAATTATAAAGAAGAAGATATTGATACATTAATTTCAAAAAAACTTAATAAAAATTATGAGGGAGAATAGATGAAAAAAATTTTAATTATCATATTTACAATAGCAATTTTTGTTATAGGAGGTATATTTGGCTATAAAAAAATTCTTTCTATTGAGAAAGAAAATAAAATTATTCAATTATTTAATAAAGACTCTTTAGAGAATTTTTCTAAAAATAAAAATGAAATGTTAGAAAAATTAAAGACATTAAATAAGGAAGAGGCAGATGAACTTTATGAACAATATTTAGAAAGTAATAATACAATATTGGAAAATCTAAATATAGAACATGATAAACTTTTGTCAGGTGGTATCTATAATAATGAGGATACTTCTGAAAATTTCACTGATGAGGAATGGAAAATAGCCAATAAATTTTTAAATAAATATGATTTAGAACTTTGGTATCTTGCAAGAGGTACTTGCATAATAAAAGAAGTCCCAGATTTTTATTATAAAACTTTTAAAGATTATGTTACTGATGATTATAAGGAATATTTAAAAATCACTTCTAAGGAGAATGAAGAACATTATGTAGCAGATTCAGGTTTATGTATAACTCTTGAAGAATTAGGAGATAGAATTGTAACTTGGGAGAATTTTTTAGAAAAATATCCTAACAGCAAATTAAATGATAAAGTAAATAATATTTGTAATTCTTATAGAAAAGATTATATTTTGGGTGTTCCTGGTGGAATTTATGATTATAAAGAAAGTGCTGAGGAATATAATAGATTTATTAAAAAATATCCTGACAGCCCAACAACAGAACTTTTAGGATACTATTTAGAAGAGGTTAATCTTGATGAACCTGAGAATAATGACAGTGAAGATTTATCTAAAATGATAGATGAATATATAGAAAAATATTTTTATTTAGGAAGTTTAGAAAATAGAAAAAAGGGAAATTTATTCTCTAAACAAACTAATACTTTATTAGAAGAATTTCATAAAAATAAGGAAGAAGTTATCAATAAATTAAAAACTTTGAATAAAGAAGAAGCTAATAAATTTTATGAAGATTACCTTGAAAGTAATAATGAAATTTTAGAAAAAATGAATGAAAATGATTATACAATGTTAGATAATGCCTTTTATATTGGAGAAGGTGATATAGATAAAGAAAAATTAAATAAACAAAATAAATTTTTAGATAATTATGGTTTAGAAGTTGTTGAAATTGAAGAAGGTTTTATGCTAACTGAAAAGAAAGATTTTTACTATAATATTTTTAAAAATTATGTAAGTGATGATTATAAAAATTTTTTAAAACTTCGTAGTGAAGATATAGAATATATAGATTATCTATCTTCTATTAATGAACACCCTGAAATAGTAGCAGATAAAGTTATTAATTGGGAAAAGTTTTTAGAAAAATATCCAGATAGTAAATTAAGGAAAAAAGCAAATGATATTTGTTATTCATATAGAGATGACTATATCCTTGCCTTAACTTCTTCTCAAACAACAGAAGTCTTGAAAAATGGAAAAATTAATGAAGATGTTAAGGAGTTAAATAGATTTATAAAAAAATATCCTAATAGTCCAACAACTGAACTTATAAAATATTATTTAGAAAACTATAAAAATGATGATATAAATGATATGTTAGCAGATAAAAATGAAGAAATATATAATAAGGGGGAATAAATGAAAAAAATCGGACTTATTGTGGTTTTAACACTTAGCTTTTTATTATTAACTAATTGTAATAAGGATGAAAAAAAGGAAACTGTTGCAGTAAAATATGAAAATAAAAATCCAAAGATTAAATTTTCTGATGATACTTATAAATTATTTGAAGAATTTGCAGAAAATAAAAAAGAAATAATGGAAAAATTAAAGACTTTAAATAAAGATGAAGCAAATAAACTTTATGAACAATATGTAGAAGATAATGAGAATATTTTATATAAAATAGTAGAAGTAACAGAAAAATTTTTAGATAGTATTTACTATGGTTCAGCAGAGGAACAGTTTACAGAAAAAGATTGGAATGATACTAATAAGATTTTAAATAAATATGATTTAGAGCTTTGGGATATAGGAGAGGGAATGGTTACAATTAGAGAACTGCCTCATCTATATTATGATGTATTTAAGGATTATGTAACTGATGATTATAAAGAATATTTAAAAATTTGGGCAAAAGATGATGAAGAACTATATCAAGCAGATGCAGGTTTATCTATATCTTTTGAAGAATTGGGAGATAGAATTGCAAGATGGGAAAATTTCTTAAATAAATACCCTAATAGTACATTAAAACCAAAAGTAACTGCTTTATTAAACTCATATAGAGAAGATTATCTTTTAGGTATGGAAAATACTCCAACAAGAGATGGAGGTTATGATGGTCTACCTTTTACTATATGTGAAGAAAATATGAAAGAATTTAATAGATTTATGGAAAAATATCCTAATAGTCCAACAGTGGAGCTTATAAAATATTTTCTTGAAAATTATCAAAATGACAATATACAAGAGCTTATTCAAAATAAAATAAAAAAAGATAATTAATATTTGGAGGTGATATAATTACTTGGAATGATGTATTTTCAGCTAATTTAGGAAAAATGATGGCAATACAAATTGCCTGTGCAGAACTTGTGGTAAAAAATAAAAACTGGAATGTAGATTTTGACAAGAGTAAAAAATAATTTTAGGATTAAAAATATTAGTTTAAATTCTTAATTGATTGGAGGAAGATTATGTTAAATCATATAGTTATGTGGAAAATAAAAGAAGATGTTGAAGATAAAGAAAAGGTTAAGTTAGGTATAAAAAATGGCTTAGAAGGGTTATTTGGTAAAATTGAAGAATTAAAAGAAATTAAAGTTGAAAGATTTATGGAAAGTACAAGTACTCACGATATTGCATTATTTGTTAAGGTTGATAATGAAGAAACATTAAAAAAATATGCAACAAATCCTTTACATGTTGAAGTAATAAAAAAGTATATCAAACCTTATGTTTATGATAGAGTATGTATAGACTTTTTTGAATAAAATGTTGAACTAAAATATAATAGCAGGAAAAAATATGGAAATAAAGAAAATTGATGAAAAAAACTTGGTTGTTAGCCAAAGAAAAAAAAGAAATAGAGATACTAAAAAAACTATATTTGAAATATATAAATCTGAAAAAACTGTTAAAGATTATATGTTTCATTTAAAAGATTTTCTTCATTTTGTATATGATGGAGAAAATAATTTTTCTATTTCTGAGGTAATTCCATTGATGCAAGATATTGAAAAAGAAGATGTTGAAGCATATATAGTACATTTATTTGAAGATAGAAAATTAAAAAAGACTTCTGTAAATACTATTTTATCTGCATTAAAATCTTTATATAAAGAGCTTGAAAGCAATGGTTTAAAAAATCCAGTTAAATATATAAAACTTTTTAAAGTGAATAGAAATATTGAAAATATATTAAAAGTTTCTATTGATGATATAAGAAAAATTATCGGACTTTATAAAATAGATAGTGAAAAAAAATATAGAAATATTATAATATTATATACTCTTTTTTATACGGGAATGAGAAGCAAAGAGCTTTTAACACTAAAATTTAAACATTATTTAAAAAGAGAAAATGAATATTTCTTTAAATTGATTGAAACTAAGAGTGGAAAAGATGTATATAAACCCATACATAAATCACTAGTAAAAAAATTAGAAGAATATAAAGAATATTTAATGAGTATGTATTCATTGGATTTAAAAGATTTAGAAGAAAAATATATTTTTTCAACTTCTGTTTTAGACAACTCTCCTCTATCTTATCGTTCACTAAATGCAATTATACAAGATATGGGAAAATTGATAGGAAAAGATATTAGTCCTCATAATATAAGACACGCAATAGCGACAGAGCTTTCACTTAGTGGAGCAGATATATTGGAAATAAGAGATTTTTTAGGACATTCTGATACAAAAGTTACAGAAGTTTATATAAATGCTAGATCAATTTTAGAGAAAAAAGTTTTAGAAAAACTTCCTGAAATAAATTTAGATGAAGAATAAATTTTTAAAATTTAATTAAAGTCCTATATTTTAAATTTAATATTTTTAATTTTAAATGTCATCAATTATATATTTTAGTCCGATATATTATTTTTTATAAAAATATTAAAAATAAAATCTAATCGTGATTATTACATAAAATTATATCCGATATTTTTAAATTAAATATAATTAATATATTAAAAAATATTTATATGAATTTATAATTATACATTATAAATAAATTTATTTTAGTAGTTGATATTTTTATATAGTTTTATTTTTTTAGAGGCTTAAAAGAAGAATGAAAAAAGAAATTTAACATTTTTTAAATTAAAGTTACAAAAGATAAAAATTATTTTTATAGTTAAATAATAATACTGCATATAATGTTAATTATATGCAGTATTATTAATATAATAATTTTTATTAAAAATAATTTTATAAAAAATTAAATATCGGAAAAATTTAAAAACTATAAAATAAAAATACTCAAATATTTTTTTGAGTATTCTTTTAAAATTATTTATCTTTATTTTTTCCATAACTTATGCTATAAATTATTCCAATTAATGCTATTATAACAGCAGAAGCTCCAGCAATATTTTTATCATTTAGAATTAAAACAAAACCTAAAATTATTAAAATAACAATAGCACAGCCACCAATTAATTGTCCCCTTAATCTTAATTTTGTTTCACTTATTACTTGTTCTCTTTCTAAATATTGACGATGTTCAGACTGTTTCTTAGCCATTTCTACAATTTCTTTTGCTAAATTGGGATAAACTTGATTATATTTAATAAGGGTTTCTGGATCAGGAAGAGGTCCAGAATGTATAGTAGTTATGCCAATCCTTGCAATTTTCTATCATTATCTTGTTTTGAATTCTTTGCCATATTTATCAATAGTTCCTTTTAAATCATTTCCTATGATTTCCCAATCTTTACTTAAAGCTTCATT
>ERZ773263.646-NODE-646-length-23405-cov-5.815032_pt1 | contig 23405 bp, 23 predicted proteins | sample MGYA00511076_ERZ773263 | MGnify/ENA primary metagenome ERZ773263 (study PRJEB29015, sample SAMEA2738155) | human oral metagenome | biome: human oral; feature: human-associated habitat; material: saliva | place: China | collected 2195 ... | reverse complement strand
CATAGCACTCGCCATTAGTACTCTCTTCGCCGCCGAAGTCGTGACATGTCGGGTCGATTAGGTCTGCGAGCAGCTCATAGACGTCCTCCGGCTCGCGAAACGTGTTCACGGGGTCCGCGATGCTGATGGCATCACAGATGCTCTCAACAATCTCTTCACGGTAGTGGGTCCTGTGCCGCAATTCGCGCAGCCTCACTGCCACCTCTTGACGACTAATCATCACTCTCACCAAGCTTTCTTCGTAGCTCCATGGCAATATCTTGGAGCTTGAGACTGGCGGCAGCGTCATTAAGACAATGTGTAATGTCCTCTATGGCACGTGCTATGCTCTCATGATCACTGATAGGCTCGGCGTGGGTAACAGCTTTGGGGCTACGCCAAAAGGCGCGAAACATATCATCAACGCTGCGTATATACACTTCTACGCCAAAAAGTCCTGAGCCGTCATATCTAATACTCGACACCTGGTAAGCTTCTCCGTCATGCCAAACGGTATCACCGATGTGGATAACCTCACCGTCTTTATCGCATGGCAGCTCGATCAGTCCAAGTTCAAAGTAGATATCACGTAAGGTTGAATTGATATTATTGATTGCTTCGCTAAAGGTATTTTCTTTTTGATCGTGTAGCTGTGTATTAAGCATCATTAACTCCTCAATTTTGAATTACTCAAGCCAACTTTTAACCGTGGCATCCCAGTGATTCTTGTTGCCTACTCCTACGAGCCACTTCTCAAAAGTCCCTCTAAGCTCAATAGGACAACGAATAATGATTGAATGGGGCGCGTTGCCACCTGATGGGGCGAGTAGCCTAACAACTGCTTCTTTTGGCTCTTGGTGTGACGATTGTCCTTTGAGCTCTGCAAGCTCCTCTGGTGTCACAACGCCGGAAAATACGGTATCCATAGCTAATCCCATCTCTTTCATGCGGCCTCCTCAGCTTTAAGCTGTCTATAAAGCCAGCACATGACAGCGGCTATGGCGGCAAAAACGGCTATCATGACCGCGAAAAACAGGCCATTTGGTATATCGATACTCTCGACAATGCCTGGGACAAAAGCTGCACCAAAAAACACTATGCAGCCAACAACTCCATCTCTAGTCATCGACAATCACCCCCGCGCAGTAGCGCTCTACGAAATATGCCTGTCCTTTACCGGTAACAAGCGGGGTCTTTTGTATGGTCGTACTACCGTCGGCATGGCCGATTACAGTTTCTTTGATGCGGAATAACCCCATATCCATAGCGCGCTGCGTCGGGACATTACGCGAGCGGCCAAAGCTGCATAAATAGCCATCAGAGCGTAGCCGCTCAAATAGCCGGTTTTGCCCGATGTTAAGACCGTTTTGGCGCATGATCTTAGCCAGCGCACCAACGAGGATGCAGCCATCAGATGCGGCTACGGCATCGGCAAAGCGAGCGCGTGGCGCCAGCTCCTCTATTTGCTGCTTCTGGCGTCGCATCGTCTCGTCTGCAATCTTAAGCGCGCGGGCGAGAATGACCTCAGGCGGCTCGTTGACTTCAGCGGCGATATAGCCGCCGTCGCGCCGAATGGCTGGAAGTACATCATGTGTAACCCAGCGTTGAAAGCGTTTTACGCGCTCACGGGCGGCCGGATCCTTAATACAGGACGCGCGGCGAAGCATCACAGCGCGGTAAAATCCAGCCTCATTAAGTGTTGTCATTGTCTGCATTCCGCCAAGGGTCGCCACTTTCTGGCGCCCCTTCTCGTCGTCATCAAGTAGACGCGTCAATTTGTTTGCTTCGGGATATTCAAGTATCCGAGCGACATCAGAGGCGATTACCTCCGGCGTGCCGTTTGTAGCGACCGCACGCAGCTCACCGAACTCGTCGCTTGTAAATACAGTTAACGACATACACACCTCCTAAACATTAAAAGGCTTGAGAGATGCCGCCCAAGCAAGAACTGCATCTCGGTGATAGCGGTTATTTTTGACTCCCGGGAGATGGAGTGCGGGAAGAGGATCAATCTCACGCCTCGTCCATTCGCGCACGCGCTCTGGATGCACACCTAAGAGACAGGCAACCTCGGGAACGGTAAGAAATACGTGGACTGGCTCAGATACCCTCTCTATATGCACTGGCAGCGGGTTACCTGGTATAATTACAGAGTCCATAGGCGACAACCTTTCGGACAAGCCCTTATTCAGCTGCAACTGTGTAAGGGCAATTTGTTAATTTTCGGTTTGTAAAATTCTCAATCCGACCACCGCTGGTGTTCGGAAATAGATACCGACGGTTCTTCTTGTGAGAGCCGACAACACGCAGATAGCAGACACTACCGGATCCCCCGGTTTGTGCCATATCTGGGTATTCGGTTTTCAAAGTACATAAATTGCTATAAAAAGGTTTGTTTAATCAACATCAACAGGTAAAAAAATATCGCTAACGCTTGTTCCGAGAAAATCACATACGATTTTTGCTTGCTCAAAAGTCATCTTTTCTTGGTTTTTCTCATAGAATGAATATGTTTGACGAGCTATTCCTAACTTTTCGGCAACAGCGGACTGTTTAACGCCTTTTGACTCTCTGTATTCTTTCAGACGTGGCATAAAGGCCTCCTTTCGTCTAGTAGGTTAATTAAACAAACGTTGCCTGTCAAGCTATTTTTACTAAAATGGTAGAATAAACAAACATATACGAGAAAGATAGCAGAGATGTCACTCGCTTCAAACATCAAGTATTACCGTCAACGTGAGAACTTGACGCAAGAAGAGCTTGCTGAAAGGGTTGATGTCGCACGCTCAACAGTTACTCAGTGGGAAACTGGTTGGTCACAGCCAAGGATGGGGGCTATTCAAAGAATCGCTTCGGTACTCAAAGTTTCCGTTAGTGAGCTCGTTGCAGAAAACCTTTTTATGGACAGCTCTTCTCGCCCTGTCTCTGCCATTACACCAATCCCCTCAAGAGTCGCATACGCGCCGCTGCTTGGTCGTGTGCATGCCGGAGACGCTCAAGAGCCTGTCTTGCTTGAAGAGAAAATATCAGCGCCTTATGAAGTGATCAACCACCGACCTCACGCTTACTTCCTAGAGGTTGAAGGAATGTGTATGGGCAATGTATATCCTGAGGGCTGCTATGTTCTCGTAGACCCGGATGTAGTGCCGCAGAACGGCTCTATCGCCGTTGTCTCTATTGATGGGGAGGATTACGTTATGAGAAGGATGTTTCGTGGAGCAAATACGCTTGTCTTGTCTCCTGATACGTATGTAAAGGGTTTTGAGGACATCGTTATAAGTAATCCAGATGATCATGAAGTGAAGTTCGCTGGAGCGGTTGTATGGTTCCAAGCGGCTAAGGAAATGGAGTAGATGGGGAGCATAGATGGATAGAATGTTGAGCCGAGGTTCTAACTACTATAAGAGACTCCTTGCGATACCTGCAGAGAAAATCCTTTGCATAGATACAGAGACAACCGGACTTGACCCTAGAAAAGATGAGATCATACAGCTATCTATGATAGATGGTCATGGGAAGAGCATCTTTGAGTCGCTTATATGTCCGCCTACACGAAAAAGATGGCCTAATGCTCAAGAAATCAATGGTATTACACCTAAAATGGTTAAAGGAAAGCCGGAACTTGAAGAAGTTGCTGATCAGGTGCAGGAAGCTATAAATGCAGCCGATCTTATCGTTGGATACAACCTGCCTTTCGATATTTCTATGATGGAGGCAGAGGGCTTTGATTTCTCCGATAAAGAACAATACGATTTGATGGAAGACTATGCGCAGGTTTTTGGAAGATGGAGCAGCGCTAAAGATGATTATCTTTGGACGAAGCTTACTACAGCAGCAAAGCACTATGGGATTAAGTTTGCCGCACATGATGCAGGGGAAGATGCGAGAGCAACTATAAAGCTCTTCTATGCAATGCTTTCCGATCCTGAGTTCATGGCGGCGGCTGTAGCTAAAGATAGAGCTTATGTGAAAATACAAAAAGAAACAGAGAGAGCCACTCAAGAACAAAAGGTACAAAAGACAACTTGTCTTATCGTAATGATAATTTTGATGGTTTTCTTCGGAATAATTATTCTGAGTATTATATCTTGGCTCTCTTCCTGTGTTCGCTTGCTCGGGTAAAGTTAGGGATACATTGTGTCTATTGACAAGCTACCATCGGGTAAGTGGCGCGTTCGCGTTGAAATGGGTCACGACAGCGCCGGTAAAAGGCTACGTGCGCAAAGAGTAGTGCCAACAAAAAAAGAAGCAAAAGCTGTAGAGCATATGCTCTCTGAGCTTCACAGAACTGACGCGCTCATTAGAGAGCGCATCAGGTTTGATGATTTTGTATGGCAGTATTATCTACCGTATACGTCAGAAAGAGTGCGCTATACAACTCTAGCGGCCTATAAAAGGGACATTAGACATCTTATGCCAGCCTTTGGCCATATGATGATCGACGAAATCGATAAAGTACACATACAATCGCTTATAAACACGTCTAGTACGTATAAGGTTGCGAAGAACTCAAGGAATTGTTTGCGGCAGATACTCAACTATGCCGTTGATCTTGGCTTTATAAAAATCAATCCGGCAAGAGCAAAGTTTGATTTTCCTGCTCCTGAAATATATCCGGAAGAGCACAACGGAACTTGGCTAACGACATTCGAACAGCACGACCTATTTTTGGCCAAGATAGATCATCCAAGATTCAAACTTGTCGCTGAACTCGGCCTGGGACTTGGTCTGAGGCGTGGTGAAATCTTTGGACTGGATTGGGAGGATATAGACCTTGAGAAACGTATCGTCCACATTCAAAGGACGTATGCCCGCCAGGAGCACAAGCACGAGTTAATGTCTCCTAAAACTAAAAAGAGCAACAGATATATTCCACTTAGAAAAGAACTGGCTTACTACCTATCCAAAGAATACGAGTTGAGGGGACATCCAACCGGTGCTGTAGTGGTTAGTCCTAATAAAAAACGATCCAATCCAGTCTCAACCTCACAGGGTTGGTTGAAATACTTACGAGAAAACAACCTTGAAGAGGTGAGTATCTTAAATATGCGTCATAGTTTCGCCACGGCTTGTATGAATGCAGGAATGGATGTTACAAAGGTTTCTAAGCTGCTCGGCCATACGAACATCACAACTACAGTGAGTCGGTATGTACGATACAAGCCCGAGGATATGGTGAAAGATTTTGACGCTCTTTTTGAATAAACGGGGTCACGTATGGGTCAGCTTATAAGTTTTCTATCGTAAAAATAGCAGTTAAACTGGTCTAAATTGAACAATAAAAGTTTTGTTCTCGGTTTTCGAATCCCCAGCTCTCCGCCATTTTAATTTCATGTGTCTCTGTCTGAACCTACCATGAACTCAGGCAGAGATATTTTTATCCAACCATACTGCCCTCCTTTTTACTGTTCTTCTTTTCTTTATCGTCCTCTCAATACCTCTCTTTCCCAAAACCACATTTCAGAGGAGCTGAAATGGTTCCCTCTATCTCCCCTACAGGTATTGACTCTAACTTTTTTCGTGAAAACACTTGCATTTTACAAACAGGTCTGTCATATTGTTAGCGCACGCGGCGTTACCTCAGCTGGATAGAGGACCTGACTACGAATCAGGGCGTCATAGGTTCGAATCCTATACGCCGCACCACTTGAACTTAGGAGCTCCTTCGGGAGCTCTTTTTTGTTATCTAACCGGTCTTAAAGCTACTTCTCCAGAAGAATTTGCATACAAATAACTGTACAAAATATGAGCCTCATCAAGCTCATCCATTACTTCTGCCATACATGTTTCTACTGCTATAACATCTAAATACTCTTGTGGATCCAAATCTTTGAGTCCAACTCTTCCTTTAAGTGAAATCCAATTTCTTAACACTTCAACTTGATCTGGTGCTATTTGAATCTCTGAATAAAACTCCTTATGTCCAAATCCAATTTCTGCTTCTTCTCCCTGAACCAACTGCCGAATAACAACCTTTTCTTTTACTCCAACTCTATTCTTCATTTCTACCTCTTCCTTTTCTACTTTGTCATCCTCAGTATAGTTGATTTATAGAACATATGTTCTATAAATCAATAAAAGAAATGGTCTCCACAATTTTTTGAAGACCATTTCAGAAATTGAATCAATTTTGATTAAAAAGAGAAACTATTCTGGACGAATAACCTCAATGCCGCCCATGTAAGGGCGAAGCGCCTCAGGAACAGTAACGGAGCCATCCGCGTTCTGATAATTCTCCATAATTGCTGCCATAGTACGACCAACCGCCAGGCCCGAGCCATTAAGTGTATGAACTAAGCGGGTGCCCTTAAATTCTGCTGGATCCTTATAGCGAATATTTGCACGGCGTGCCTGGAAATCCCAACAGTTTGAGCAAGAAGAAATCTCCTTGTATGCGTTATAGCTTGGGAGCCAGACTTCGATGTCGTAGCACTTACATGCAGAGAACCCAATGTCTCCAGTGCAGAGAGTAACCACATGATAAGGAAGACCCAGAAGCTGAAGGATCTTCTCGGCTTCCTGAACCATAGACTCAAGTTGATTCATGGAATCCTCAGGCTTTGCAAACTTGACCATCTCTACCTTGTCAAACTGATGAACGCGGATGATGCCACGAGTGTCTCGACCAGCTGAACCTGCCTCCTCGCGGAAGCATGGAGTGAACGCGGTATAGAGCAAAGGAAGCTGAGATGCATCCAGAATTTCATCACGGTGAATGTTAGTGAGCTGAACCTCAGCAGTTGGAATGAGGTAAAGGTCAGGCTGAACATGATACAAGTCTTCCTCAAACTTTGGAAGCTGACCAGTACCATAGAGTGAATCTTGGTTAGTAATGACTGGTGGCCACCACTCTTTGAAACCTGCCTGGTTATGTGTGTCAATCATGAAGTTAATAAGCGCACGCTCCATACGAGCGCCCATACCACCAAGAAGGTAGAAACGAGTTCCTGCAAGTTTTACACCACGATCAAAGTCAATCATGCCCAGTTCAGGACCAAGGTCCCAGTGTGCTTTTGGCTCAAAGTCAAACTGAGTTGGCTCTCCCCACTTGCGAACCTCTGGATTATCAGAGTCGTCTTTGCCATAAGGAACAGATGCGTCAGGAATGTTTGGAATAGCTGCAACAAGGGCTGTGAGCTCCTCCTCAACCTCACCGCGACGCTGGTCAAGCCTAGCAATGCGATCTTTGTTAGCTGCTACCTGCTCCTTAGCTGCCTCAGCCTCTTCCTTCTTGCCCTCACGCATAAGAAGGCCAATCTGCTTAGAAACAGCGTTACGCTCTGCCTGAAGAGACTCAACCTCGGCAATTACGCTTCTGCGCTCCTCGTCAAGCTCAAAGAATTTCTCGCGATCCCAATGGGCGTTTTGCCTGGACTCGCAAGACTTATCTACGAGGTCAGGATTCTCGCGCACAAATTTGATATCAAGCATGCAGCTTCTCCTTGAATCAACACTTTTTGGCAGTGCATTTTTTCTTATAGCCTACCAAGTATATACTTGTATTTAGATTCTTAACCCTTCACATGTTCTGGAGTAGGATTATGGACGCAATTAACTCGTTTATTAGTTGGCTTTTTGGCGATAAGACTGGTGCATTATTCCTTGTGCTTGGTGGAATTTTGCTCTTTTTAGTTATTTCTTTTGTGCTTGAGCGCAAAACAAAAAAGATGTATTTCAACCACAAAAAAACTGATGAAGATTGGGATCTCTTTGGAGATGACTCCGAAGAGGGCTGGTCTGACTTTGAGGAAGACAATAAATAAGCAACAAAAAAGCCCCGTTAAGGGACTTTTTTAAATGCAAATGGTGCGGGCGAAGGGACTTGAACCCCCATGAACTTGCGTTCATACGGACCTGAACCGTACGCGTCTGCCAATTCCGCCACACCCGCGTGCTAGGGAATAATACTACAACATTTTGTTTTCTTCTAATGGAAAAACAATAGATATATAAGAAAATTCTTTTCAGCGGTAGAATATAAGAAGTCACGGCCGACAAACACACTTTAAACACAGGAGGTTGCCGTGAGTGACTCGCGGTCACAGACCACGCAGACCACATATATACATGCACCTTCTGCTCAGCAGACAACTTTTGCGGCTGAGCCGGAAGTTTTGCTGGATCGATATCGCGTTCTTGCCCGTAGAGGTAATGGAGGCTTTGGTACTGTTTGTACCTGCTGGGATACTCGCTTGCAGAGGCGCGTAGCTATCAAACGCATGCCACTTTTAGGTGCTTCCGAAACTCCTGGTGTGCTGGCCTCTACGGTTGATGAAGCGCTCGCAGAGGCGCGAACTGCCTGCTTATTAGCACACCCCAACATTGTGACCGTTCATGACTTTGAAATTGAAGGTAATTACGCCTACCTAGTTATGGAGTTTGTAGACGGTCTCAACCTATCTGAGCTCCTAGCTCGTGTTGAAGGCGGCTATCTTACCTACGCTGAAGCTGCTCACATGGTCTCTTCACTTGCCAAGGCGCTCCAGTACGCCCACGATAACGGCGTTCTTCACCTGGATATCAAGCCAACTAACATTATGATTGACCGTCAAGGTACCGTAAAACTTGCCGATTTTGGTATGGCAACGCTTGCTTCGGCTGCTGGTTATGGTGGTGCTCGAGGCGGCACGGTAGGCTACATGCCTCCTGAGCAAGTTGAAGGCATGCTTGTTGACGAACGTGCTGATATTTTCTCGCTTGCTGTTGTTTTGAGACAGGCCCTTACAGGATCTAATGTATTCTCAGGCAGAACTGCAAAGGAATCGCTTGATCGTATATACAAAGGTCCAAAGATTCCTCTGTTAAAAGAAGATCCTGAAGTTCCGTTTGCTGTAGATGCGGCCTTGACGCAAGCACTTTCTCCTGAGCCATCTCTGCGACAGGGCAGTATTTCTGAATTCGCGCAAGAAATTGTGACTCCTCTTGGCAACGAAAAACAGGGCGAGAAAAGCCTCAAAGCCTTAGTAGAACAATCAGAAGAAGAGACCGAGACCTGGGATGTCAAGCATCTTCCTCTTTCAATTCGTTTCCCCTGGCTGACCTCAGTTGCTGTGCGTGGTACATCTGCACTGGTCACCGGCGTTCTTCTCGCCCAATTGTTTCAGTTTATTGAACCAGATTCACTCATATTTATTGTTGTAGGCTCCCTTGTGGGAGCGGCAATCGCCGCTCTTTGGACACCCTTAGGATCCGCGCTTGTCATTGCGTGTACAGCGTACGCTCTGGCAAGCATTAGTCCTACCAGCACTTCATTCCCATTTGCAACGCTTGTAACCTTAGTGAGCGTTATCTGGTGGGCATTTGCGGGAAGAGCCTCAAAGCTCAGCAGCACTAACTGCTTGCTAGGTGCGTTATTGCCTACTCCTGTTTCAGCACCAGCTCTTGCCTCTGCTACTATGCGACCTTTGCCTGCAGTTTTAACAGGAGCTTTCAGTTATCTCTTTGGAACTCTGCTTATTAAAGGCATGTCTTTTGGATTTGCTGCAACACCTCTTGCCTATGACTACACCTCACTAGCCGAAGGTTTTCCTTTCTGGATCCGTTTTGGAACATGCGCACTATCTGCTCTTTTAGGCTCACTGATAAGTCAAAAAAGACGTCGCGGATGGATGATTTTTGGACAAATTGTTTGCGCTACATTACTTTCAGGTGGCTTTATATGGGCAGCTTGGATGGAGAATCCCAATTTTTGGGTAGTTGAAAGTATAGTTTCAGTACTAATTACGGTATTCTTATGTGTGTTTGTATGTATTGCAATTGTCCTGATAGGTCCACTTCAAGCGGATCAGGAAGGCGAGGAATTAAATGAGCTTTCTTAGTGACTTTGAAAACCGTATTGGTTCGGTCTTTGGCGCCGCACCTCAAGGATATGCAGAGCCCTTCTCTTTTAAAAAGCTAGCTAAACGTGCAGCTAAAGAGATGGAACGTGAGACCTATGAAATCGATGGTGTAGACACTGCACCTGCCTTGTATACCGTTTTAGTTGCTCCTCAAGATGATTCACTGATGCGTCCTCTTTATGCTGATCTAACTGCAGAGATTTCTAACTTTGTGGCTACTCAGGCTCAGCAAAAAGATTATGTATTTGTAGGTCAACCTCTTGTTCGTTTTATGGTTGATCCTTCTCTAAAACCTGGAAAATTTGCCGTCTTTGCAGAAAATGTTGATGGCAATACTCTTGACCAGCTACGCAATGAAGAGCGTGCCTTCTTGGGCGGAAACTCCAGTGTTGGAGGAGCCGCGGCACAAATGCCTCAACAACACAATTCCCGCGCTACTGTTCGGCCAGAATCACAGCCAGAGCCAGATCCGTTATCTGTAGTTCGACCTGTTTCTGCAGATAATGCAACGCCAGAGGTGTTGGGCGATCTTGCTGGTACAGATGCCGGTCTTGCAGTAATGCCACCAGATTTTGTTGAGGCTCAAGGTGCAATTCCTGTTGTTTCTGCAGCTGAATCCACCCCTATGCCTGTTCTTCCTGGCTCAAATGAACTTCCAGACCTTCCAGTAAACGGTGCTATTCCAACAGCAGCTCCCGTTCCTATGACTCAGCGTCGTATCACACCTTCCCTTGATGCGCAGCTTAATGGCATAGGTGGACGTTCTTCTCGCAATTTGCAAGGCACGCCACGCGCAAATATGGATGCTATCTGCATCTTAATTGATCGTCAGAGCGGGCGTTCGTATCGTGTTGAGGCTCCTCGCGCTATTATTGGTCGTGAGCGTTCTCAAGCAGACATTGTTCTGCGTGATCCCAACGTTTCAAGACGTCATGCCGAAATGACCTACGACGGCCACGATTGGCACATTGCTGATTTGCACTCCACCAACGGAACGCTAGTCAACGATATCGACGTAGATGAGGTTATTCTGCGCGATGGAGACCTTATTACCATTGGTCTTATGGACCTTCAGTTCCGGGAGAACTAATGATTGACTTGATTCTCTTTGCAGGACGCGTTCTGCTTGTTGTCCTGCTTTACATTTTCTTGTTCTCAGTCATGCGCACAGGTATTGGTCTTGTCCGTGGACAACGCAAAGACGGAGCTATTTGGTCCGTCGATGTCGAGAAGGGCGTCAAATCCTTACGCGGCCTTCACGTTGACATCTTAGGTCCCGTTGTCATCGGACGCTCTCCTTCTTCTGACATCGTGATTGACGAACCTTACGTTTCTGCTTCACACGCTCGCTTTACAATCCAGGGCCCTGCTCTGGTGCTTGAAGACCTTGGATCCACAAATGGAACCATGGTTAATGGTCACATCATCGAACAACCTGTTACCCTTCGTGATACCGATGAAGTCCAGGTCGGCGATGTGATTATGCGTGTTGGACGTCGATAAGAGGCTCATGGTTTCTTCTGATACAACACATATTTCTGATACACCTACTCAAGAGCCCGTTAGTGCTCCTGGTCGTTGTGAGTTGCCACTTGATGGTCGAGGCGATACAGAAGCAGTTTCAGGCTCTAACACCTTTATTTCTTGGGGTGCCCGCTCTGACGTAGGATTAGTCCGCGATCACAACGAAGACTCGTTCCTCCTGCGTACTCCTCTCTTTGCCATCTGTGACGGTATGGGAGGACACGCTGCTGGTGAAGTGGCAAGCTCAATTGCTGTTAAAGTTATCGCTGAACAGGCTCCAAGTACTGCAGACGACGTACGTCTTGGTGCTGCAATTGAGGCCGCTAACCAAGAAGTCATTGACGCTCCTGCAAAGGGTGTTGGCAAACCTGGAATGGGTTCCACTGCTTCTGCTGTTCTCATTGAAGGCAATCAGATGGCTGTTGCCCATGTTGGTGACTCCCGTATTTATCTGCTCCATCACGGAACTTTGGTTCGCATTACTCACGATCACAGCTACGTTGAGGAGCTCATTGATTCTGGACAAATTACTGCTGATGAGGCTCGTACACACCCTTCTCGCTCAGTAGTTACACGAGCCCTTGGTTCTGATCCAGACATGTATGCAGATCATTTCTCACTCGAAGTATCTGATGGTGACCGCATCATTTTGTGCTCCGATGGTCTTTCTGGCATGGTTCCTGATGACGAGATTGAGTCTATTGCCGTCTCTAACGTCACACCACAAAAGGCTGCCGATAACCTTGTTTCTGCAGCTCTTACCTATGGTGGATCAGACAACATCACTGTTATTGTCATCGATGTCTTAGACGACGGTATAGCCGATCAAACAAGGCGACATCTTACCCGTGGCGTCATTGCAACGTTTATCTCGTTCCTTGCACTCTTTGCAGCCACTATTGCCGTGTTCTTCCTATTTGTAAGCAGCGAGTGGTATTTGGGAATCAACGGAACTACCGTTGGTGTATATCGAGGTATTCCTACAACAATTGCTGGCATAAATATGTCTTCGCTTGTTGAAACTACGTCAATCGAAATAAAAGATTTGCCTGACGCAGTTCAAGACTCGCTTGCCGACGGAATCCGTGTTAAAGACGAGGATGAAGCACACAGCACCGTCGAGGATTACCGCAAGCAAATTGACGATGCCAACAATCGAGCAGTTAAAAAGAAAGAAGATGCTCAATCTAGCGGAACACCAACAACAGAAACAACAACTTCAACAACAAATTCTGGGGGTGAGTAGGAATGGAAAAAGCAGGTGGATTAAGGCGTAATACAGAACTCTTCTTACTGTTTGTTGGAGCGATTCCAGTATTTCTACTGTACGCCATGTATATGATTACTGCTCGTTCAACGCTAAGCGTTGAAACTATGGCTGTTCCTATTGGCCTCTTCGCAGCATTTACCGTAGCTCACATTGCTATTAGATTCCTTGCTCCCGCAGCTGACCCCGCCATTCTCCCCATTGTGTTTGTGCTTTCGGGAATTGGTATCACCATGGTCACTAGACTTTCTCCAAATCTCGCAGTCAACCAGACTATTTGGCTTTTTATCTCTGTTGTTGTCATGATTGTGGTGCTAGCGATCATTAGAAACCTTGACGCGTTAGCGGACTACAAATACTCCATTGGTATTCTCGGTGTCATATTGCTTCTTTTGCCAATTGTTATTGGTCAAGACCGCTACGGCTCAAGGCTTTGGATTTCGTTTGGTCCCTTTACTTTCCAGCCTGGCGAGATTGCAAAGATTGCTATTACGCTCTTTCTAGCGTTTTACCTTGCGCTTAATCGAGAAGCTCTGTCAGTCTCCATGCGCTCTGTGGGACCATTCCGAATTCCTCGCTTCAAAATGCTACTGCCCTTATTTGTCATGTGGGGCATCAGCCTGATTGTTGTCATTTTCGAACGCGACCTTGGTAGCGCACTTCTTTTCTTCGTTTTCTTTGTCATTATGCTTTATGTTGCAACAGGTCGCGCTAGCTACGTTTTTGTCAGCGTTGCGCTCTTGGCCATCGGTGGCGTGGTACTTTACCACTTCTTTAGCCATGTTCAGACTCGTGTCAACATTTGGCTTGACCCCTTCAAAGATCCCTCTGGAGATGGCTTCCAGATTGTTCAGTCTCTCTATTCCATTGCAGATGGAGGACTTGCTGGTACAGGAATTGATAAGGGAATGCCTACACTCATTCCTGTTGTCGAGTCTGACTTTATTTTCTCTGCCATTGCTGAAGAAATGGGTCTTTTTGGTGGAGCAGCAATTATTACCCTGTTCCTGCTCCTTACCGTGCGTGGTCTTGCAACAGCCGCTCGTGCAAAATCTGATTCATCTGCCTTTGCCGCAGCTGGCCTTACCAGTGTTTTAGCGTTCCAGACCTTCCTTATTATTGCAGGCGTCACTAAGCTCATGCCTCTTACTGGCGTCACTCTACCCTTTATGAGCCAGGGCGGCAGTTCTCTGCTTTCCAGCTTTATCATTGTTGCCTTACTGCTCAGAGCAGGTGACGAGGGAACTGGTCGCGAGACAGAGCTTGAGCCAAGCAAAAAAGTACTTGATTCCCAGAGGCTTGAAATTTCTTCTGGTGGAGCTCACGCCTCTTCCGTTCTGCACGGTAGTCACATTCGCGGAGGCTTTGATCTGCAATCTGAGGAGTCAGGTGTTCTAGGGCGCGTTGCTCTCGGAAAGCGTCTAACCAATTTGGTTACCGTATTTACTCTCTTCTTTACCGTTCTTCTCGGCAATCTAACCTTCCTAATGGTAATTGACGCCCCTAGGCTTCAAGCACTTCCTACCAACAACCACACTATTGCTAAGAGCGCTTACGTTCAGCGCGGTGCCATCATAACCTCTGACGGAGTCACACTGGCAGAAAGCGTCAAACAAGACGACGGTACCTACGTGCGCAACTATCCGCATGATGGTATGGCTTCTCACACGGTTGGCTACATCTCTACTCAGTACGGAACTGCGGGCATTGAGTCCTCCATGAACGAAACACTCACTGGCCATGCAGATCATTCCGATTGGAGAAGTGCTCTGTACTCGATGGCCGGTATCAACACCGCTGGTTCAAGTGTTGTTCTAACCATCAATTCCCAAATGCAGGCCGTAGCAGAAGCTGCGCTCCAGGGTTATTCTGGCTCTATTGTTGTTATGGATCCATCTACTGGAGCTGTACTTGCAAAGGCTTCAAGTCCTTCATATACCCACGCTGAACTGGGTACTATTATTGAATCCGGAACTGGCAGTCAGTTGGTCGACAGAACTACCCAGGCACTCTACTCCCCTGGCTCATCCTTTAAGACCGTTACGCTTTCTGCTGGTATTGATACGCACAAAACCACGCTGGACACCACATATTCCGCTCCAGGAACCATGGAGCTTGGCGGTGGTACTATCCACAACTACGCCAACGAGGACATGGGCACCATTCCTCTGCGTGAGGCGTTTGCCCGCTCTTCAAACACAGCCTTGGCACAGCTTGGCGTAGCGCTGGGTGCGGATAATCTGGTCAGCTATGCACGCGCCTTTGGTTATGGCACCGCACTTGGCCAAGACTTCTCAACAACGCCATCGCTAATGCCAAATCCTGCTGAGATGACCACCTGGGAACTTGCCTGGTCATCCTGTGGCCTTCCTGTTGGCGAGCACGCAAGCCCCGCAGGTCCTCAAACTACTGTCATGCAAAACGCTGTTATTGCAGCTGCAATTGCAAACGGTGGTGTAGTTATGAACCCTTACATTGTTGATCGCGTTCTCTCGCCAGAGGGAGCTGTTGTTTCTACAACGTCACCAAAATCGCTTGGACAAGCTGTGTCTGCAGATACTGCTGCACAGGTTCGCGAAGCAATGTTGGGCGTTGTAGAATCTGGCACTGGTATGGGAGCTCGCGTTCCAGGTGTCAAGATTGCAGGAAAAACAGGTACAGCAGACGTCGAGAACGGTAACTTTAACTCGTTCTTCATTGGTTTTGCACCTTACGACCACCCAACCCTTGTTGTTTCTGTTGTCATCGAGGGCAATGGCGAGAACGTTTTGGGTTACGGTGCTCAAGTTGGTGGACGTGTTCTTGCACAGTGTCTAAACATCCAGGCTTTGGGGGCTGCTTCGTAAATCTCAAAGCATCACGCGACCTTCTCCCCAAGTAGTTGGGTGTGTTCTAAGATAGTAAGTAACGTGGCGAGAAAATCGCACGCTTGATAGGAGTTGAGTTATGCCAGGTAGAATGCTCGGTGGGCGTTACCAGGTTCAAGACAAAATTGGTACCGGTGGAATGGCAACCGTTTACCGCGGACAGGACCAAGTTCTTGGTCGTACTGTTGCCATCAAGATGATGCTGCCACAGTACGCAAACGATCCGTCCTTTGCTGCTCGTTTTAAGCAGGAGGCGCAGGCAGCGGCAGCGCTCTCCAGTCCATATATTGTCTCAGTCTATGACTGGGGCAAGGACGGCGAGTCCTACTACATTGTCATGGAGTATCTGCGCGGTACAGACCTTAAGAGCGGCATCCGCAAGCATGGAGCTCTTGATTCCCGTAAGGTCGCTCAGATTGGCTCTCAGATTGCTCAGGCGCTCTCTGTAGCACACCGTCACGACATCATTCACCGTGACATCAAACCACAAAACATCATGGTCCAGCCAGATGGCAACATTAAGGTCATGGACTTTGGCATTGCTCGTGCAAAGAACAGTAGTCTAACCACCGATAACTCTGTTCTCGGTACCGCTCACTATGTTTCTCCAGAGCAAAGTACCGGCAAACCTTTGGGACCAACCACCGATATCTATTCCCTGGGTATTGTCATGTACGAAGCTGCTACTGGTCGCGTTCCCTTTGTTGGCGACGATGCAATTAGCGTTGCCATGAAGCAAGTCAATGAGGCTCCTCAGCCACCATCGCTCATTAATCCCAACATTGACCCTGCTCTCGAGGCAATCATCCTTCGCTGCATGGAAAAAAACCCAGGAGATCGTTACCAGAGCGCTGACGAGCTTGCTCGCGCTCTTCGCGATTTCATTGCTGGTCGTGCCACTATTCCAAGTAACACTACTGTTAGCCCTCGCATTGTGACGCCGCCTCAGCCAACTTCTAGGCTTGATCGCCGCGGCATCGAAGGCTCCAACACCTACATGACTCGAGGTGGCGATACTGGTCGCTTGAACCGCGTTCATTCTCGTGAAGAAGCTGATGAGCTGGACAAGCGCGAGAATAATCGTCATAAGCGCAATATTATCCTTGGTATTCTAGCTGCTTTGGTTGTCGTAGCTCTTGCTGGTTTTGCTATTGCACACATCCTCGGCAACACCTCCCAGCAGTACCTGGTTCCGCAGTTTGTTGGGCAAACAAAAGACCAAGCGACTCAGGCACTAAATGCATCTGGCAGCCACTTTAAACTAGGAACTGTCACAGAAAGCTATAGCGATTCTGCTCCTGAAGGCCAAGTTATCGACCAGACACCAAGTGCTAACAGACAGGCTCCTGAGGGAACCGCTGTTAACCTTGTTATCTCTAAAGGCGCTAAACCTGCTGCGGCAGTTAAGGTACCCGACCTTACTAACAAGAGTCCATCAGAGGCTGAGTCTGCTCTTGCTGCTGTTGGTCTCAAAGCAAGAAATGGTGATTCGGTTGAGTCGGACAATGTAGCTGTTGGTTACGTTGCAACACAGGAGCCAGCCGCAGGTAGCGATGCCAAAGCTGGTGACACCATCACCTATCATCTGTCTTCTGGTAAGGGTAAGGTAGACGTCCCAGATGTCACGGAGATGACTTCTGAGCGCGCATCTGACGTCCTGAAAGATGCAGGATTTAAGGTAGAAACTCAACAGCAGTCTTCATCAAGCGTGCCTGAAGGTCGTGTTATCTCCCAATCCCCAGCTAACGGCAAAGCAGATAAAGGCTCTACTGTAACTATCGTTGTTTCTACTGGAGCTCAGAGCGGATCTGTTCCAAATGTTGTTGGCAAAGATTTTGAAACCGCTCAGACCACGCTCGAAAATGCTGGCTTCCAGGTCAACACTGTTTGGGTCTATGACGACAACGTTGCCACCGGTAATGTTGTTGGCCAGACGCCATCAAGCGCTGTACCTGGCGCTACTATCACCATCCGCGTATCCAGTGGACCGCGACCATCAGTGTAAGCGCTGCGGGCGTGCGGGCGTAGCGCAGCTCCAAGCACGAAGCGAGCACGAAGCGAGCACAGCCAGTACGTTCGAAGCCCTGCAACCAGGTTCGGTTGCAGGGCTTTTTGCTGCTGCGAAAAAAATAGTTGAACACACCTATGACGGATAATCTACCAAAATGACGTATACATGACGCTGAAAATACCTCAAACGTGCAGATTATCGTCATTAGGTGTGTAATATGCCCGCAATTGTGCAGATTATCCGTCGTAGGTGTGTTTTTTAGATACGGAATTTACCTATAGTTAAATTCTTTATATAAGTCTATTCATTATTCAGCATATTAGATGATGTTTATGCATAGAAATGTATATCTAGTAGTGAGACCGCCTAGCTGTCGGGCTATCTTAATCAGAAGCATGGCGATTCTTCAGCAAGACCTACCAAAGCTACACCATTTTGTACGCTAGTCCTAAAAGGCCGCCGCTCAACACCTTGCAGCAAAGAAAAAACCGACAGCACGAGACTGTCGGTTTGCAATCAATGGTGCCCCCGGGCCGATTCGAACGGCCGACACCCGCTTTAGGAGAGCGGTGCTCTATCCCCTGAGCTACGAAGGCATGTGGGATATTCTACTCACGTAGGCTCGCGTACGCAAATCGTTGGCGTTTGTGTGGCGAGAAGTGCTGCGGCGCTTGCACCGCCGATACCTCGCTCCATCAACGCTCGCGGCGCCAACGCTTGTGCGCCAGCAGCGGTGCGAAGCGCTACTTACGACCAGCCTTGCGCTCTGCCCTCTTTCTATCGTACTCGGCCTGACGCTCAAGATAAAAATCGTTGAGCTTCTTGTCAGTCATACCAGCAACCTTAGCCTCAACCTTCTTGCGAAGAGGACGCATCTTGAAGAAGCTATAGACAACCGAGCCGAAGATGCAAAAGTAAGCAAAGACCAGCATGATAGCAGAAATCATACCAACCCCAGTATTCAAATCCCTGGACTCTGGGACTAGATACGAGAGCGCTAGTGTAATGATGGTTGCTACAAAGCCAAGACCCAGGAAGACCCACCAAATGCGCTCAGCACGGTGATAGTCTGGATCCGCGCGCAGCATAGCCTCAAACCCGCGACTACGAATATCCTCACGCTCACGCTGACGGGCACGTGCGGCACGCTTCTCCTCTTTGCTCTTCGGAGAGCTAGAACTACCAGAGCCACTCACGCGTACAGACGCAGCTGCTTCTCGTGCTGGTTTAGCAGAAGCAGCAGATTTGCGAGCAAAAGCGGAATACGAAGGACGCTCAGTCTCCTCAGAGTTTTCTTTCTTTGAAAGGCTTGCGGTAGCCTCACGCGCTTCTTTGGTTGCGCCTGTAATGGTGTCACGCAGTGACATTGGTCTCCTTCAGTGGTACAAACTCAGTTCCCGTAATAATCTGGAATGCCGTACGATAACGCTCGGACGTGCCTTCAATTACCTCTTCTGGCAGATGAGGTGGCTCTCCTTGCATGTCCCAGTGGGCTTTCAGCCAATCCCGTACATACTGTTTATCATAACTTGGCTGAACGCGTCCCTCAGTATATCCCTCAGCAGGCCAAAAACGGCTTGAATCGGGTGTAAGGCACTCATCAATAAGTGTAAGTTTTCCATCGATAAAACCAAACTCAAATTTGGTGTCCGCAATAATAATTCCACGAGTCGCGGCATATTCTGCTGCAGCCTTATAAATTGCAAGCGAGGCTTCCTTCAAATGAGTTGCAACATCCTCACCAACAATCTCACAGCAACGCTCAAACGAGATATTCTCATCATGATCACCAAGCTCTGCCTTAGTAGAAGGTGTAAAGATTGGCTCAGGAAGCTTTGAGGCCTCGTTTAGACCATCAGGCAACTTAATGCCACAGACAGTACCGTCCTGGTCGTAAGTCTTCTTACCAGAACCAGTAAGGTAACCTCGTACAATGCACTCAATTGGTACAGTTTTTGCCTTTTTAACCAGCATAGCGCGGCCTGCAAGATACTTAGTGTAATCTGCAAACTGCTCAGGAGTCTGGTCTGGCAAAACAGAAATCATATGGTTAGGTAAAAGATCCTTAAAGCGATTAAACCAAAATGCGCTAATACGTGTCAAAATTTCTCCCTTAAAAGGAATCTCATCAGGGAGAATAAAGTCAAAAGCACTAATGCGATCGCTCGCTACCATCAAAAGTTTGTCGCCACAATCGTAAATATCGCGAACCTTACCATGCGAATCGGGACGAAGCTCAGCTCCAGCCACAATGACCTCACTTCTGCGCAGAGCGCATTGTATTGCAGGACTTTTGATTGTACGGCAAAATGTCCAAAAATCAGCCTACAACAAAGTTTCTGTAACAGAGATATTATTCTGGGCAAGTATCGGGAGGTACAGCGAGAAAGTAGTACCCTTTCCAAGCTCGGATTCCACTGAAATAGTGCCGTTGTGACGGTCCATAATCTCTTTTGTAATTGCTAAGCCCACGCCAAGGCCACCCGACGCACGCTCACGGCTTTCTTCTGCACGCCAGAATCGCGAGAAAGTCTGTGGGATGTCCTCAGGGGCAATTCCCATACCATCATCAGCCACAGAAATAACCGCATCGGTGTTGTCAATTGAAACGGTTATGACAACATGGCCTCCGTCGTCGGTATAACGAATGGCATTACTCAACAAATTAGTCAGAGCTTCTCGGATCATATCCGAATCAATGTCAACAAAACAGTTGCCCTCAGGCGTCTTATCCACAAAGGTCAACGTGCGATTATTTTCCTTAAAAAGTGTCTCTTGCATGGCAACAATACTTGCCACCATTGCTACCACATTCACGCTTTCCGGGTTAAACTTTGTCTTTCCGTTCTCGAGCCTTGACAGGTGGAGCATGGCATCTACCAGGCGAGAAAGACGTCTACTCTCAGACACAATATTTTCTAGTCGCTCTTCATCAGCAGGTAAGATGCCGTCTTGAATTGCTTCAACGGTGGCCATAATAGCCATAAGTGGAGTTCTGAGCTCATGCGCCACATCGCTGGTCAAACGGCGTTCAAGCTTAATATCTCTTTCGAGTGAAGACGCCATATCGTCAAATGTTTCTCCCAGACGTCCCAGTTCATTCTCGCCACGGATGCCTGAGCGAGCCGCAAGATTTCCGCTTCTAATCTGAACGGCCGTCTCGGTAATAAGGCGCACAGGCTTAGTAAGAGAACGTGAAGCTAAAATACCAATCAAGCCAGAAAGCGAGATTGCAATGGCTGCAGCAAGACTGATTGCCTGATAGGAACCATTACGGAATGCAATGTCTCGCTGGGTTAAGAACGGTTCAGAACCAAACGTCCAAATTCTAATGCTGCCCACAGATTCACCCTGCAAGTTTTGGACAACCGCATAGACCACGGCATCTCCTGTCTGAGGGCCAGATGACGCGCCATTTACACCAGATCTACGTGCATTTGGTGCAGAGTTGTCATACAACACCACGCCAGAGACATCCAAGACCTGAATGCCAATATCGGGATTAGACGACGCAGCCTGACGCGCAATAGAGAGTACGTCAGCAGTCCAACCTTCTGCTCGCGCGTATGCTTGAGACATATTGAGCGCTGTAGTATTAACGGTATTTTGTAAGTTTTCCCTAGTGTAAGCAGTAAAACGGATTTCCCACACAATACCCAAGACAGAAATAAGTACCAATACTGTCATGACAGCGGTTAACGCAAAGAAAGCCGCCATGTGAGCAGTAAAGCTCTGAGCACCAACGGGATCCGGCTTAATAGTTTTATAAGAACCCTCATTTTCCTGAGGGTCCTTAAGAGAATTTGACTGATGTTTCTTAAAAAGTGCCAAAGCTCTAAAGCTTAAGCCTCATGGCTAGCGTTGCCAGCCTCAAAGCGATAGCCAACACCGTGAACAGTGAACAGCCAGCGAGGATTACGAGGGTCATCACCTAACTTTGCACGCAAGTTCTTAACATGCGAATCAATAGTACGCTCGTAACCTTCAAAATCATAGCCCAAAACCTTCTCGACAAGCTCCATGCGCGTATATACACGGCCAGGATAACGAGCAAGGGTTGTGAGCAGCTTAAACTCTGAAGCAGTAAGGTCAACTTCCTCATTGTTAATGAGAATCTTGTGACCGGAAATATCAATGGTGAGAGTACCGTAATCAAGCACGTCAACAGCGGTATCTGGCTCTGAATACGTGCGGCGGAACAGCGCACGAACACGCGCCACTAACTCACGAGGTGAGAAGGGCTTAACAAGATAATCATCAGCACCAAGTTCAAGACCGATAATCCTATCCTCTACCTCGCCTTTTGCGGTAAGCATAATGATAGGCACATTGGAGGTATCTCTGATTGCACGACAAACGCGCTCTCCAGAAAGTTTTGGAAGCATCAGATCAAGGATAACTAGGTCAAATGCATGTTTCTCAAACTCCTCAACTGCACTCTGACCATCGCCAACACCCTTAACAACGTAATTTTCGCGCTCAAGATATGCTGAGACGGCGTCACGGATGACTTTCTCATCTTCGACAATCAGAATTTTCTTCTCGTCGGAAGCCATTGTCTCCCCTTTTCTTTTGCTCTGTATGCATGTGCTTATGACACGTTACAATTGTTCATTAATTATTTCTAATCATTCTATCGCTATGTCTACAAATAATCTACAAAGAAAATACACGAACTGCCACAGAGGCAGGATATCCGCTAGTAGGGTCCTTAACAGTTGAGAAGGTTACAAAAGAATCGCAGTTGCCCTCTCGAGCAGGAAATTCTCCATAATCAACGCTTCTATCCATCGAATAGAGCCAATTTGCCGTTTGATTTTGCGTATCAACAAGCACATAAGAAGCACGACTCTTAACTATATAAAGGCTACCTTTACCTGCAGATATTGCATAAGGTTCACGCTCAATAATGTAAGGGTTTTCTCCTGAAGCGGGTAAGATGTACGTTCCCATCTTGCCTAAAAGACCACCTGAGTCATAACTTGCTTCAACGGACACAATAAACTTATCGTCTACACGGCTTGCTGCAAATGGTTTAACGGATTGAGGCATAACTAGCTGATCAACCTTAGTTTTGAGGTTATCCCCCAGCAGATATGCCGTAACGCCATAGTAAGTACCCTCAGAGGCACGAACTCGAGGAGTAAGGGTAACTACGCCCTTGGAGATAGATGGTGCAGTAGCAAATCTACCTGGTGATTCAACAGCGTCTGTTCCTTCAGAATCACCCACACGCCACACGTAGCAGTGAGAAGACTCGCGGGTTTTCTCGCCCGAGGAAGAAGGCTGAACAACCCAAACTACCTTATCGTCTCCACAGGCAAACGGTGCAGGGTCCCAGTTTTTATCAGCCTTGTAAAGTACCTTCGCGTCTCCTGTAAGCTTGCCATCAGAAAATGGAGCGGCAAAAAGCTCCCAATCAAAGGTTGTAGTATCCACCTCAACCCAGGCGTAAACGGAGTCGGAGCAACGAACGTCGTAAATGACCGCAGTAGTATTGTTCATCTGAGCTGTAGGAACAACATCAACAACCTGACCAGACGTCAACGAAAGAGCAGAACCCTTCACCATTGGTGTAGCAGACGCGCCAGCCGTAGTAACAGGGATCCAATTACCGTCAGCAGGGTGTAGCACACTTCCTAGAGGAAGTGTCCATGTCTGGCTTGGCTGGGCAGAATATTCTGCTGAACTATAGGAGTCCAACACATTAGTGCCAGCAGACTCATCAAGTACCAGAGGTTTTCCTGCATCTCCCAAACCTGCTTGGTGAGAGCAGCCCTCCGCAATACTAATTGCACCAGCAACCACCACACTAGCTGCTCCCGTCTTAAAAAAGTTTCGACGAGAAATGTTCCCAAAAAGAGTCACGATTTAGTCCAATTCGAGATGTTCAAGACGGTCAAATAAAACGTTTGAAC
>ERZ773263.644-NODE-644-length-23429-cov-11.804312_pt1 | contig 23429 bp, 18 predicted proteins | sample MGYA00511076_ERZ773263 | MGnify/ENA primary metagenome ERZ773263 (study PRJEB29015, sample SAMEA2738155) | human oral metagenome | biome: human oral; feature: human-associated habitat; material: saliva | place: China | collected 2195 ... | reverse complement strand
CCCGAGCCCAGCTTGGGAATGTATTCGTACTGAAACGAGAGTGAACCATAGCCAACGCAGATGTGAAATCAAGGTCGCTCAAATCGAGGTAGAAGTCACGCAATTGACCTGGTGTTAACATACCTTTATATACGATTGTTTTTGAGGACAAGGATGCGATATAGAAATCGCTAGATAATTCCTTGCTCAACGGGATAATACGTTTTTCCGCTAATTTACGGATAATGTATAATTTGCGTTCAAACTCTTTATTATTTGTTACATCTGGACCTTTACCGATGAGGATTTGAATCATCCAAGGGCGAATGGCAGCAGCTTCGTGACCAACCTTTGTACCATCAACTGGTACTTCACGCCAACCGAGAACAACTTGACCTTCTTCGCGTACTACCTCTTCAAAAATGCGTTTTTGCTCGTTACGGAGGCTTTCATATTTATGGGCGAAGACCATACCTACGCCGTACTCGCCTGCTGCAGGCAAGTTGATACCAAGCACTTCGCATTCGCGTTTAAAGAACTCATGTGGAATTTGTACCAAAATACCGGCACCATCCCCTGTGTCCTTATCGGCACCTGCACCACCGCGGTGCTCAAGGCGCTCTAAAATACGCAAGCCATCATCGATGATACTATGGGATTTTTTGCCTTTAATATTTACGACAAAACCCATGCCACACGCATCTTTCTCAAATTGGCTACTATACATGCCATTGGCTTCGAGTCTAGCCTGATCTAGACGTTGCTGCTCTATTGTGCTCTGATTCATATCCATAACGTGCACTCCTTCATATCACTTGATTACTCCAAGCACTGCGACATCGTTCCGTTCGGTCTTGGTGAAAGTATAAATTACAAACTATCTCTAGAAAATTCTTTCTATAGCTATATTAGACTGCATATATCTCATCTAAAATTTATATTCTATAGAATTTAATGTCTATACACAGTATACCAAAGTCCACTGTAAATTGATAATATAAAAACCGCAACCTAAGTTGCAGTAAAATCATAGCCGTATGCGTATTTTGTATACATAATGCAAAAATGACGACCTATTTAAATATCATAAATAGATCGTCATTTCCTATTGAAAATATGTTAGGGATGCACTAGTTTAATCTATTGAAAGATTTCTTCAAAACGAGCATTATCTATAATCGTCCCTACATAGAAATCGCTAAAGATACCATATCTAGCACTGGCCTCTTCAAAACGCATATCGTAAACGATTTTTTTGAATTGAATGTCATCATCGCTAAGGATTGTAACGCCCCATTCCCAATCATCTAAACCAACGCCACCTGTAGTGAACTCAGATAAAATCTCAAGATATGGTCTACCAGTGATACCATGTTCACGCATCATACGTCCACGTTCTTCTTGAGGCAACATAAACCAGTTATCATTGCCTTCACGTTTTTTCGTCATATTGTAAAAGCAAATATATTTATCCTTTGGTACACATGGATATAATTTAGCATCCACCTCTGGTACATCAAGCTTTGCTTTTACATAAGCACTTACCTCAGTTACAGATGTATAAGAATATGTTTGTACAAGTACAGACGCAATAGTAAGCCGACGGAATTTGCGTTCCCATTTAGCTAACTCATCAAGAGATGGTGCCAAAATCCACAACAACAAATCCCCTTTATAACCATTTACATCATAAAAAGCATAACTGCCTTCCTTAGCTTGATGCATGGACTCCAATTCAGCCAAAAAAGCCTTTAACTCAGCACGAGCCTTCTCTTTTTCAGCCGCTTCAAAACAATTCCAGGCACTAAAATCCATGGAAAATACCATATGTTGACTATGCCAACCCTCAACAGTAGAAATTGCCTTACCCATACAATCACTCCTTTTCAAACAAAATATATAAAAATAACATTTACAAATCAAAACACTTTAACAGATCAAGGCCCTAGCCCGAAAACCGTTCCCCTCTACACTAGCCTAAAGGAACCTTGTGCTACGGTTGTTTAAAGAAATCTACAGTAGGTGAGGTATGGGTGTCAATAGGCGACTTTAGTAGGTCGAGGCCCTAGGCCGAAGACCGTTAAGCTAGCTGGAGCCTATTGGCGCCCATACCGAACCGGCTACGTAGAATTATCTAGACAACCGCTGCACAAGTTCCTTAGCCTGCTTTACCCCATCCGGTATTCCAATCCCATCAAATGGTGTCCCAATGAGATACAAATTAGGGTAATGCTCTTTTACATGGTCTCTAACAGCTGTGATAGCAGCACGATGCCCTACATTATATTGCGGCATGCAATGAATAAGGCGATTAATCTTAATCCATTCTGGATTAGCCTCGAAATTCATAATACGTTGAATTTCATTGAGAGCCACTTCCGAAAGTTCGTCATCACTATATCGTTCTACTACATCATTACCAGGTTTACCGATAAAAACACGAAGAACAATTTTATCATCTGGTGTTGTTTGTGGCCATTTTTGATTTAGTATAGTACAAGCTGTTAATGGAGTATCTGTTTTACGAGTAATCAACAAACCAGAACCTTTGAGCTCACCATCAAATGTAGATTTATCAAAGGCCATAATAGCAATGGCGCAACTCGATTGCTCCATGTTCCGAACTCCATCAAAGCCAGCATCATCAGTAAACCACGCTTTATATGTTGCTGGTGGCGTTGATAAAACGAGCATATCCGTTGTTACCTGTTGTCCATTTACATCAAATCGATACACAGAATCTTTATAAGATATATTAGACACGAGGGCCTCTGTTGTTAAAGTAACATTCGACGGCATTTGCTCTACAATAGCATTAATAACACTTTCAAGACCGCCCATCAATTGACGGAACATACCAGACTGTGATGCAGTACCCTTAGCAGCTTTCATGGCCCCGCTAGTCTGTGTAGATATAGACTGAGCAGCTTGCTTATTTGCAAACTGAGCATCTGTCATCGTATCTTTACCAGCACGCGGCACATCACCTACATTAGCAGCCCCTTGTGCTCCTTTAGAAACCCCCGCCTTTTGATGGCTCATCTTTGCATTAATCATGCCTTTAACCATATTCCCATATTTCTGCTCTACTTGAATAAAATGTGGAAATGTCGATAACAGACTAATCTTATAGATATCACCACCATAAATGCCCGCCAATAAAGGTTCAATTAATTTATCCATCATTTCTTGCCCTAAATGATAACGGAAAAAGTGTCCAATAGATACATCCCCATTTTCATCTAAAGAATATGGACTTTTAAAATAATCGAGCCCTGCTCGAAGTTTACCAACCCAGGAGATTAATGTAGCTTTCACAAAGGGCATCATCTCTGTAGGAATCCCCATGATAGAGCCCCCTGGAATAGGATGCATTGAGCCACGATCATATACATAGGCCTGCCCAGTTTCATTAGATACAAGAGTCTCAGCCAAGCCAAGGTCAGTAACAAGATCTGTCATTTCTGTTTTACGACTCAAATAAGAGTCCGGCCCTAACTCTACAACAAAATCATCCACCCGTTGCGTTTGAATTTTACCACCAAAGCGCGGAGCCTGTTCATAAAGTTGTATCTGCCAATCTGGCTTAGCATGTCCTAAATAATAGGCGACGGTAAGGCCTGTAAGGCCACCGCCAACAATCGTTACCTTCACTTGTTAATCCTTTCTTTAATAGCCTCGGCCATCCCCTCCATAAATAGAGCATTACCATTTGGCATCGGCACACGTTCATATACTGCACCGGTCGCCTCAACGATTCTACGACAAAGGATATCATTATCATATAATATTTCCACATGATCGCTAACAAACCCAAAGGGAACACATATAATCCGTTTTGCTCCCTCTAAAAGAGCCTGTTCAATCACAGTTTCGATGGTAGGTCCTAACCACTCCCCATAAGGAGGAGCACTTTGCCACGCAGTACACCAGTGATTTAAATTTACTCGTTCCGCGATTTTCTCTGCAGCCGATGTAATGTGGAATACATAATCACCTACTGTTGTAACAGGCACACTGTGTGCCGAAAAAATACATATTGTATCAGCCTGCGTTGGATTAAGATTAGCTAATCGAGAAGACCAATATTCTATAAATTGAGATCTATCCCACCAAGACTGAATATTATCCAAAGATATATGGCTGTACTCTTGTAATATGGCTTGTAGTTTACGTTCATAAGCGCCTGTCCCCACCACAGAATAAAAAGGGGATGTAACTATACTCAAAATAGATGTATAACCTGCATCAACTATCGCCTCTATAGCTTGTTCCATGCTATGAGGCTTATGAAGATATGCCAAATATATATCTTCTACCCCCAAGAGACTTTCAAGGGATTTCTTCTGTTGCTCTCCCATTGTTTGTAAGTTTACATTATCCCATTGTCCAATGGCATCATACCGAGCGGTTAATACCTCTAATTCACCCTCACTCGGAGCTTTCCCATGACGAATGCTCGTCATATAAGGTACTAAATCCGATTTTTCACAAGGAGTTCCAAAGGACAATAGTAATATAGCCTGTTTCATATCAACGGCTTTCACGAGCCCATAATTCACGGCTCTTTTCATGGACATAGTCGGTTAACCAGTGTAATTTTGCAGGATCCGCCTCGGGAAATACGCCATGCCCTAAATTAAATACATGTTTACCATGACGAACACCATCTAGCAAAATTTCATCTACCGCTTTAGCAATCGTTTTCGTATCAGCATACAAATAGGCTGGGTCAAGATTACCCTGTACAGTTTGTGTAACACCTCTATCCTTAGCTTCCCCAATAGAACTGCGCCAGTCTAGAGCGATAATATCAAGGGATAATTTAGCCCATATAGGCACGAGATGATCTGTGCCAACGCCATTCATGGCGAGTGGCAAATTAGGGAATCGGTTTTTTATTGTCGAAATAATGCGTTTCATGTGAGGGAAAATAGCTTGTTCATATTCAGCGCTATTTACGGCGCCCACCCAGGAATCAAAAATCTGTAATGCATTAGCGCCTGCATTAGCTTGCATCGACAAATAGTCAATGGACATATCCGCTAATTTTTCCATCAAACCATTCCAAATATCTGGCTCGCTAATTAACATGCCACGTGTCTTGTTATAGCTTTTTGTTGGGCCTCCTTCGATAAGGTAGGATGCAATGGTGAAAGGGGCACCGCAAAACCCGATAAGAGGTACATCAAGGACCTCTTTCGTCAATAGTTCAATGGTTTTTGCAATGTAGTCCACCTTCGTTGGATCAAATCGATGCAACCGTTCAATATCTCCCATACGACGAATCGGTGTATCAAAAACAGGTCCTACGCCTGGTTTAATATCAACATTTACACCAATAGCCACCATAGGACTCATAATATCCTTATAAAGAATCGCCGCATCAACGCCATATTCTTTTACTGGTAACTCCGTAACTTGTGCACATAGTTCTGGTTGTTTCGTAATTTCGAACAATGTGTACTTTTCTTTAATCTTACGGTAGGCAGCTTGACTGCGCCCAGCTTGGCGCATATACCACACTGGTGTTACACCAGGATTATTTCCCTGAATCATATCTAAATAAGCAGTATTCAAACCTCCACCCCTTTCTATAAAACATGTACATACATCGATTTAAGATATTTCTCTATTAAAGTGTACTCTAAAAGTAATGAATATGCAAAGCCACTTATTATCTATCTCTTTCTCAATAGGAATTTATGCACGTTGTAATATATGAGTATCTATACCAGATATAGCTTGTCCCATATAATACACTTGTTGTTGGCAAGTGAATAACCAAATTTGTTGCTGTTGTCCAAGCTCAGCCAATAATTCAAGTGCACTCTTTTGACGATCTTCATCAAAACGAACGAGAATATCATCTAAAATAATAGGCAATGCATCCACTTGGTAGGAAAACACTTTTGCTAGTGCTAAGCGCAAGGCTAAATACACTTGGTCTGCCAAGCCACTGGACCAGCGGCTAATCGGCAAGCGGTCTCCACGCTCATTCAATAGGGCTAAACCATCTTGTAATCCCCACATATCTAATGTATAAGTGCCGTTTGTTAATCGGTTAATATATTGGGAGGCCAACTCTAACATTTTCGGTTGCGATTCTTCTTCATAGGACTGTTGTGCCCGTTCCATACAGTGTCCAATGACAACTTGTGTGGCCCAATCTTCTAGAGCCGATTCCAATTCAGATTCTAGTTCTTTCCGTTGCTGTATAGCTTCACGCTGTTCTTGATCTGCCCCAAGAGCACGCATAGCCTCCACAATTTGGCCTCGTTTTTCATACAAATTCGCCATTGCATCTTTACGAGCACCTAACTCTTGATCTGCATGTACCAATTCATCATTCCAATTATCCTTATTACCCTCACGCAAGCGGCGATAGAATAAATCCTTATTTTCTCCTTCCGGAGTTAACAACTCAAGCTGAACTTGGCTTTGTTTGTAAATCGTTGCCCATTGCTTATATTGGTCTTCATCGATGAGTTTCTGGCGATATTCATTAGCACCGGACAAACCACTCTTTTCAAGCAAAGCTTTTTGCTCTAACAAAAGTTCTTTTTCCTTTCGGTGCCAATTATCATACTCCATTCGATAGCTTTTACGCTGTGATTCTTTTTGCTCCCATCGAATCATTTGTTGCTGAAAGTTTTTGTATTGATTGTAAATGCGTTTTAGCTCTGTTGGTGATACAGGTGCTTCAATGCCAAGGTTATACCATAAAGTAACCGCTTGATCTTCAATAACACGTAATGATTCCTTGTGTTCCTCTAATCGCTTTTCGTAACCTTCAATGGTACGTAATTGCTCATAATATTGATCATACTCATGCTTCATGCTAAAGAAATCATCTTCATTAAGACTCTTTGCAGCCCCCTTTGGAATCCAGGCCTGCCACTCTGCTAACGCCTTATCATAGTTGGCCTGTAATTGCTTACCTTCCTCATTATAGCGTTGCTCTATAGCAGCTGTTTCCAAATTTCGCACATTTGATGATTCCTTTGGCAAAGGTATATCTAATTGCGTCTCTAAATAAGCTTTACGTTGTTGCAAACGGTCCAATTCTCGCATCCATCGCGATAAATCTGCATTATCTATATGACGAAGACGCCATCCATACCAGAATAATCCTAGCCCCAGTATTAATAAGACAATACCACCTACACTATATAATGCAGATTCTAACGCGATAAGTCCTGCCAAAGACAACAACACACCCACTACGGCCCCAATGCCACCTATACGCTGTAACCAAACAGGTAAGGCTGCCTTACGTGTAGAGCCTTCCTCCCCGATTTGAGCCTCTAAATCAGCTATATCTGCAATTACCGCTTCTAACTCTTGATGCGCCCAATTATTAACGACTCCTGTTTTGTCACTCTCTACAGAAGAATCATTAACCACCGACTCAGACTCACTAGACTTTGCTTCTACTTGTAAAGCTGGATCTTGACCTTGCCAATAGAGTAGTTGGTCTTTTGCGGTACGTAAGCGTTTAGATAAGCGTTCTCCTTCAAACCAATTCACATCTGTCGGAACGGATTCATCCTTGCGCCAAGCTGATTGTAAGCCTCTAGAAAAGTCGAGCTGTTCCTTAACCTTAGCAATATAGGCATCGCCTTCTTCACATTCTCGACGCAATTGTTCCCATTGAGCACCTTGCTGAATCAAGTCCTCTATATCTTGACCATACATAGTAAACGGACTATTGGGATCAAAGTTTTCCGGTTTTAAAGCCTCTTCCTTATCTAGCCACATTTGCATGCTCTGACGAGCTTCACGAAGACTTTCATCAATACCTAAGAACGCATCTCGATTCAAAGTTTCAGGTGGCGTAAACCTTTGCATATGCTGACGTGCCTCTTCACTACGTCGGTATGTATCCCAAGCACGCAGCACCATTTCAACACCTTCACGGTAATCCTGCCATTCCTTAATCTGATTTTGAATCTCTGCCTCCGTATCCTCCGAAGCACGCAATGCTTGTTGAAGCTCTACATATTGTTCTTCATGCGCACTAAGAGCAGATAGACGAGCCTTATTCTCTTGTAATTGCTCTATCAATACATTGATACGACGCTTACCTGATGCAGATGCAACAAGTAAATCATTAGCACTCATTTCAATGGTTTTAACAACATTACCTAGTTGCTCACCGCCTTCAGCCCCAAAGAAACGTGCCCGCACATCTACTTCATTGAGTACATCTACACCTTGTAAATCATCTAAGGTTAAACCAAATATGCGATTATATGTTTTTTTATCAAGACCATGCCACCATAGTTGATTAGGTTCGTCCTTTAAGTTCGGCCCACCAGGGGAATAAAAATCTAAATTTTTATTCTGACGACCTAAATGATATGAAATTCCATCTTTATCTAATTCAAGAGAACCATTCACATAGCCATACTTCTTATGCTTTCCACCAAATAAAAGAGCTCGCATCCCCTCCAACAATGATGTTTTACCACTTTCATTGGCTCCATATACAAGCTGCACCCCATTAGGGCCTGATTGAAACATCCAGTTTTCATACGGTCCAAATGAGTCGAGTCGAATCTGTTTAATGTTCATCATTAGCCCCCATTAATACCGTAACCCCTTCCATTTCACTGCGTTCCATGACGCGCTTCAATACATCGTCAGATAACAAATCTAAATAGCCGCCAAGACGTTTAGATTCAGGACGATTTACTAAAATTTGACGCACTGCATCAACATCCTTCACCGTATCATCATAGGCACGTAGATAATCACCTACCATATCAGATAATAGGCGTCGCTCTGCCAGATTAACAGCAGGACGAGTCTTATTGGTCATGCGATATGGCATGATAAAGGTAGATTTACTCTTTTCTTCAGCTTGTGTTTCTCGAAGCCATAATTTTCGAACCGCTTCATCTGCACATAAACGATACATTGGTCCCGTACCAATTAGATTCACAGATACGAGAGTATTCTTGTTATGCCGCTTACGTAAGGATTGTTTCTTATTGCTCAATAATTCCAACAACTCAGATTCAGTTCGTATACCAGCAATATCCAGCTTAATTTCTTCAAAACGAATTTCACTAGTTTCAATAAATTCTAATTCACAATGTCCATTATGCGCTACGCGTACCATGTAACACCCCTTAGGTCCAGACTCCTTACGATGCAGGCCCTGTGGATTGCCTGCATAAACTACCATAGGGTCTTCTGAAAGCACCTGCGCTTTGTGGATATGACCTAATGCCCAATAGTCCATGGCACCTTGCATGATATCCGATAAATTACATGGCCCTGTTATATTATGGTCTTCACTGCCTAAACTAGCACCAACGGTACCATGCATAACTGCGAGGGAAAACTCATCTCGTTCAAAGGCTTTGTATTGAGATGCAAAATTAGTCTGTTCGTTACCATGACCACAACTAATGCCGTATACGCCCCCCACTTCAATATTGTTAACCATAAGAGGAAAGCGTTGTACTTGAGTGTCTGAGAATACATGAACATTATCAGGCATAGCTAAGCCAGCGCGCCAGCTTTCAGCAGGATCATGATTACCTTGCACCATATATACGGGAATATGGGCCTCCCACAATTGATACATAGCACGTACAAAACGCACCTGCGCCTCTAAATTATGGTCTTCACTATTATATATATCACCACTTATCACAACAGCATTAACCCGTTCCCTAACGGCTAATTTAATGATATTGTTGAAAGCGTCATATGTTGCTTCAGCTACGGCACGGTCCACAGAACGACTCATGCCCATAGCGTATTGAAAAGGAGCCCCTAAATGAAGGTCCCCACAATGTATAAAACGAAAAGGCTGCATATTGTCTCCTTTCGTAACAAATAAAATACTAACATCTAATTATACTATATAATTCTATATAATATGTATGAGAACAGGATTGTAAACTGAGTTATTTATGTAGTTGACAATATGCGGTGAAGAATAATACAATTACATTGTAAATAAATTTGCGTTTTATAAGTTTACAATACTAAGGAGGCTATAATGGCACTTCCAACAGAGCAACAAACCCATGTGGGTTCCTATCATAAAATCTTATCCATTACCGATCGAATTCTAAATGGTGGAGAAATCACAAAAGAAGAAGCAATTGAACTGATTCACACACCCGACGAAGACACCATGATTCTCTTGGCAATGGCAGATAAAATAAAACAACATTTTAACGATAATTCCGTCGATATTTGCGCTATTGTAAATGCTCGTTCTGGTAAATGCCCTGAGAACTGTAAGTTCTGTGCTCAATCGGCACATCACAATACAGGGGTTCAAGAATATCCATTCATGGATGACGATTCATTATTAGAAGCGGCCAAAAAGGCAAAAGAGGCGGGCGCTATTCGATTCTCTATCGTTACAAGTGGTCGCAATACATCTAATCCAAATGAGTTTAACCAAATCTTACGCGTATTAAAACAAATTCGCGAAGAAGTAAGCTTAGAAATTTGTTGTTCCTTAGGTTTGTTAACCTATGAACAAGCACTTCAATTAAAAGAAGTAGGCGTGACAAGGTACCATTCCAATATTGAAACGGCACCAAGTCATTTTCCTGACATCTGCACTACTCACTCCTATGAGGACAAGATGTTTACTATCGACAATGCTAAAAAAGCGGGCATCCGTGTTTGCTCTGGTGGCATTTTAGGTCTCAATGAAACATTGGAACAACGCGTAGAAATGGCCTTTGAATTAAAGAGACTCAACATTGATTCCATACCATTAAATATATTAAATCCGATTAAGGGTACTCCATTTGAAGATAACAAGGCCTTAAAACCTATGGAAATCTTACGTACCTTTGCAGTATTCCGCTTTATTTTACCAAAAGCATTGATTCGCACCGCTGGTGGTCGTGAAGTAAATCTTCGTGATTTACAATCCTACGCACTCAAAGGTGGTCTTAATGGTATTATGGTAGGCGGTTACTTAACAACAGGTGGCAGATCCCCTCAAGATGATTTACAAATGATTGATGATTTGGAATTAACTCGTACAGCCGTTCAACTATAAGCTAACGGTTATACAAATACGCAGTGGATTTTCTCCAAATTCCACTACTTACGAAAACTGTAGCACCTCGTGTGTTTACGACATATTTACACATAAAAAATCCCTAGCTAGTTGCTGTCTAGCTAGGGATTTTTATTCAACATATACCTTTAATTCCACAGCAAGTTATAAATTGCTTGCCCATTTGTATTACCTTCAATTGGTTCAGGATCTTTATCATAATCAACATTATCATATTGTGTACCATTTGGCATATACGCATCGACCTCTAGAATTTCCATGGTCCGATTATATCGACTAATATACACCTTATAACGAAGTTCATCGCCACCTGGTTCATTAACCTTCAACCAAAGAACTGCATCATAATCACTTTTTTGAACACTGTCATTATCTATAAATAACTGATTCCCTTTGTCATCAGGGCTTACATAATACCAATCTGTTGCTTGAGCTGTATGTGAAAACGTCATGAGACAAAAACAGACCATCAATGCTATAAGCAACTTCATAATGGCCCCCTTTCTCTCAACCCATATATTTAAAGTTCTATAATAAACATCGATTTTTTTAAATATTTTTAAAAAAAATAAAGAGAAGATACTTTTCTCCTCTATTATCATATCAAGAAGTACGCTATTTATCAATATTTAATAAACGAAATTTACAATTCATCTAAATTTCATAAAATATTTTATAGATATTCATTTTTACTTCATTTCCTACGCTTATAATTACGCTATCAAATGATAATCATAAGTAAATATTCCCTGATTACTTACATGTATTTATCTCCCGACAAGTAATACTAACCCCAAACCTACTACTTGTTTAAATACATAGGTCATTTGATGTTAATACTAACACTCCCCTTACATGAAAAAGGACTCCATTCGGAGTCCTTTTTTCGTTGCAAAATTAAAAGCTGCCCTAATTATATGCCCCTCCTTTACTGGACAACTAGTAAAGGAGGAACATATCATAGGGCAGCTTTTTATGTATGTATTTCTAATCCGAGATCAGATGGAACTGGTGCCACAACTGTAATCGCCTCTGTTTGACCATACGGTACAAAGGTTAAAGAATATGCATGTAGTGCTTGTCTTGTGTAAGGTTTATTTCGTGTACCATACATAGCATCACCGATGATAGGATGATGGATATGAGCCATATGAACCCGAATTTGATGTGTACGACCTGTTAATAATTTAAATTCTAACAAAGACTTTGTATCATCATGCTCAATTACGCGATATTCTGTAATTGCTTCTTGGCCAAACTCATCAATACAACGACGATTATCAAATACAGGATCAACACCTATAGGCGCATTAACTACACCATCAGAATTAATAGCTCCCTCTACGAGACCACGATAGATTCGATGGATACGCCCTTCTTGCAGCTGATTCGTATAATATTGTTCGGCTTCACGAGTTTTACCAAACATAATCACACCCGTAGTATCACGATCCAAGCGATGAACAGGACGAATTTTATGAACTTCGCCACGTTTTGCGTAATAACCTGCCACAAGATTACTCAATGTATGGTTTCTCGTTTGCCCTGTAGGATGAACGAGCATAAACGGAAGCTTATAGACTACAAGCGTATGAGCATCCTCATAGAGCACATGTAAAGGCCCTTTTTCGACCTCTACACCATAGTCCTTATCTTGTGGCAACTCAATCGTTATAACATCACCTTTTTTCAACATTCGTTTTGAATGAGCAATACGGCTATTTACTTTGACGCGTTTCTTGCGAAATATCATCTGTAAATTACGGGAAGATAAGGAAAATCGCTCTTTTACATAAGCAGATACGGTTGTACCTACATCCTCTTTAACTGTATATGTTTTCCAGCTCATATTACCACCACTCGTTGATATACGTATTTTGTTTAGGATATACCATATCTAAATAATCAATCCAATGAGATTCGCCGTCTAATTTACCCTCAAAAAGAAGGTCTTTAGCGGAAACAGCGCCCATTAAAAGAACTGCCAAACCGCCCACATCAATAGTAAGATCGATATCTTCTTTAGCTACATCGGAAACGCGTTTGACCTTAGGCGTAATGCTTTCACCCAAGGTGAGTTCAAATACACCATCATTCCAGGTACAAAGCGAATCTGTAACTTTAATTGTTAAGGTGATTGGCATCATAACCGCTTCTGGATTAACCGGTACAGTAGTCAAAGCAGTTTCTACATCAACGATGCGCGCCATCATATAAGGCATCGTGATATGCCCCGTTTTTCCATCGGGAACGAATCGATAGCCAGTGTCATGCAACCCCTCGTTCCAGCGAATGCTTTCACCTTGAGAGCGATGATTGTAAAAATAGTTCAACAATCCACGTTGAGCACGACGCGTTGTATAAACAAATTCAGTTACAGGTATTTCAGGAGAACCTAAACGATATACTGCATAGCCTTCAATCTCGTTAGTATCATTTTTTACAACCGCAATGTTAACACCTTCTGCAAAGAAGCTACCCAAGAGGCGTTTCCATTCCTTTTCGCCGCGTTCAGCATAGCCACACAAATTTTTAGTGTAGGCTTTATAAACAGGATCGAGCAATGTCCATTGTTCAATATCATTTAGCAGACCAAAGGACAATGTCTTATCAGTCAAAGGACGTAGATTCTCAAGAGGCATGGTCTGTACCCATTGATGAGCATACAGATCCCAGCCATATTGCTGATAAAATCCAGCCTTAGAAGGCATTAAAATGGTAATGCCTTGACCACGGCGGCGCAATTCCTCCAAAGAATAGGTTAACAAAGTGCCCCCAATGCCACCTCGACGTGCAGCCGGATGCGCAGCTACGCCAACCATATAGCTCGTTGGCAATACGGCACCACGCACATTAATATTGTATTGACGCAAATGAACGGTGGACAACAACTGCCCTTCTTGAATACCTACAACTGTATTTTCAGGTTCATAACAATTAGAAAAATAATATTGAAAGAACGGATCTTCTTTTGGTTCAAAGCAATACGCCCATAAAGCCTCAACTTGTGGCGTATCTTGCGCTGTAGCAATTCTAAAATCCATACTACTTCCTTTCTATGATTACAGTAGTAACTGCAACTATTGTATTGAATAACTATATCTATTGCACTGACAAAAAAATATATACTCTCTACCCTTTATTATAACGGAAAAGAGTGGCACCATATAGTACCACTCTCACAATCCGTATTAGATTAAACTAATTATTTACCGCCTGTAGCATTATCTGCCTCATTAGCATATACAGCATCATATTTTTCTGCGAAATGATCCGGATTATAGGATTCTTTCGCTTGGCGAAGACCTGGTAAGCCCATATCTTCTTCACGGTTGATGAATTCTACACCACTAAATTCGTGACGAATGAACTCGTTATTAATGGCTTGGTATAAACCACGAATATCTGGATTAGCCTTTTCAATATGAATAAGGGCGATTTTATCATTTAATAACTCACCAATACTAAAAGCTTCTACACGACCGAACAACTTAATAGCTCCACCTTTTAGGCCTAAGGCATCCCAATTATCAAAGAGCAAATTGATGGCTACCAATTCATCCTCGATACCCTCTTCATGATGAGTTTCAACCCAAGATGCAGCTGTTTCACGGCACAAAGGTATAATATCTTCCGTAATTGGTACATATTCATAGTTAGAATATTGCATACGGAATTGATTCAAATGATTTTTCTTTTGTCGGAACTTCTTACCGGACAAATTAATAAGATCTTCTGATTTATAAATATATTCGTAGTTGTCGCGATCAGGTGTAAACTCATAACGGCCTGGACATAAATCCTCCATACGTTCCTTTACAACCTTACTAACACCTTTAAAGCGGAATGGTAATTTGTTTTCTACAAACCACTCTTTAGCACGCAACAAACCATCGAGGAACTTTGCATCTTTACCTGCAAACGGAGGCAAAAGGAATGGTTCACGCTTGCCACCACCTTGGATGTATAATACGCCATTTTCCTCAGCCCAACGGATGCCATACGGTTCTTGCCACATAAATAATGTGGTAAAGCAATTATCTGATGCTTCATAATGATGCTGTTCAAAATATTTATCAATTAAGGGCTTATCTCTTAATTCAAAACGCTTAAATTCTAAAATAACAATCTCCTCCTATCAAATCCTAGGTTGGATATAATGTAACTACACTCAATATGTATAGAACTCTATTGAACCTTTACCTTCTCACCTAATTCAAAGGTCCCTTTAGTTGTAATAACTTGTTCACCTTCGTTTAGGCCTGTCATTATAGATACATAACCATCCTGTTCATCGCCCACTTCAACAACACGTACATCCACCGTATTATTAGCGGTCAAGACGTATACATATTTACCATCTTGATTTTCACGTACTGCCGTAGAAGGTACCACGAGCATTTTCGCTTGCGCACTAGATTCTATCGTCAAGCTATAAAATTCACCAGCTTTAATGGTTCCCTTTTCATTATTGAAAGTAGCCTTGACTAGCACACTTGGCACATTCTCGGGTTGATTAGTATCCAGATAGGTTAATTCACCAGGAATATCTGTATCTCCTACATATAAAAATACATTTATTGTTGATTTCGCCTCTGGTCGAGCTAACTTCATAGCCGCATCACGAGGGATACTCAAAGCAGCTACCATCGGTGTTTCTTGTTGAATCAACATAAACGGACGATCTGCTATCGCCATTTGGCGATCCTCATTATAGATAGCAGTGACCACCCCAGTAATAGGGGCCGTAATATTAGCGGCTGCAATTTGTGCAGATACCTGCGCAATTTGTGCTTCAATGGCCGCTACATTAGCACCACTACCACCACCCGTTGTAGTTGTCACCGTTTGAGGTCGAGATCTTTCAAGAATACGATTGTATTCTTTTTCTGTAATGTTACCAGCTTCTCGCATCTGCCGCGCACTTTCAAGCTGAGCAGTACTGATGGTAGGAGCCGTTGTTGCAGTTGTAACAGACGGCGTGTACGCTTGCGCTGTACTAAGTTGACCTTGTAAAGACATCAATTGTTGCTGCAAAGCAGACGTATCAATGGTTGCCACCACTTGACCTTGCGTCACCTTATCGCCTACCTTCACAGTATACGTAGCAGCACCAGAAACGGTCGGCGTTATGGTCGCCTTATTAAGGGCCGTCACATTCGCTTCATTATGAATCTGCAATGGCATATCCTTATAAGCGACATCAGCTACAGATACTGTAGATGTACCACAACCAGCGAGCACACTCACAACAATTGTCAACATGGCCAAAACAGCACCAAGTCGTAATTTGTTCATACTTTCACCTTATCTCTATTCATTGTATTGATTTTTATCAATACCTTAGTATATCACAAAATCGATAAGAATTGTATGAAAGCTAATTCCCTACTTCATCAGATATAATCATATATCTGTTATAATATTTATAGACAACTGTATATGTCAGCCTTGTATAATAAATATATCATATATTATGAACCGTATCTAAATTCAAAATATTAGATATATCAATATAATAACACACGGAGGGATTTCATGGAAGAACGTATGGATTTTAGAATTTTAAATAATGGTAGTTTTGTGCCGTCTATTGGCTTTGGCACATATAAAACGGGAACGCTCGAAGAATCGGAACAGACCGTAACAAACGCTTTAAATGCAGGATATCGCCTGCTGGATACGGCAGCTTACTACGATAATGAAGAAGCTGTGGGGAATGGAATCAAAGCATCTGGCATCAATCGTTCAGATATCATCATTACCACCAAGATTTGGCATACTGATGCCGGTTATGATGCTACGATGCGTGCCGTTGAAAGTTCCCTAAAAAAACTCGATACCAATTATATTGACATCATGTTAATTCACCAACCAATTGGTGATTACTATGGTTCTTGGCGCGCTATGGAGGAATTATATGATCAAAATATACTGCGCGGACTAGGAGTATCAAACTTCTACGAAGATAGATTAATTGATCTTATCTATCATGCCAACGTAAGACCTGTAGTCAACCAAATCGAATGTCACCCCTTCAACCAACGTAAATCCCTATGGGAAATAATGAGAAAACATCAAATCGTTGGCATGGCTTGGTCCCCTTTCACACGTGACCGCCAACCTATATTCGACCACCCAATTATCAAAAGCTTAGCTGAAAAATACGGTAAAACAAAACACCAAATCATCTTGCGCTGGCACATCCAACGCGGCATGATTCCATTGCCAAAATCAAATTCTTTGGAGCATATGAAATCCAACTGTGACGTATTCGATTTCAAACTATCTATTACGGATATGGATCTCATGGAGCTATTGGATCAAAGAGCATTTTTGGAAAATCATCATACTGCTGCTGGGCTTGAGCGAATTTTACAACTAAAATAGTTATAGTGTATGAATCCGCGCATTCTTATCTCTACCAACATACACAAATGGAATATCCCGTTCGTCAAATTCAGCAATCAGGCTGTTCCTTTTCTCAAAACGCTCTTTGATTTTGGAGATATATTAAATATTTTGTACGATAAGCATATATGTGATAGTCCCTGCTGCAATTGAGATTAGCATCTTTCGCTTCCAAAGGTGTAGTAATGCGGTCACCAAAAAGGCCACTATTTCCGGAATGCCATACGGATAGGAAAGCACCACTGTATCTTTAAAGGTATATACCATCAGCATGCCCATAACAGATGCCGGTAAGGCCTTACCAATAAATAGAATAAATGGCGGTGCCTGTTTACCAGGTGGAAATATGAGAAACGAAATAATTCGTGTAAAAATCGTGGTTAAAGCGACTATAGCAACGGTAATTACCATTTGCAACTCAGTCAATTCTCACACCTCCCCACTTATATGCCACGTAACACATAGCCAGCATAGATATCATAGAGATGAGCATAAATGCTTGTTTACCAAACAAGATAAGCATCACTAAAGCAAGAACCATTCCAGAAATACCAAAGATACGTGTTTTCTTATTTTTTGCATTTAATAGCATTTCTATAAAAATAACAATAAACAACCCTGGCAATACAAATCCCACACCACGCAAGTCAAAATCTGATAATAGATTACCAAAAAGACCACCAGCAAAGGTACTAACAGCCCAAAACAGTCCATTGAGCCAGGATATATGAAAGTAAAACCATTTTTCATCAACATTATCTGGCAATTTTGTAGTTGCATTGATAGCAAAACTCTCATCACACATCCAGAACACGGTAGGGAACCATTTCCAACCCATGTTTACATATTTCGTCAACATAGATAAACCGTAAAATATGTGGCGACCATTAACAAATAGAGTGAGCATTAACGCTGTAAGAGGATCAAATCCCCCCATCAGTAAACCAATGGTAACAAATTCCATCGAACCTGCAAATATTACTATACCTAATACAGGTGGTACCCACCAGGGAAAACCTTGGCTCGTGGCATAAAGACCAAAACCAAGACCGATAAAGAAAAAACTAATCCCCATAGGAATCATAATTGGAAGGGCATAACTAAACGCATGTCGCCCTTTATGTGGTTGTTCCATTAGTAATGCCCTACCTTTCTAAATATCTATGAACTACGAAAATATCTATTGTAAGATGTTATAATATTGTTTAATATCACAAATACAACCCGTAATATTGACACAAAGAAAAGACACCTACTGGGTGTCTTTTCTAATTTACATACTATTATACCGATTATAATGCACGTGTCAAAATTTCCCGAGTCACTTCAAGTGTGATATCACGTTTCTCTCCTAGTTTTACCATACCGTGATTTTCAAGTTGTTTTACAATTTTATCAATTGCTTCAGTACCTAGACCATAATCTTTCAAGTGAGTAGATACACCAAGGGACTCGAAGAACTCACGAGTTTTAGCAATCGCTTTATCCGCCTTTTCTTCTGGAGTACCTTCTGTAATGTGCCATACGCGCGTAGCATATTGTGCCAATTTTTCAAGCTTGTCTGCTTTTTTCACCTCTAACAATGCAGGCAACACAATAGCTAATGTTATACCATGGTCAAGATGGTATGCAGCTGTCAACTCATGACCGATAAGATGTGTTGCCCAGTCTTGAGGCACGCCTGCACCAATCAAGCCATTTAATGCTAAAGTAGAGGCCCACACGTGGTTAGCACGGATATCGTAATTTTCTGGATTTTCTACCGTTTCTTTACCGATTTCAATCATAGTTTTCAAAATACCTTCACTGAAACGATCTTGAATACGGCCTTCTACAGGATATGTTAAATATTGTTCTGTCGTATGTACAAAGGTGTCAATAACACCATTCTTAACTTGTTTTTCAGGCAATGTGAAAGTCAATGTTGGATCAAGCATAGAGAACTTAGGGAACACTAAGCTACTAAACACAGGAAACTTACCATCACCATACGTAATGACAGCACCATTGTTCATTTCAGAACCCGTAGCAGGTAATGTCATAACTGTACCAAACGGCAATGGATTTGGTACCATTTCAACGGGAACCTCTGGCACACCAGCTTTCATAACCTCAATCACAGGACCATCATAGGTAGCACCCATAACGATGAGTTTTGTAGCATCCACTACAGAACCACCACCTACAGCAAGGACAAAATCTACACCGTTTTCTTTGATAAAAGCTACAGCTCGTTCACACGTTTCAAGAGATGGATTCGGCTCAATACCGCCAAATTGTTCCACCTTACGGTTACCAAGCGCAGTCGTAACACGGTCGATGAGACCACTTCGAACTGCACTGCCACCGCCATAAGTAATCAAGACCTTAGCTTCTTTTGGTACAAGTGTATCCAATTCTGCTAAACGGTCCTTACCGAATACGATATGAGTAGGGTTATAAAAATCGAAGTTAAACATAAAGCCTCCTCCTTTATAAATTGTACGCAACTTTTCTTTATAGTATACCATATTCCATTGAGCTAAGCATGATATAACTAGTTATAAATACATCGTAGCAAAATGTATAGCTAACTTCATACCATATAACTTCAATCTATGGCAAGCCATGTATTTTTAATTCTATGCATCATCCTAGTCCTGTGATAGGATATAAAACATATTCAATATAATCTATATATTACACCATTATAAAAGCTTGATTCGATACAAACACTTAGATACTAGCTTTCACAATGAACGAAAGGGAGATAATATGAAACTAAAAAGATTAATCGCTCCATTATTAGTGGGCGTTTTAGCATTTGCCATTGCCGGTTGTGGTAACAGTACACAAACTAGCGAGACACCGAAAGAGATTAAAATTGGTGCTACCGCAGGTCCTCATGCACAAGTAGCAGAGGCTGTAGCAAAAGAGGCTCAAAAGCAAGGTATTAATCTTAAAGTTGTAGAATTTTCTGACTATGTAACTCCAGATAAGGCGTTAGCAGATGGAGATATCCAATTAAATGCATACCAACACGTACCATTCATGGAAAACTTCAATAAGCAAAACAATTCAAACCTTGTAGCCATCGGCAAAACAATCTTGATGCCTATGGGGTTATATAGCAACTCCATTCACAGTGCGCAAGATGTACCAAATGGTGCCATCGTAGCTGTGCCTAACGACCCAACAAACGGCGGGCGCGGCCTCGCATTACTCGCAAAAGCAGGCCTTATTACATTGAAAGATGGCGTAGGCTTTAAAGCAACTGTAGCAGATATTACATCTAACCCTAAAAACCTTCAAATCCAAGAATTAGAAGCCGCTCAATTACCTCGTAGTCTCGACGACGTAGCCGTAGCCGCTATCCCTATGAACTATGTTCAAAGTGCGGGCCTCAACGTAGAGAAACAAGGCTTCTTCTTAGAGCCAAAGGATGAACCTTTAGCTGTTATGATTCTCGCTGTACGCGGTCAAGATAAAGACAACGAAACATACAAAAAAATTGCAGAAATTTACAAATCAGAAGCCATCAAACAATTCATTAAAGATACATTCAAAGGCACCATTATATCTGCCAATTAATATAGAAAATCTCCATTCTTCTTAGGATGGAGATTTTTTGTTATAGGGTAAAATGTAACACAAAAATAACGCCCTACAAAGGTAGAGCGTTATAGTATATTATTCTTCTGTATCAAAGGTAACATCCAATGGTTGTCGTTCCACAATATTGCGATAACGAACCTTTGGATAGCCCATCAAGATGCCACCAGCAATGATTTTATCCTCGGGTACACCTAATAGTTTCAACAATGGTTCATATTCTGCTTCCCCAGCATGTTCAAAGAAGCCTGCCCAGCAAGTACCAAGACCTACTGTTGGCGCATACAACTCTGCATAAGATAGACAGGAATGCCCAGAATCATGCGTGCGATGCACATCTTTTTTAGATCCAATAGCCACTATTAAAGCTGGCGCATCACGTAAAATATATTCTTTGCCCTTATCCACTTCTGCTTGTGCAGCGCGCGCATATAGGCGCATAATCGGCACAGTTTTCGCCGCCAAATGCATCCACTCAAGAACGAGATCTGCAATGCGGCGCAACTTTTGTTTATCCCGAATAACAATATAGGAAATACCTTGTGTATTTGTCGCTGTTGGAGCCATTCTCGCAACGTTTAATACCTTGCGAATAAGCTCAGCAGGAACTGGTTTATTTTGATAATTACGAATAGAGCGACGGCTACGCAAGAATAACTCAGCTTGCTCTGGCGTTAATTTTTGTTCTTTTGTGATATCAATTTGCTCTTTACGTGGTGTCATATCACTATCAAGAGCAAGTGTAGGGCATACAGAAATACAATGCCCACAGGAGATACAACCTCCTTTGCCAGTTACAGGCCCATTTTCGGACATCACTAGCAAGCCTGTCGGACAGTCAGCTACGCAAAGGCCGCATCGTGTACAGACTTCTGTATTGACGGTAAATAACATCTGATAAATCCTCCAAAAACTACTATAAAATTCATTATAACACACAAAATCATATGTTATCTAGTTTTAACCAATTAGTCTAATTGTAATGGAGCTAATCCCTATTTCTACATTTGCCTTTTGGATGGGGCCCTGTTTCGTTAGTACAACTTGGTAAAAAAAGTAAGTATACACTTGCTTGCTCCGTTCTTCGCAATGTCGCTGCACAAGTGTATACTTACTTTTTTATCACTTTACTTATAAAGGTGTCCCATCCCAAAGGCAGATATAATCTATCTATAAAACTAGCCTAGCTCCATTATAATTAATCCCTAAAATAAAACTCAGAGAACACCATGCTTTCACGCATCATAATAAACTTTATAGTAGTGGCGCCACGCCCTCCATTTGGGAGAAACTAGCCTACGGCTAGTCTTTCCCTCCCCATCATAGAAAAGCATATTGAGTAAATATCTACTGCAGCTTGTGGTGGGGAATCAGCAATATATGGTGGGCTATTAGTCGCTTGCTATGGGACTGTTTCACAGCAGGTGTTATAAAAATAAAACTAGGTATTTCTGCAGCGACTTTACGAAGGACGGAGCAAGGGAATACCTAGTTTTATTTTTAATTGAGTTGTCGTAATGAAATGGGGCCCCATAGCAAGTGACTTAACTACAGCTTATATGGTGGGCCCCATCACAAGCGGAGAAAGCATTTACTCAAATGCTTTTATAAGTTCCATGTATTCCGCTTTGTGTGTCATTCTCCAGGTACCAAAGTCTGGTTCTGGGGATTGGTTAAGGGTGTTAGCCAAGGCTTCTAAGAATTCTGGGATTTTTGTGGCTACAATATTGCCTGCCATTTTACCGAAGTTTTCAGAGCCCATGTGTTCGGAGCCACCGTCTACGAGGATGAAGGCTACTGTAGGTTTCTTGTCTACTAGTTTTACAGCACCATGAAAGCCAATTTCACCGATTTGGTGTGTACCACAGGAGTGTGGACAGCCAGAGATGTGTAAACGAGGTAGTTTTCTTGTATCTACGCCTTTTTCTTCAAGGTGTCCGAAGATATCTTTCAACAGACCATTGGAGTCTTGCATACCGATTTGACAAACCGTAGAGCCAACACAGGATACGGAACGGCGGAAGTCATTTTCTGCACTATCATCAGTAAGTTCTGCTATTTTACGAGCTTCATCAGCGGTAAGATTAATGAAGAACAAGGCTTGGTCAGGTGCAATTCGGCCTTCTACTTGATCAAGGCTTACTGCATAATCAAGAGCTGCTAATAAATGTTCTACATTAGCATCGCCACCTGCCGGATGGTATTCTACATAGTATAAACCTTCTTGTTTTTGACGGTGAATACGATCATTTTCCACAGAATTATCACGCTTACCTGTTTTCGTAATTTCATACGCATAGTCAGCTGGATTAATGGTTAATTGCTCAACTTCTTTCACCATTGCCAATGTTTCTTCATAAGTCTTGATGAAAGCTTCAGCCCC
>ERZ773263.637-NODE-637-length-23588-cov-3.794714_pt1 | contig 23588 bp, 17 predicted proteins | sample MGYA00511076_ERZ773263 | MGnify/ENA primary metagenome ERZ773263 (study PRJEB29015, sample SAMEA2738155) | human oral metagenome | biome: human oral; feature: human-associated habitat; material: saliva | place: China | collected 2195 ... | reverse complement strand
TGGAGGAATTCGCTAATTACTGCTTTAATAAGTCGCATGCCGCTTGTTACGGCTTAATCGCTTATTGGACGGCATATTTGAAGGCGCATTATCCGGACGCGTTTATGGCGGCGCTTATGACCAGCGACCATGATGACACGGATCGTTTGGCAATTGAGATCACGGAATGTAAGCATATGGGAATTGATGTGCTCAGTCCGGATGTTAATGAGTCATTCGTTGAATTTGCGGTGGTGCCTAATGAAAATAAAATTCGCTTCGGTATGTCAGCAGTGAAGGGTGTCGGTGTTGGCGCGGTTGAGGAAGTTCTGCGGGCGCGCAAGGAAGGTGTGTTCTTGTCGGGGGAAGATTTCGCCAAGCGTGTTTCGACCAGCAAGTTTAATCGTAAGGCTTGGGAATCTCTTATTAAATCCGGCGCCTTTGATGATATGGGTGATCGGTCGGATTTGCTATTCAATCTGGACTCCATCACGGCATTTGCCTCTAAGCTTCAAAAAGAAGCTGCCAGTGGCCAGACTAATTTGTTCGGTATGTTGGGTGATGACACGGCAAGCGTTCAGTCGATACTTAATCTACAGAAAGCGCCAGTAAAGCATGATGATAAAGAACGTCTGATGTGGGAGCGGGAACTGCTGGGGCTGTATATTTCGGCACACCCGCTTGATAGATACGAGACTTATCTAAGCGAGCAAACTCAGCCGTTGACGCAATTGGTTCCGGAGTATGACGGCCGAATGATGACGGTCGGCGGAATTATTAGTACAGTTCGGACAATTGTGACGAAGAGTGGCTCGAAGATGGCGTTTGTGGGAATTGAGGATAAATTTGGTGAGGGTGAAATAATTGTCTTTCCGAATTTGTATGAAAAAGTTGGCGCTAAGTTGCTTCAGGATACGGTAATTCGAGTTTCTGGTAAAAACTCAGCGCGAGATCGTGATGGAAATTTGGGTAGTGAAAGTAAGCTTATTGCTGATGACATTATCGCGATTACAGACAATGATATTAACGGCTATGAGTCGACCGGTCGTAAGATGGACGTGCCAAAGGTTAGTTCTGCGGTTAAGAAAGAACGCCGCGAGGCTTATCGCAGTCAGAAGAATGGAATCACGCCCAAGCCTGTCGTAAAATCTGATGCGGATAAGTTTCAGCCAAAAACTCAACCGGCGCCGGTTAACGTTACTCCGGAAATCCCCGCCTCCAAGTTGTTTGTATATATTAAAGACCCGAATGATCATCCGCGGTTAGTGAAAATGAAGTCTGTTTGTGGTGAGAATGCTGGCACGACTGACGTGGTTTTGGTTCTGGGGGAAAAGGAAAAATCAGCCATGCGTCTGCCATTTAAGGTGGATGCTAATGATAACCTATTAAGCCAATTAAAAAACACTCTGGGTGAAGAGTGCGTAATTCTAAAGTGATAGTTAGCCCGCTGACAGAGGTCTCAGCCGGAGCTGTTTGCTCTACGGCGGGCTAACTATCAGCGGGACTTGCGCCCCTGAAGTCTTTCGCGCTCTTTGATGCAACCCTTATAATAAAAGGTTGCATATGCGATTGAGAGTACGAAGTAGCATATATACATCAGCTCCTTTTGATACTGAGGTCTAACCGGCGATTCGCCCACCATGAAGTAGGCGAAGAAAAGTAACAGCCATACCGCCGAGGCGATGGCTAGTGCATGCAATCCGCGACTAACCCCCGAGGGAGCTTTGTAACTATACCATGAAATATACATGGTTGCCATGATTATAAAGATGAAGAAAATGTCAAACATTTTCTAAAACCCTTTCGCTCTGAGGGACTACCTTCTCCGGGGGATTCCGAAGAAGGCTTTTATAAATATAACACATATACTTAATAAAGTCAATAATCAGACTTGAGGGATTTATTTATTCGTTGTTGAGATTATTTCATTCTCGGGAAAATCAGTCCAAACAGTGCAATTCCTGTTGCGACCGACACGTTGAATGATTCTTTTTGGCCAAACATCGGGATTTCTACGGTGAAATCGCAGTTATCCAAAAGTTCTGGCGTGATTCCGTGGACTTCTTCTCCGAGTAGCAGCGCAAATTTTTCAGGCGGCTGAAATTCTGATAGCATCACGCTGTCTTTTGATTGCTCCAGCGCGATAATTGGCAAGTTTTCTGTTCGCTGATTCTCTTTAATCCAGTCATTGATATCTTCGTAAAACTCAAATGGCACCAAACTTTCCGCACCTAAGGCGGTTTTGTGAATTTGATTGGTGATTTTTTCACGAATGTGCGGCAGGCGAATATCTTCGGATCGAATTTCTCCATCAACAAGCGCGCAGCTAGGCGCCTCGCTGCATAAGCTCAAATCTGGATACGGTGTATAGCCACTAAGAATAATCTTCTTCACACCAAATCCCTCGGCCGTGCGGAAAATTGCCCCAACGTTATGTGTTGAGCGAATATTGTGAACCAACAACGTGATTTCTGGGTGCATATGACTATTATATCACTCGTCAAACCGTAAGCTTTTTGCTATAATTCTCGTATGGACGAAGATAAAATTCAGGCGCGCCGCCGCGAGCAGGATGAGGAAGCGACTCGTCGCCGAGCGTCAATTTTAGGACTTCAATATCTGGATGGGCGGGAATTTGAAGACACTCTGCCTCTACTTAAAGACGTTTTGACAATCGATGAAATGTATAAGGGCCGGTTGGTGCCGCTGGCGTTTAATGAGGAGGACCAGTCTTACCGGTTTGGTGTTACTTCGCAGACGTCTGAGTCGTTAATGAAGCAGATGCGCGATAAATATACGGAGAGTGGCAAGCGAATATTCTTCTTTCTTATTTCCGGTTCGGCGTTTCGGTCAATTATGCTCAGGTTTGATCCACCAAAGAGAGTTATTTATGATAATATCGAGATTGCTAAAGATGGTGATAGTGATACGTTGGCGCAGGTTACTCAGACTTTAGCGTCTGTCGGCACAAATGACGTGTTCAATTATTTGGTTGATCAGGCGGATTTGCTGGGCGCGTCAGATATTCATATTGAGAATCAGCGTGAGTCAATTCGAATTCGGATGCGTGTTGATGGAGCGCTACATACTGTGGCGGAACTGAGCCGAGATCGTTATCGGGTGATTATGGCGACATTAGCCTCGCGGGCAAATATTTCTACTGCCTCCAGAGAGCCGCAGTCGGGTCATATGCAACAGGAAATTCATCGAGATGGAGTGTCTCATGTGCTGAATTTGCGCGTGGAGGCTGTGGCGACGGTTTATGGACTAGACATTGTTCTGCGTTTATTTAACTTTGATGAGTCAATGCTTAATCTGGATCTTTTAAGCATCTCAAAGAAAGAACGTCAGCAAATTGATGAAGTCATTTCACATCCGCGCGGCATGTTGTTGATGGTTGGTCCGACTGGATCGGGAAAATCAACGACATTGTATAGTATTTTAAATGCTTTAAATACGCCAGATAGAAAGATTATTACGTTGGAAGACCCGGTGGAAAATACAATTCCGGGAATTACGCAGATTCCAATTGATACAACAACTGGCCAAAGGTTCGCTGATGGGCTGCGTAGTGTTTTGCGTCTTGATCCAGATGTGGTGATGGTCGGTGAGATTCGCGACAACGAGACTGCTAAGACGGCAATTCAGGCGTCAATTACGGGCCACTTGGTGTTGTCTAGCTTTCACGCCAATTCTACTGCGGCGGCGTTTAGTCGGATGATTGATATGATTGGACAGAATCCGATTTTTAGCTCGGCAGTGCGGCTGGTTATCGCGCAGCGGCTGGTTAGGAGATTATGGGACGATAGTAAGGAAGAATACGAGCCAGACGAGGCGACACGCAAGTGGGTCAAGGAAGTTCTTAAGGATTTACCAGAGGGTGTTGATTGTCCAAATTTGGATACGTTCAAACTGTGGCGCGCCGTGCCGACGGATGACGTGCCATTTGGCTATAAGGGGCGTATTCCGGTGATGGAGCAGCTGGTGGTGAGTGAGAATATCCAGAAGTTTCTGCGTGGCGATGTTAACGACGTGCATGCGGGCGCAATTGAGGAGGCCGCGAAGAAGGATGGCATGGTGACGCTGCTTCAGGCTGGCGTGTTGGCGGCTCTTCGTGGCGAGACGACGCTTGATGAAGTCAACAGGGTAATATAATTGACTTTATATCTATAAGCTGATATAGTATTAGTTTATGAGTGAAAGACAACGGTATGGTTATGTTGTTGAAGGTGAACTATCTCAGGCAGAAGATCCTAATAAAAACTACATAAGTCAAATTATAGATTATGTAGAGTTTATTATTAAGCATGTACCGTTTCTTGTTGAAGGTGAGGAGTTGCGCGGTGAATGTCAAGAGGCTTATGAGAATATTCTTGAGTTATTTCGACAAATTGAGGAAGAGTATAACAGACTTCCAGATTGCATAGAGATAGATTTTGATATAGAGGAAGTCAAAGAATCGTTAAGAAGTATATTTAATGGAACATACGAGAAATTTATAAGGGAGAATCTTAGTGTAGTTTTTCCCGAAAAGCTGGCGAAAGTGAATATTCCAAAATTTTGCCAAGCTGAAGATGAAGAGTATGCGATTCCCGACGTAAGACGATGGCAGCACGCTAATAAAATAATTAGTCCTGAACTTGCAGATAGTGAATATATGGACTTTATCGCAAAGGCAAGGGAGGCTGTGACTAATAGCCTTACTAAGGATGGGGCTTTTGGCTTACCTGATGATTTTACAATTACTAGACCTGAATACATTACAGGCAATGATGGCAAGATGAAGTTGAGTAGTTTCCTGGAAGACTTTGAGTGTCGGAAACTTAAGGAGGTTAAAGATGAGGAATGTAAGGGTATTAATCCTGAGGGTGATTTAAAATTTGCCAAAAGTGTTCTTGAGTTTATAAAATCCATAAAATTGCCAAGCGAAAAGGAACTAGCCAAGCAGTATAAAGAAGCGACAATTAAGGAAAACAGTCCAGCGGTTCGTATCCTTGCTGAATCTATGGCTAAAAAGCGTCTGAGTGGGGCTTTAGGCGACGCCCTGAGTGTGCTTTCGGAGAAACTGAATGGCTATGAAGCGGCACCTAAATTAGCCGCTGAATCTTTGAAGAATATGGAAAATAATAGACGGCCTCGGCGGGGTAATCGTGAAGTGAGTGAGCAGAATGCTCAGATGGCGGAGGCTAACTTGAAGGTCGGGGATTATATAGAGCTTAGTCGCGAAATATTTCCATGGCTAGATGAGGAAGTGGCCGAGGTTTTATATATTAAGAGCAGTGGTAATGGTGTTACGATAGTAGTCGATGCTCGTACTGAAGCAACCAAGAGGATTGAACACAGAATGTCTGGCTATGAGACCAAGAAAAAGCAGAAGAGCATCTTGCCCAGTCTTTATAATAAATTAAAGTTAGCGGCAGAAATTGTTGCAACGTCAGATTCTGGATTACGTGATTCTTGGACGACCTTAAGGCATCGATATAAAAATAAGTATCCTTTTAGTATCTTGAGCTGGAAAACCCAAACACCTGACGCACCAAGGATGTATGTGTCGCACATTGCTGCGGATAAGGTGAATGATGAGTCTGTGAGAGAGATACTAAAAGATAACGGTATAACTCATTTGTTAATGCTTTTGGGCGCCTGTGACAAAAATAACCAGGAAGAATTATTGCCAGTATTTACTGGGCGAACTAGGCGAGTTGAGGCAGCTGACGGTGCTGGAGTTTAGCTCTATTTGATGACACTTGAAACAGCTTCAACTACACCGGCATCAAATGCGGTCGGAATAATTTTATCGATGGTTGGGTTTTCGACTAGTCCCGCTAATGCCTTAGCGGCTGCCAGTTTGTGCTGATCGGTGATTTTTTTCACTCCGTTATCCAGTGCGCCGCGGAAGATTCCCGGGAAAGCCAGCGAATTATTAACTTGGTTTGGAAAATCGCTACGGCCAGTGGCGATGATTGCTACGCCTGCCTCTTGGGCAACGTCTGGCATGATTTCTGGAACTGGGTTTGCCAGAGCAAAGATGATTGGATCCTCGGCCATTTTCTGTACCAATTCAGGCGTGAGCAGTCCAGCGCGTGATACACCGATGAACACGTCAGCGCCAGTTATGGCGTCGTCAATGGAGCCGGTCTGTGAGGCGTCGACGTACTCTAACAGTGCAGTTTTTTCCGCATTCAAATCCGTGCGAGATGCACCAACGATGCCGCGGCTGTCCACTGCCACGATGTTTCGTGCGCCGTATAGATGTAACAATTTGATGATAGCCGTACCGGCCGCACCAGCACCAATGACTACAAATTTACAGTCAGTCAGGTTTCGCCCAGTTAGTTTCGCGGCATTAATCAGCCCCGCCAACACCACGACTGCCGTACCGTGCTGGTCGTCATGAAATACGGGAATATCCAACTCGGCCTTCAGGCGCTCTTCAATCTCAAAACACTTTGGTGCAGCGATATCCTCCAAGTTGATTGCTCCAAAACTCGGTGCGATTGCCTTAATTGTGGCGATAATTTCTTCTGTGTCGTGAACATCTAGAACAACTGGTACAGCGTCAACATTGGCAAAATGTTTGAACAGCAGAGCCTTACCTTCCATGACTGGCATGGCGGCTTTTGGCCCCAAATCGCCCAAGCCTAAAATTGCTGAGCCGTCAGAAATCACACCAACCAAATTGTTCGTCCACGTGTACTTTGGTAGGTCCGCTGGGTTTTTGGCGATTGCTTGGCTGACTGCGCCAACACCTGGGCTGTAATAGGCGCTTAATTTGTCTCGGTCCAACTCCTCCTTATCCCGCAAACTGGTAGTAATTTTACCCTTATATTTTTCGTGTAATTCAAGTGCTAATTTGTTGTAATCCATATTACCATTGTACTCCATCCGCGGCTTTTTCTCCATTTAATGCCGGTAGTCATAAGCAGTGGTTACATCGTCTTCTAAATTAGCATAACCATTGATATACTAGGTGCATGAATAAGAAGCATATCATTATCACAAGTATAGTTACCGCTGTTATTGTCGGGGGAATCGCGGGGACTCTTTGGCTATTAAGGCCACAGAATCCAGCTAACGAATTGACAGTACGGCAGGATGCTTCACGTCAATCTCCTAATCAATCTCAATCAGACACTCAGAAAAAGCCAAAATCTCAACCATCAACTGAGTCGCAGCAGCCAGTCAATCCAAGCACTGGTCGCTATGCTGATTATATTGATGGAAAAAATATGGAGCACGCCTACAAGAAAACGATTCTATTTTTCCACGCTTCATGGTGTAGCGAATGTAAGGCGTTTGATAAGGTTCTGCGCGAAGGCCCAATTCCAGCTGGTGTGCAAATTTTGAAGGTTGACTATGACAACCGTCAGGATTTGCGCCAAAAATATGGCGTGACCAAACAAAGCACCTTTGTCGAGCTAGACGATGATGACGACGATCACGACCACGACCACGACATCTGGGTTGGCTACGGTAAAGAAAAGTCTATTCGTGCCATTTTGAAAAACTTATAATCAATTACAATATTGCAACTGTAAGCTTTCTTGTAAACCTTGTATATATCCTTATTTTGTGCTAAAATACACTGAAGTTGTACAGAGTTAAATTATTCAAGCTTTGTTAGGTGTGGAGCCGCAGGAGTACAGCTGCGTGGCCAGCCGAGGCGGGTTTGAAAGATAGGAAATATCATGAGTTTTGAGTTAATCAACAAAGTCAATCAAGCACAGAAAAAGCAAGCAGTTGTTGACGCCCGTAGCGGTGACACCGTTCGCGTCTACCAGAAGATTAAAGAAGGCAATAAAGAGCGTATTCAGATGTTTGAAGGTGTGGTTATTCGCACCGACAACAAAGGTTCGCACACCTCACGTATCACCGTTCGCAAAATTGCGTCAGGTGTCGGCGTGGAAAAATCATTCTTGCTGCATAGCCCACTGATTGAAAAGGTGGAAATTGTCCGCCGTGCCAAGGTTCGCCGCAAGTTCCTCAGCTTCCTACGCAAGCGTTCTGGTAAATCAGCTCGCTTGACTGCCAAAAACTTTGACCGCGTGGCTGTCAATAACGTGCATGACGCCAAGGCTGAAGCGGAAGCTGAACGCCTGAAAGAAGAAGCTGCACAGGCTGCCGCTGCCAAGCAGGCTGAAAAAGACGCCGCTCAGGCAGAACTTGACGCCAAGGCTGCTGAAGTAGAAGCACGCCACAAAGACGCATAGTTTATATAAACGAGTTGCTAAAACCGTCTCTTTATCAGAGGCGGTTTTTTATCGTGATATAATTTTAATATGGCAATATTCCACTACATTTCTGTTTTCGTGCCAATAGCTTTGTCGGTGATAGTTCCTTACGTGTTGAGAAAAAATGGCTTTAATGTTGAGAAAAAATATCGCTGGCTACTTTACGTAGCGTGTTTGTTATTTTTCATTTCCTGGTATCTGCCATCGCCGTTAATTGACGGGCAGGACACTAGTTTTACGACGCACTTTGTGGGCGGTGGGCTATTTACGGGGCTATTCTGGGTGTATTTGGTTTCGTCGATGAAATGGCGGGCACATTGGTTGGTGATGGCGTTTTCAGTATTTGCTTTAGTTTCGGCGCTGGGTTGTATTAATGAACTGGCGGAATTATTTATGGTCAAGGTGGGTTTGGCGCGCATTATGTTGGACGATACCAATTGGGATATTTTGGCAAATACATTGGGAGTGTCAGCAGTGTGGATTGGCTGGGCGCTCGTAAATTTGGCAGTAAAAAAGGTCGGCGCTGGGCATGATCCTCGGCATTGACGAAGTTGGGCGTGGTCCGTGGGCTGGGCCATTGGTGGTGGGCGCGGTGATTTTAGGTGGTGCTGAGATTGAGGGTCTGGATGATAGTAAAAAGTTGACTAAAAAGCGTCGTGAGACTCTGGATAGAGCAATTCGCGAACAAGCGGCTGCGTGGGCATTAGGCTGGGTAAGCGCCAGGGAATTGGACGACGCTGGTATGAGCCAGGCCTTGCGTCTGGCGACGCGGCGAGCAGTCAGGCAGATTCAGGCGCAGTGCAAAGCGAATAATATGGCGTTTGATGAAATCATCATTGACGGGACGGTTAATTTTCTGGCAGATACGGCGCTGGAGCGATATGTGACGGTGATGGCCAAGGCCGATGGTTTGATTCCCAGCGTGTCGGCGGCATCGATCATCGCCAAGGTAGCGCGCGACCAGTTTATGGCCGAGCAGGATTCGGTCTATCCAGGTTATGGCTTCGCGTCAAATGCTGGCTATGGCGTGGCAAAGCACCGTGCGGCAATTGAGCGGCTGGGTGTGACGCCGCTACATCGGTTGAGTTTTGCACCGTTACAGAAGTATGTAGACAGCGTGAAGTCACGGAGTCTGCACCAGAAAAAGTCAAGTGTTCTGTTGAATAAGTCGTCTGTCGGGTATCCTCAGAAAATAATTCGGGACCCACGTAAAGTTGCCCAAATTTTTTCCGAGGATATCACTCCAGTCGATTCTGCGGGCGCTGAATATGTTACACAAACCGACTTACCGAGCATCGCTATAGAAACGGAAAAATTAGTAACAACCCGCCAGATTGGGGATAGAGGTGAGCAAGCGGCGGCGGATTGGTTGGTGGCTGATGGTCATGAGATTATAGAGCGGAATTGGCGGACGCGGTACTGCGAGATTGATATTGTTAGTAAAAAAGATAATGTTTTATATTTTACAGAGGTCAAATATCGGAAAAATGACAATTTCGGCGATGGCTTGGCAGCAATTACAAATAAAAAGCAGCAGCAAATACGTTTTGCTGCTGAAATATTCATTTCTAAAAATGTGCAATATAAAAACTATGACATGCGGCTTATGGCAATTTCTGTCGATGGAAATCCGCCGATAGTTAAAGAGTGTGTAGTGTTGGATTAGTGTGTTCGCTTTCGTCGTTTTCGACTCGTCAGCATAGACGCACATCTATGGAGCGAATATGATAAGCGAGAGAAAGAAAAGCACTCCCGTCGCCATATTCGCCTGTAGGTCTAGAGACTTGAACTGATGATTGAGCGCTTGTGTGCATCTTCTGGTAATGCAACCAGTTGGAAGCTGGTCAAAAGCCCCTGTGTATACTGACCGAAGAATTCATCAAATTCTTCCTTGGCGCCCACATAGACGGCTTGCTTGAAAATAAGCCTATCGCAGAGTGCATACAGATGATGTCCATCTGGCAATTTCCGCATAGCTTCATCATAGTTGTGAGTGTTGATGAATTTACCAACTGTACCGTTGGCAATGTCTTCGACGGGGTTGTAGTAGATGCCCATGATGGGCCTCCTTCTCTCGAACTTATCAAAGGACTGCTCTTGGACAAAACAGTTGTTCCGTCAACAAAAGCTGATATATATATCACTAATAGAACAAAATGTCAAGAGATTTTGTCAAAAATGTGGTGTAATATATCACGGTGTTATTTGCAAAGCAGAGAGCACGTCCGCCTTATCTCGCGCAATCAACTCAACCCGTGCTTTAATTTCTGTAATTCCCAGTTCAATGGTTCTAGTTAGGGCTGGAACCTTCAACATTGGTTCGAAGAACTGTTGAAAGTCGTTAAGTTCGTCAGTTGTTAATAGAGCTGTGGCTGCATAGCGAATAAAATCGTCGTAGCTTTTATCGTCACCAAACTTATCCTCGACCCACGCCCAATTTTCTTTCAGCCAATTCCAGGCAATTTGGCGATTCTCTCGAGTGCGAATTAAATAGACAAACCAACGGCTGGCATCTTGTGGACGAATAATGTTGACATCTTTAAGATTCTCAAGAGTCTTTTTGGCGGTTTCTGTGTTTTGCGTGGAGGTAAGACCTACGGCAATGTCGTCCTGCAGGTCATTTGATGGCGTATCTTTATATATCGTAAAGAGATTGTCTATCATTTCCGGAGTCTCAAAATGTCGAACATTGGCACTAATAATCAGAGAGCGAATTTCTGTCGGTAATTTTTCTAGTTCATGATTATCAAACAGTTTTTTAGCCTCATCCAAAATTTCTTGATTTTCACTATAAATCATTAAGCCTAAGGTTGTGACGCGCCGTTCGCGGTCGTCGTCGGACTCGCCAGGTTTTTCATCCCAGCCTAATTCCTCGAATGTGGCGCGCCCAAAATCGCCAGATATTTGTTTTAGACGATTGCGGGCAATATCGTCATCGTCAACAAATTTTCGTAATTCCGCTAGGGCTCGAGCTGCCATATTGAAAACTTTTTCATTAGTTTCGATTTTTAGGGATAGCGCTAACGGAAGAAGCCAGGCTGAACTTTCAAATCCAGCGCGAGCCAGTATGGTGGCGTCTTGTAGAATACAAATCTTATCTAAAGTCGGTAAGGCACGGATGTTTTTCAGAAGATTGTTGCGAGTCGATTCGTCATATTTAGTGACAAAATGAGCGCTTAAGCCACAGTTTAACTGCAATGGTTTTTTGGTGGAAACGGTTATTTCTTCTTGATCTAGAATTTTTACGTCTAGTGGCTGATTGGCGAAAAGTGGAATTGGCCACAAGGTGTCGGATGGCTGATGGTCGCCGATGAAAAATCGTTCCTGGCGGAGGGTGGTGGTTGGTTGCTCAACAGAATTGTCCTGCTCAACCTGTACAATCGGTAGTCCTGGTTGGGAAATCCAGGCATTCATTAATTCAACAATCGGCTGGCCACTGGCAGTTTCTAGCTCCCGCCATAAATCATCACCAACAGTGTTTTGGTAAGCAAACTTTTCAAAATACGACTTTAGCCCTGCACGAAATGCTTCCTCGCCAATAAGCTTCCTGACCATGACAAGTAGTCGACCTCCCTTGGCATAGACAATTGCCGGGTCAAACAGCGTGCTAATCTCGTCTGGGTGATTGACGTCGGCCTGCACCGGTTGCACACCGTCTAGGCTATCGCGCCGCAGTGCCGCGGTGACTTCACTAGTCGCAAAATCCTCCCACATCCGCCACTCAGGGTGTAGTGCGTCGACCGCTACATATTCCATCATATTGGCGAAACTCTCATTTAGCCACAGGTCATTCCACCACTGCATAGTCACCAGATTGCCAAACCACTGATGGCTGAGTTCGTGAGCGATGACGGTGGCGATGAAGCGTTTGGACGATTCTGGCGTTAATTTCGGGTCAGCCAGCAAGCAACTTTCACGGTAGGTGATGAGTCCCCAGTTTTCCATGGCACCCGACGAGAAATCAGGTAGTGCCACGTGGTCGGACTTTGGCAGTGGATATGGCACACCAAAATATTCATCATAAAAATCAATGGAGCGCGTGGCGATGTCCAGTGCAAAATCCAGCGTCTCCTCGTTCTGGGCTGGCGTAGCCCAAATATTTACCTCAACGCCGGATTTGGTGTGAGCGGTTTTCTTATGTAGTTCACCGATAACAAAGGCAAGTAGGTAGCTGCTCATGCACGGCGTGGTGGCGAAGGTGGTAGTCAGTACGCCATCCTGCTCGGATGATTCGGTGACGGGCATATTACCAAGGACAGTTAGTCCCGGAGTGGTTACGAGCGTTACGTCGTAAGTTGCCTTGGCGGCTGGCTCATCAACGCACGGGAACACTTCCCGGGCATGGTGTGATTCAAATTGGGTGGCAAACAGTTGTTTCTTGACGCCGTCGTGTGTGAAATAGCAAGGGTATAATCCGTGCATGGAATCGGTGATAGTGCCAGAAAAATCAATTGATATGGCGTGCTTACCGGCAGCTAAATCTGATTGCGATAAGCGCAGTTCGTCAAACTCTCCGTGAGAAAATTCAGCTGGCTGGTCGTCAATTAGCACCGAGTGAATAGTCAAATCTTTGGCGTGTAGCAAAATTGATTCGCCAGTTGATTCGCCAGAAATGACAACTTTGCCAGAAAAGGCTTTCTCTTCGGCGCGAGTCAAATCGATGGTTAATGTGTAGTGGCTTGGTATAAATGTGTCGAGTAGGCGTGGAACTTTAGTCATGGTTTTATTATAATACAGCCATGAGGGTGAATAAAATATGGCGTCGACAGGTGATAGTCATATTAATAGTGGTGGTGGCCGGTGCGGGAGTTTGGGCTTCACAGATTGCTCAACCAGAAACTCAGACAATAAAAACATCAACGCAACGAGAATTATTTGGCGATTCAAATGCGAAGGCGGAGTTGGGAAAATTGGAAGTCAAGGGACGTGCGCCAAAAACTGGCTATACGCGTAAGCAGTTTGGTAATGGCTGGGGTAAAATTAATAACTGTTCGGTCCGCGAGGTGATTTTAGCGCGGGATTTAACAGATGAGAAGATTGATGAAAAATGTCGAGTTTTGTCAGGCGTGCTTAATGACCCTTATACGGGGCAAACGATTCATTTTCAGCGTGGTGATAAATCGAGTTCTAAAGTGCAGATTGATCATGTGGTAGCATTGAGTGACGCTTGGCAGAAAGGTGCACAACAGTTGTCACCGGGGGAGCGGGAAAAATTGGCAAACGACCCGCTGAATCTATTAGCTGTCGACGGTCCAGCCAACCAAGCCAAGGGTGATGGTGATGCGGCAACTTGGCTACCGAGCAATAAGCCATTTCGCTGTCAGTATGTAGCGCGCCAGATAGCAGTAAAGCGACGGTATCGATTATGGGTGACAGAAGCAGAAAAAAGTGCGATGTCGAGTATTTTGGAGAAGTGCGTGGAAGTAAATTGACAAAACATATTTTTTATGTTAAAGTTTCAGAGTGAATCCTGAAGTAAATTTAACCAAGTTGTCTGTAAATGATGACATAGTATTAGATCGTGCTGTTTCGGCTTATCTTGAGTTTATATTAGGATGCTCTTCTGTAGGAGATTGCCCAAAGAAAGAACTAGCGTCTTATGTGGCAGGCATGGGTGCCTACTACTGTAGCGATGTTTTTTCTATTGATGTTCTGGGCAAGGAATCGTCATCTGGACTTGTGACTGCCTGTTTTGATGGAGATAAGATCACGGTAGAAGATCTTTTTGTCAAAGAAGAGATGCGTAAACGTGGAATTGGACGAATGGCAATTGAGGCTTTGGGTAGTGAATTTCCAATCGCGCGCGTTATGGAACTGGAATCTCTGCGATCTGCTGAGGAGTTTTACCAACAAATCGGCTTTGAGTGCGTAGCTCCAGCTACTAATGGACGTTTGTCTTTATGGCAGAAGAAATTAAATTGACAAAATGAAAAATTTTTAATACAATGAAAAAGTACTCATCCGGCCGGCAGGTCGGAGTTTTTCGTTTATGGAAGTTTGAAGCGGAAAAGGATATAATTATATAAAAGAAGGAGAGTAAATATGGAAGATTTGAATATCAAGCAACTGACACTAGCAGTGCGGACGATTGCTGATGAAAAAAACCTACCAGAAGAAACAGTTTTAAGTGTGATTGAGCAGGCGATTGCGGCAGCATGGCGCCGTGATAACGGTACTCGTGAGCAGTTGGTGCGGGCTAACTTAAATATCAATAGCGGCACAGCTGTGGTTTCCGTGGTTAAAACTGTGGTTGAAGAGGTTGAGAATGATGTCAACCAAATTAGCTTGGAAGATGCTAAGAAACTGGATGCTGCTGCTGAGATTGACGGCGAAGTAACGGTAGAGACTCACAATGTGACAACATTTGGTCGTGTGGCAGCTCAGACCGCTAAGCAGGTTATTTTGCAGCGTTTGCGTGAAGCTGAGCGTGAGGTGGTACTGGCTGAGTTTGAAGATAAAATTGGTACAGTCGTTATCGGTACGGTTCAGCGAGTCGAGCCACGTGTGGTACGAATTGAGTTGGGTAAAGCCGTCGGTATTATGCCGCAATCAGAGCAGATTCCTGGCGAATATTATGGCGTTGGTCGCCGAATTAAGGTTTATATTAAGGACATTGAGCGTGAAGGTCGTGGTCCACAGTTAATTCTTAGCCGTGGCAATGAAGAGTTTGTGCGCTTCCTATTCAATCAAGAAGTGCCAGAGATGGAGACTGGTGCAGTTGAGATTAAGGCGATTGCCCGCGAAGCTGGTCGCCGCACCAAGTTGGCAGTAGCTTCTGCGCTGCCGGGCGTTGACCCAGTTGGCACGTTCGTTGGTGGTCATGGCGCTCGTGTTCAGGCTGTGATGAATGAAATTGGCGAGCAAGAGAAGATTGACATTATTCCATTTGAGGAAGATACGGCTGGCTTTATTGCTAATGCCATGAGTCCGGCAGAGGTAATCAGTGTCACTGTAAACGAAGACGAGAAGCGGGCAACAGTTTACGTTAGCGAAGATCAGCAATCAATCGCAATCGGTCGAGCTGGGCAAAATGTTCGCCTGGCAAGTCGATTGACAGGATATGAACTTGACATTGAAGCGAAAACCGCTGTTAAGTCGGAGCCAAAACCTCGCAAGAATATCGAGGACAGCTTAATGAGCGTGGTTGAGGAGGTAGCGGAATAAGCCGCTCTCGATTGGCCATTAAAAACGAAAGGAGGGGTATATGTCAGAGGATTTTTCTGAGCTAGAACCTCGTTTAACGGAAACAGCTCGCGCCAGCTTGGAGCGAGCGGGTTTTCTGGCGCATAATGAAGGCCGCGATTATGTCGGCACGGAGCATATTTTACTTGGTGTGTTGGCGCAGAACTCGTCGCTTGGGGCTAAGATTTTAGCGGAAAATGGCGTGACGTTAGATAGGGCGGAAATGGTGCTGAATCTGACGGCTAAGCCTTTGGTGGTTACGGTCGTAAAAAAGGGCTTAAGTGCTGAAGTGGCTGAGCTGATTCGTACGTCATGGCAATTGGCGGTTGAATTTGGGCAGGAGCGAATTGGTACAGAGCATATTGTGTATAGCATGCTGTTACAACGTGAGGCGCGGGCGACTAAGCTGCTGCGTGATATGAATATTGACATTGAGCAGCTGCGCGGGAGTTTGGAAGATGTGTTTGATAAGCAGCAATTTGAATCGCTGCAGAATGATCAGACTGCAACAACTAAGAAATCTGCCGATTTGAAGATTCTGGATAAATTTGGCGTGGATTTGACGCGGCGGGCCAGTGAGGGATTTTTAGATCCGGTGATTGGCCGGGAGGCGGAAATTCAGCGGATGATTACCGTACTGGGGCGTCGCAGTAAGAATAATCCAGCGCTAATCGGTGAGCCGGGGGTTGGTAAAACTGCGGTAGTTGAAGGCTTGGCGCAAAAAATTGCCGACAATAAAGTGCCGGAGTTCTTGAAAGGCAAGCAGCTTTTTCAGTTGGACTTGACGGCAATGATTGCCGGGACAAAATACCGCGGGCAATTTGAGGAGCGACTGCAAAAAGTCTTAGCGGTTGCCAAAAAACATCAAGAGATTATTCTGTTTATTGATGAGCTGCACTTGCTGGTGGGTGCTGGATCGGCGGAAGGTTCAATGGACGCGGCTAACGTATTAAAACCAGCTTTGGCGCGCGGCGAGGTGCGGCTAATTGGTGCAACGACGTTTGATGAATATCGCAAGCATATTGAGAAAGATGCTGCTTTGAGTCGTCGTTTCCAGGCAGTAACAGTGGCGGAGCCATCTCCAGAAGAGGCAGTGGAGATGATACGAGGCTTGAGAGATAATCTTGCAAAACATCATCAAGTACAGATTCCTGACGAAATGCTTATTGAAGCTGTCGATTTAAGTCAGCGATACGTGACAGAGCGGTTTTTGCCGGATAAAGCGATTGATGTGATTGACGAGGCCGCTAGTCTATTAAAATCAAATTTGCCAAGAAAATTGTCTCGCAAGGATAAATTATCGCGTCAAATCAAACGACTGGCTGGTAGGATTGATGCTGCCGTCGAGGCTGAAAATTATCAACAAGCCGCGGAATTTAAGGTGCAAATGCGACAATTGGAATTGCAGGCTGATAAACTGAGAAACGAAGTTGATAGCAAACCTATGTTAACCGAGGAATATCTAAGACGTGCAGTTTCGGCGATGACGAATATTCCGATTGATAGATTGTCATTGAATCAAATGAAGGATTTAATCCAATTAGAGAAACGCTTGAGCCAAAGTGTGTTGGGGCAAAATGAAGCAATTGAGCAGTTATCTCGGGCAATTCGGCGCAATAAAGCTGGGCTGAGTCGCCAAAATGGGCCGTTAGGATCGTTTATTTTCCTCGGGCCGACTGGCGTGGGAAAGACTGAGCTGGCGCGAGTATTGGCGCGGGAGGTTTTTGGCGGTGATGATAATTTGATTAAGATTGACATGAGTGAGTTTTCAGAGCGGCACACAGCTAGTCGGCTGATTGGTGCGCCAGCTGGCTATGTTGGCTATGATGATGGTGGCAAATTGACTGACAAGGTGCGGCGGCAGCCATACAGCGTGGTGTTGTTTGATGAGATTGAAAAGGCGCATCCTGACGTATTGAACTTGCTATTGCAGATCCTGGAAGATGGCAAATTGAGCGATTCTCATGGTCGGACGATTAGTTTCCGGCAGACGATTATCATTTTGACCAGTAACGTTGGCGCCGAGCAGATGGTCCAGGATTCAGAGTTGGGCTTTGCTTCATCTGGGCAGAAAAAAACTTCCCATACGGATCGGCATAATCGCAATTCACGGGCAGCTTTACGCGAGTTGGAGAGTTTCTTGAGACCAGAACTAATCGGTAGGTTTGATGGTGTGATTACGTTTAAGCCGCTGGCTAGGTCGGTGGTGCGAAAGATTTTTGACAATCTTACAATTGACCTAATCAAGGCAGTTGAGCGGCACGAAATGACGCTTGATATTACTCCATCCACCAAGCGCTGGCTGATTGACCGGGGTTTTGACGAACAGCGTGGCGTGCGAGTTCTCAGGCGTACTATTCAGTCGGAGCTGGCAGATCCGCTCAGTGATGTTCTGTTGTCAAATAAAGCAAAGCCTGGCGATATTTTGCAGGCTAAAATTGATAAAAATAAGGTGATGATTGATGTCAAGCATGCGTAAGTTAATTGGATTTTTTATTTCAATTACCTTTGTGCTTGGAATGGCTTTATTGGTGCTGAATCGACAGTCAATTATCGATGAAATTACCTTGTGGCAATATCAGCCAAGTAGTCAGGTTTCTGAAATCGCCAATCGTGTCAAGATGTCAGATTTTGGCAAGAAAATGTTTTATGTTTCTAAACCGCAGATACAGTCGGCTAGTGAGTTTAACAAAGATTGTCGGCGTGTAGAGCAGGGAAACGCTATTTTAGGCTGCTATGATCAGGCTGCTGGTGAAATCTACATCTATGACGTGACTAATGCAGAATTAGACGGCGTAAAAGAGGTGACGGCGGCACATGAGATGCTACACGCGGCATGGAAAAGGCTGACCTCTTCTGAGAGGAAGCGCTTGTCGACGCTGCTTGAGCACGCTTATGATAACGTAAAGACCGGCAAGCTGGCTGAGAGGATGAAATATTACGACCGAGCCCAGCCGGGCACACGCGCAAATGAGCTTCATTCAATTTTAGGGACGGAGTTTGCGAATTTGGGCGAGGAATTGGAGGGGTATTATCGTCGGTATTTCACTGACCGGTCGGAAGTTTTGCGGTTGCACGCTCAGTATCGAGAAAAGTTTGAGTCACGAGAAAATGAGGCACAGGAGCTAAGTAAATCATTGCAGTCGCGTAAACAAAAAATAGATCAAGATTTATCACAATATTCAGCCGACATAGCCGATTACAACCAGCGCGTGGCTGACTTTAACAGACGAGCAAATAGCGGTGATTTTTCCTCGCAAGATGATTTTTCAAGGCAACGCCGTGCTTTACAGGCGGAGCTTTCTGAGCTGAATAGTCGGCGTAATAACCTAAATTCTGAGATTAATTCTTATAATTCTGGCGTCCTTAGGCTTAGGGGATTGGGTGTGAAAATTGACGAGTTAAATAAGAGCTTGGACAGCGTGGAGGGGGCGAAGTAATGGCAAAATCTCGAAGTCAATTTATCTGTCAGCAGTGTGGTGCTAGTTTTTCAAAATGGGCAGGTAAGTGTGAAAATTGTGGGGAGTGGAATTCGTTGGTTGAGCAGGTTATTTCTTCAGGAGGTTCGTCCGCTGTCGATAAATCGGCTGGTCGCGGCAAAGCTTTAAAAACTGCTAGCGTTCGTGAAGCCGTGACTGAATCTGGTCTAGAAAGATTAAGCACGGGAATTGATGATTTGGATATGGTTTTAGGTGGTGGCTTTTTGGCCGGTGGCGTGGTTTTGGTGGCGGGCCAGCCGGGAATTGGAAAAAGTACTCTGCTAGCGCAGGTTGCAGCGTATATTGCTGGCTCAAAATCTGTTTTATATGTTAGTGGCGAGGAGTCGATTTCGCAGGTCAAATTACGAGCAGAGCGTTTGGGTGCGGCTGATTCGGAAAAGTTACAGCTAGCGTCTAGCAATAGCGCCGAGGATATTGCTGCGTCAATTCAGCAGGGCGGATATGATTTGGTGATTGTTGATTCGGTGCAGACTATTTCCTTGAGTGAAATTTCTTCAGCGCCAGGTTCGGTCAGTCAAATCACCAACTCTTCCAATGTCATCATTCGTGCCGCTAAGTCTTCTGGCACAGCAGTTATTTTGGTTGGTCACGTCACCAAAGAAGGTTCGATTGCTGGGCCGAAGATATTAGAGCATCTGGTGGATGTGGTGCTGAATTTTGAAGGGGATCGTTATGGTGGTTTTCGAGTTGTCCGGGCACAGAAAAATCGCTATGGTTCGACTAACGAGGCGGCAATTTTCGAGATGGACGATCAGGGTTTAAGAATTGTTAAGAATCCGTCAGCAGAACTTTTGGCGGAGCGGCAGAATTTAGATGGCTCAATTGTGCTGGCAACTATGGAGGGTGCGAGGCCGCTGTTAGTTGAAATCCAAGCGCTAGTGAATCCGACAAATTTTGGCTACCCTAAACGCACGGCAAGCGGCTTTGATTTGAATCGGCTGAATTTGCTGGTGGCGGTCTTGGAGAAGCGTACAAAATTGAAATTGGCAGATAAGGACATTTACGTCAATGTAGTTGGTGGATTAAAATTGAACGATCCAGCGGCGGATTTGGCGGTAGCCATGGCAATTGCTAGCGCTAGCGCTGGTCGGAGTTTAGATGAGGGGGCTGTGGTATTTGGTGAAATTGGTTTGGGCGGCGAAGTTCGCTCGGCGATTAATTGGCAGGCTCGAATCAAGGAGGCAAAGAAGTTAGGCTTCACTTACGCGATTGCTCCAAAAGTTCATAAAGATAAATTTATAAAAGGCGTCAGCGATATGCGGCAGGCGTTGATTGACTATTTACAATAAGAAAGAGGAAAAAATGAAAGATTTTTACAGTTTAATAATAATTATAATGTTACTTGGACTGGCTGCTGAGATTTATTTTTTGGCAAAGCCGCGGCGCAATTCTCATGCCGGCGAGACTTCAATATTGGTGGATACGTCAGTATTGATGGACGGTCGAGTAATTGAGTTGGCAAAGACGGGATTCTTGCTCGGTAAGGTGATTGTTCCGAGGAGCGTGCTGTCTGAGCTGCAATTATTAGCCGATGGTGCAGACCACGATAAACGCGAAAGGGCGCGGTTTGGCATGGATGTCATGAAAGAACTTAAGGACATCTTGAAATTGTCATTTGAGCTGTATGACGACAATGAGAGTGTACCAGAGGGTGTTGATTCTCGACTGCTGAAATTAGCAAAGGAAATGGATGCGGCAGTGCTAACTCTTGATTATAACCTAAATAAGGTGGCGCAAGTTGACGGAGTCAAGGTGCTTAATATCAATGAACTAGCGAAAAGCCTGAGAATGAGCTACCTACCTGGTGACGAATTGGATTTAGAGTTGTCACAAAAGGGTCAAGACACTCATCAGGCGGTCGGCTATCTGAAGGATGGCACGATGGTGGTGGTTGAGAACGCTAAGAGATACATTGGTCAGACGAAGAAGATTGAGATTATCCGAAGCTTACAGACTGACGCCGGTAAAATGATGTTTGCTAAGCTTACTGTTGAACCAAAGAAGCCTGTAAAGCAAAAGTCTAGTGTGCCTAAAAAACGTACAAATGGTCGCTCAAAAACATCAGCCCAGCACGAGGCTGAGCTGATTAATTTAGTCAATAAGCAGTAAGCGTCTAGCTGTCTTTTGACTTGAAGCTGCTACTTGAAGTTGCGGTGTAGTATGCCGAATCCCGAACTGTCACAGAAACGGTGTGCGTTCCTACTGTCTCAATCTCTACTGTTGCAGACTGCTTACCGCTGGAGCTGATTTCTGCGCTCTTAATACTCTTGCCGTCAACGCTAATTTCTATTGCGGCCAGCCCCCAAGTTCCCGCTGAAACGTCAACGTTTATGGTGTATTTTTTACCGCTACCAGTGACAGACACTGCTCCAATTTGAGGCTTAGTATCGTCACACTTGTGGACGTCGTCCTCTGCATTGGCATCATATCCTGAAGGCACGCTGAGAGACTCTTTCTTTGTCAGTGGATCGATAACCTTAGTTACCTCAATTTCTTCTTTAGCGCCATCTGGAGTACAGCTGGTGGCTTTCTTCTTAGAGACCTTGTCGAATGTAATTTTCTCTGTAGATTGGCCTTGTTTCTTGTCCCACCATGATGGGTAAAGTTCGCCATTAACATTCTGGATGCCGTTAGGACGTTCGTACCATTGCCCAGATTTCCACTTGCCTTCTTTGGCGTAAACTTGCGTATGAGCAAATGACATGACATTTCTAACCACTGGCATGCCAAAGTTTGATGATGATGTGCCGATGACGCTAGTATCAGAGTTACCGAGCCAGATTCCCATGACAAGAGCTGGACTATAGTTAACAATCCATAAATCTTTTGGTTGAGAGCCTTTGTCGGATGTACCAGTTTTGGCTGAAGTTCGGACGCCATTTACGCCCATCCAGCCGTGAAGTCCGGTGGTCCTGTCGGATAGGATGTCGTTTACAATATAAGCTGACTGCGAGTCGAGAACTTGCTTGCCGTCGTCCTTCCATTTCTTCAATGTCTCGCCTTGGCTATTTTTTACTTCAATAACGCTTGAACTATTTTTCTGGACACCCATACGTGCCAGAGTACCGTAAGCATTGACCAGCTCTGTTTGTTTGGTACCGCAGGCACCAATTGATGCACCAAGTCCGTAGCCGCCTGCATTTTCCTCTTGGCGACAGTAATTATGATTTCCCATCTTGCGAATTCCTTCAACGACCGGTTTGGCTGAGCCGTTACCGATAATGTAAGCTGCCTTGACCGCTGGAATATTTCGTGAGAAGGAGAGGGCTTTGCGGATGTTTATAGCGCCCATAAATTTTCCGTCCCAATTGCGTAGTTTTGCTCCGTAAAGACTGTCAATGTTGTCGTCGCTTAGTACTGTGCCGCTGCCATAGCCCTGTTTGTTGTCATGCTTCTCGAATAGCTGAGCAAAAACGAGAGACTTAATGGTTGACCCTGGCTGAATATAAGATGTGGCTGCATTATCTTGCCCGTAGCCGGCATGATTAAAGTCGCGACTACCAACTAGTGCGACGATTTGTCCAGTTTGTACATCTTCAACGGTTGCCGCACCGTTACTAATTCTGACAGAATCTGGTCGCCCAGTAGCAAAGAAGGACTTCATTTCTGTCTCTAGTTTTTCCTGAATACGCCAATCTAGCGTAGTTTTAATCGTCAGTCCGCCACGTCCAACGACCGATTCGCCAAGCTCTTTACTAAGCTGGTTGCGAACCATCAGTAGAAAATGAGGCGCCTTAATGTTTTCTAGTTGTTCTGTCTGAGGTTTAATGGTGCTTAGAATATCAACTTTTTTAGCTTTTTCGGCTTCATCCTTAGAAATGACACCTTGCTCGGCCATATAATCCAAAGTTGTGTGTTGGCGGGCAATTAACGCCTTATGTCCGGCGGTATTATACGGGTTATAGTAGGTTGGATTTTGTGGGATACTGGCGATCAGTGCTGCTTCTGCCAGTGTCAAATCTTTGGCGTGCTTACCGAAGTATGTTTGTGAAGCTGACTCCGCACCGTTACGTCGACCGCCGTATGGAGATTCGTTTAGATACAGAGATAAGATTTGATCTTTGCTATACATGCGTTCAACTTCAATTGCTAGAATGATTTCCTTAATCTTACGAGGGACGCCACTAATTGAACGGTCGCCAGCTTCGTCGGCGAAGAAGACCTGCTTGACTAGCTGCTGGGTCAGAGTTGAGCCGCCTTGGACTTGACGCCGTGAAGCGGTTGAAAGCATTGCTCGCATTATGCCGCTGATACTGATGCCGTGATGCTTATAGAAATCGCGATCTTCAATTGCGACGGTGGCCTTTTTCAAATAGTCGCTAATCTGATCAGCTTCAACGACCAATTGATAATTTCCCGTACCTTTGTCTTCCCAGAGTAGATTGTCATTACGGTCGTAATATTTGGTAACGGTAGTTTGGACACGTTTAGCCAGTTCGCCGGGGCGGATTTTATCAAGATCTTTACGGAAATAAGCAAACATACCACCGATAAGTAGTAGCACCAATAGGGTGCCAACACTAAGAATCTTCAAGGCCATCAGTCCGCCACGTTTAGAAAACCAATATTTAGCTAGGCGTTTTGGATGTAGGCGGTAGAAGAATCGCTTGACGGGGTGTTTTGGTAAAGTTGCCAAATATTCCGCCCGCTCACGTGCGTCTTTGTCCTTTTTTGTTCGATGTTTTTGCGCCAGATT